>Ga0214919_10002272_pt1 | contig 30419 bp, 34 predicted proteins | sample LL1503_MetaG_FD_177994 | JGI IMG/M metagenome (GOLD analysis project Ga0214919, IMG submission 177994) | Freshwater microbial communities from Lake Lanier, Atlanta, Georgia, United States - LL-1503 | ecosystem: Environmental > Aquatic > Freshwater > Lake | place: USA: Georgia | collected... | reverse complement strand
CGGCAATAACACAACCAAATATTTATCAACACGGATATGCGGCAGTTCCATTAAGATTAACTGACACAGAAGTTGATAATGTTGATAACTATAAATATATAGTCAATATTATTTGGGATAGAAAAGGTGCATTTTCAAATTCACAAGCAACATTTGGATATAATGTATATACCAAGATTACATTTTCATCTGCACATCCTTACTTACTTGGTGATACCCTATTTTTAGATGATAACGATGGATTCTACAGAGGTTATTATAACATTGTAAGTATTCCATCATCTACATCAATTATAATTGATCTAACACAAACACATACAATAGCATTACCCCTATATGTTTCACGAGTAATCAAATATAAATTCACACCTGATCCAAATGGTGAGGCAAGAATGGACTTATCAAATGTATTAAAGGATTTTGTTACACAGAACTTTGAAAATGTTGATGAATGTTTTGCTGGTGATGATACAAGATTTACATATAGTTTATATTGTGGTAGTCAGAACACACCAGTGTTCTTATTTAATGATAATTACTTTTCAGATGGTTATGTAGGATTTGTTAATAGTGGAATGACTTCAGTTAGTGAGGTAGATTTTAGTATTGGGGATCAGATCTTAATTCAACAGAACGCACATTTTTGGACTTACACAGGATTAACAAGTCAAAATGTATCAGGTGTTAATAAGATTAAATTAACAGGATCGGTAGCACACGGATTTACTGCAAATGATGTAGTGTATTTACAGAACATTACTACCGCTCCAAGTTATAATGGATATACAACCGTGTTAAGTGTTCCTACAACAAGTAGTATGATCTTATCAAAGAATTATACTAATTCAATTGCATCACAATCAGGAACATTATGGGGAACACCTATACCACAATACAATACAACGGCAATCATTACCAATATCACTTATACTGCTGGCACAGGAGTAGTAATAACAACTAATGTTGGATGGGCAGGAAATTCACCAGCAATCAGTGGAACAATAACCCCAATCAATGATTTGGTTACATATGATTATAAGATATTAACAATTAGTGATAAGAATGTTTTTAATTCTTATGTGAATATATATGATTATTCTTTAACTGATATGAACCAATATGTGTTATCAGGATCTACAAGTAAGTTATCAACAATATTAGATCCATCACAACAATATAGAATTGAAAAGAGTGCAAGATCTTGGTTGTTAGTTCATAACTCAACCTCATCATATACAACAGGATTAAAATTTACATGGTATGACATCAATGGAAATTATTTGGGTAATTCATTTATATCAAATGTTAGTGGAAATAATAAGGATTATTATGCTCCAATCGGGGTTGATCAATTACTTAATTCAACAAATAGAATTGATACAGTATATTTACCTACAATTTATGATCAAATTGCATCGTATGAAGTTTTTGCAACAACAGGTATAGGGGGATCAACAAGATCTGAAACATATACCTATGAAATAAACACAGATTGTAGTATGTATGATTTATTCCAATTGATTTGGAAAGATGCTCACGGATCTTGGAATGTATATCCATTCAAATATATGTCCACAGATACTACTGATGTAGATAGAAAATCATATTACAAAACTGCAGGGAATTGGGATAACAATACTTTTGGATATAACACTTATGATCGTGGGGATAAAACATTCTTTGTTAGAAGTAGAGACAAAATTCTATTGAATACAGGGTGGATTTATGATTATGAAAATGTCCTTATAAAAGATCTTCTTCAATCAGCTGAAGTCTATGTCCAAACACCTAATAATAATGTATATGGATGTACTATAGACAACAATACATTACAATTTGGTAAAGCGATTGATGAACAAATCTATCAATATAACTTAACAATCGTATACGCAAACAACGAAATTAGATTATGATAAATAGTTTTCAAATTATTACGGATACTGCCATACTTGATACTTATGGTAAGGATGATATTTCATTAAATTATCAGATTGATGATATATTGGATATTACAAAGAGATCAACAAATTGGTCAAAGACAATTGTATTACCAGGGACTCCTGTTAATAATCAGTTCTTTGAATATATGTATGATGTGAATGTTGAAACAATTACATTCAATCCAATCAAAAGAACCCCTTGTACAGTAAGAGTTGGGTCAACCGATGTATTCAATGGTTATCTTCAACTAATGAATGTGGTTGTTAATAATGAACTTATTGAATATGAAGTATCATTAGCGGGAGCTTTCAAAAACTTATTAACACAAATATCTGATTATGGTTTGGATAAATTAGATATATCTGAATATGACCATATTAGAAATAGAACCAATATTACTTATTCTTGGGATTATAATATCTACAAATCAGGTGTTTTATTTAACACTGGTGGACCTAGCAGTGTTGATGGGGGACAAGGATATGTTTACCCATTTATTATCAATGGAAATAATGAAACCCCAAATTTAACTTGGAATATCTATGACGCATTCCCTGCGATCTATGCTAAAACCGTTGTTGATAAGATTGTTAAATTTGCTGGTTATACTTATACATCACAATTCTTTGAGTCAGCTTATTTTAAGAAATTGATTTTACCTTATTCAAAACCAATAATTGAAGTAGACGAAGAAACATATTCCAATCGTGAAACATTTGTAGGTATTTCTACAACCACAACTTATTTGAATTTAACACCTGAATTATTAAATGCATCGTCAGCTTATACAACACAGAATCAAGCACCGGCATTCAAATTACAATTAACAAGGGAATCCGGTGTTGGTGGAACTACGGCAAATCCTGTAGTATTCAAAGATCCATCAAATCAATGGAATAGTAGTAGTACTTGGACTTGTGCTAATACGGGAACATACGACATTGAATTTGTTGGTCAGTTGTTTGGTCAATATAGAAAATGGACTGGTATTTATAATCCAAAATATGATTCAGGATCTTTAAGTTATTATTATAGAGTTTGGTTATTTACACCTGGTACAGGAGTTTATACTTTATTAGATCAATCCTATGACTCTATTGCAGGTAGTATATGGATTCCATTTTCACCATCTTCATCAGATACATTCCCAAGTAATCCCTGGACTGATTTAGGAAACCCATTACAATGTAATGCTTCAGCTGAAAATGTTTTTATATTAAATGGACAACAAGTAAAACTTGAATTTGGATTAAGTCATCCATCATCAGTACATTGGAATGGTCTTGATACAAATTATCAAGCACGATTGGTATTAAAGGAATCATTCAATGATCAGTTCACATACTTAAGTATTAAACCATCTATCAATAATAGTTTTGGTAATGATGTAATATCAATGAATCAAATATTGGCATCTTACCCTGTCAAAATGTCCGAATTTTTATTGGATATAATTAAGATGTTTAATTTAATTGTTGTTGATGATCCAAATGATCCTAATAATATTATAATTGAACCAAGAGACGATTACTTTGCTTCAAAGAATAAAATATTGGAATGGGATGCCATATTAGACAACGATAGTGATTTTACTATTACCCCAATGTCAGAAATTGATGCAAAGACATACACATTTACTTATGCTACAGATGATGATTTCTATAATAAGGAATACTACACTGAAACCAAAAGAGTATATGGGGATTATCAACTTGAAATTGATAATGATTTTTCAACTGAAACAGTTAAATTGGAATTAAAAACATTAGCATCAACACCTAATGCTGAAAGATATTTAACTATCAATACAACAGGTGGTGTAGATACAAGAGTTGCACCATTCTTTGTTGATTTAGATGGGGAGAATTTCAAACCAAAAAATACAAAACAAAGAATATTGTTTTATGATGGATTAAAAACATCATCAATTGAATTGAAATTACAAGATTATGTTGGTGGAGCATTCACAACAATTTATAACTATCCCTATGCGGGCATGTGGGATGATCCAAAATCCCCACAATATGATTTAGCATTTGGTAGAACAGAAAAAATTTATTGGGACTCAAATAATGTATTTCCAAATAGAAACTTATTTCAACAATTCCATAAGAATACTTTGGCTAATATAGTTGATCCTAATTCACGATTACTTGAATGTACGGTGTATCTAACACCCAAAGATATAGCTAACTTTGACTTTAGGGATAAAGTGTTCTTAAAAGGAAGTTATTGGAGAGTTAATAAGATTAAAAATTATAATCCAGTTAATACAGATCGTTTAACAGAAGTTGAATTATTCAAAATAACTAACTTAAATACAATAATTGAATATACAGGATCAACACCAACAAGTAATCACGATCCTTGTCCTGTAGATATGATTTCAAAAAAATTACCTAATGGGACAATTATAACCGTATCACAATCAGGTCAGTTTGTATCACAAGATTGTTGCACTTCATTTGGTGGAACATATCAAAATGGAGTATGTTATATGAAAATATTCCCACCTGTAAGTCCAAATAGTGTAGGTAAACCACTTATTGCAAAAGGTGGATTAAATGTTGTCCCTACAATTCAGAAGACAGGACCTAGTGTTTTAGATAGATTTGGAACTTCAAGGAATAGTTTGAATACTACAACTATTGGAAGTAATAACTATGTTCCTAATGGATCTAAAGGTGGATTTATTCTTGGTTCTAACTCATCATTTGGTAGGGGATCAACAAACTCTATTATCATTGGTGATAACATCACTGGTACAGAGGAAAATACTTTATACTTGGGTAATTTCAAGATCAATCAGAATGGTAATATCCTTGCAAGTGGATTAAACATAATTGATGGGGGTGAAGATGTTGTATTTTATCCAATGAAAACAAACCCTATTGAAATTGTAGATGGAACAAAAAATGATGTTAGAAATCCTGGTGGTAGTTCATACGCAAGACCTGTGATTGATGGGAATCTATTAAATCCAAATACTAATATGCCAATAGCTCCTGAATAAAAAACAAATTACTATAAATAATATTTAATAAAAAAAACTATGTCAAACATTACCGAATATTCAAGATTGGTTTTTAAGAGATCTACCGTTGCAGGTGTTGTTCCAACAATTCCATCAGGAGATACTATTAATTCAACTTGGACAAATACAGATATATTAGTTGGAGAAGCATTCTTAAACACACAAGACGATAGGCTTTGGGTTAGAACTGATAATGGTTTATTAGATTTAACTGCATCAGGAACAACAGGTACCACAATGAGTGCAAATGATGGTTCAAGTTCAGGTCGTTGGATATATGATATTGTAGGAAAATCTGATGAAGATCCTACCTCCAATTACTTCAATACAAATACATTTAATTTATCAACAATGTCAGCTATAACGATATCAAATTATGATATCAATGGAACAGATTATATCGGATGGTTTGATGCTCTTACGGCACTTCAAACGGCTGGTGGAACAATGTATTTTCAGATTACACAGGTTGGAAATAATTCAGTTATTGGTGTTTATGTTATAGATACTATAATTCAATATAGTGGGACACCAGGATATATTACTATTACTCTTGATCCTCCATTAGCATCATCAGATCAATTAAATGATGGTAGTGAATATACTATTTCTTGGAGTAGTTCAGGTGGATTGAACGGAACTAATGGAACTAGCGGAACTTCGGGGACTAATGGTGCTACAGGTAATAGAGGAACAAATGGTACTAATGGAACTAATGGAACTTCAGGTACTAATGGAGCCACAGGTGAACCAGGTGCATCAGGAACGAATGGAACATCAGGGACTAATGGAGCCGCAGGAACAAATGGAACTTCGGGAATAAATGGTGCTACAGGTGATAGAGGAACAAACGGAACATCAGGTTTATCAGGTGTAAATGGAACATCAGGAATAAACGGAGCTGCAGGAACTAATGGAACATCAGGAATAAATGGAGCTGCAGGAACTAATGGAACATCAGGAATAAATGGAGCTGCAGGAACAAATGGGACAAGTGGATCTAATGGAGCTGCAGGAACAAATGGGACAAGTGGATCTAATGGAGCATCAGGAACTAACGGAACATCAGGAACATCATTTGCATCACCCTATACTGGAAATATACAAATTACATCAGGACAAACTTGGATTACATTACCAACAACCGGAACAACAACAAGTGCAACAACTATAAATTTTAATAATGGTAATGTTCAAGAATATACATTAGGAGCATCAACAACTTTTACATTTAGTAATTCAAATTCAGGAGCAACTTATATATTGATAATAAAACAATCATCAGGTGGTTCTAACACTATTACTTGGCCTGGTACGGTTACTTGGGCAGGAGGAACAACACCTACTATGACGGCAACTGCCAATAAATTTGATGTGTATACATTCATTTATGATGGATCTAAATACTTCGCTTCTTATATACAAAACTTTACTTAAATGATTGTATATCCTTTTTCATTTATTAAAACAGTAGGATCATCATTAGATCCAGATGCTGCAGCATTCTTAACTGCAATTGGTAATACAAGTCCAACTATAGAAAGTGCAATAAACACTATGGTTGTAGATCTAAAATCTTATGGGTTATGGACTAAATTAAAGGTAATATATCCTTTTGTTGGCGGGACGGCAACATCAAATAAGTATAACTTAAAAGATCCAAGAGATTTAGATGCGGCATTTAGATTAACTTACTATGGTGGAATAACTCATACAGATGGATTTAGACCTAATGGAACAAATGGTTATGCAGATAGTTTTTATAAACCCGCTAGTAATGCAACATTTAATGATGAACATATAACAATCTATCTTAACACCAACAATGCGATGAGTAAAGGTGATACTGTTGATATTGGTGTATTACCTAGTGTAGGTGGTTTAGCATATAGTTCATTAGTGGGGATAAGGACATCAAATTATGTTGCCAGATTTAATCTTGGGGTTGATAGTGTTAGTCATTCAACAGTTAAAGGATTTTATGTTATAACAAAAGGAGCAGCAAATTCCCCTAAATATTATAAAAATGGAACATTAGATTTGAATGGATCAAGTGGTGGTTCTGGTATAGCAACAGAAAATATATATGTTGGAACTCTTAATTTAAATGGTAGTCCTTATAGTGATGGTTATTCTAATCAAAATTTTTGTTTTGTCTCTGCTGGTACAAATTTAACATCAACTGATGCATCAAATCTATATTCGGTAGTTCAAGCATGCCAAACAACATTAGGAAGACAAAATTAAATAAAAAAATATGACACTAGTAGGATTATTAACAGAAGAAGAAAAAGATTTATTAACAGGTCAAATGGTTACATTAGATTGGTATTATAATCCAGTAAAAGATTGTAATGAGGATTGGATTATTTCAAGTGAAGAAATTGATAATACAACTAATGAAGAATTTTTATGGGTTAAAGATTTAACTATGATTGAATGGTGTAATCCATCACCACCAATTACTGGTTCAATTTTATAAGATGAAGATAAGATCAAAAGTTAATATTGATACAAAGAATATACACTTCAAATCTAAATTGATTGGAGTGATTACTAATATTGAAATTAATAATAATTTTGAACATTTGATTATTAGTTATAAGTATAAGAATGAAAGTGGTGATACACTTATGATGGGTCAATATAATCTAAAAGGTGAGGATATAGATACTATTAGTGATGAGGTTAAAGGAATTATTGATATAGAGTATTATAACCTACCAGATCGTGTTAGATTAAATCTAAAATACTATGGGATGTTTATTATTCTTACTTCAAGGAAATTTGATATTAAACCAAAAGATATTGAGATCATTGATACTGATGTATTTGAATATAAATAAATTAAAAAATAAAGAAAAATAATAGATGAGTACATCAAGACCATTTGCATATAACACAGGAGCTTCAATACCAGGAACAATTCAAGTAGGATCATTGGCAGTAGGTTATCCAACTTCTGGATTTACAGGATCTATGGAATGGTGGAATGGAGCTGATGAGGATTTAGGTTATGTAATAGCATTACCTGTTCCTGATGATAGTCAACCTGCTCCTGATGGGAGAACAGGTTCTGTTGCATTCAATAGATCAACAGGTTTAACTGAATCATCTTTTGTTGAACTAACCAATTATTTATTTGGACAAAGTTTTACAACAGGTAATGATGCATCAAATTGGTTAACCGCAAATGGTTATTGGAATAGTTGGAATTTATTAACCCCAACACCTACACCTACACCTACACTAACCCCTACACTAACATCTACACCTGCTACTACACCAACACAGACATTAACCCCTACAAAAACTCTTACACCTACTCCTACATTAACACAGACATTAACCGCTACACTAACATCTACACCTACCCCTACATTAACAAGGACATTAACTCCGACACCTACATCAACAACTACACCTACATTAACACCTACACCAACTTTTACCACAACACCTACATTAACACCGACATTAACATCTACTCCAACATTAACACCAACAATAACACTCACACCAACACGCACACCAACACCAACACCAACCGCACCAATACCAACAATTATTAGTTTTAGTGAAAGTTTATTTGATCCTACACAAAGTACATCAAAATCTTTTAGAAGTGTTAATACAGGTGGAGCTGGATTGATTGCTATTGTAGTTCATAATAGATCTACTATAACTATAAGTTCTGCAACAATAGGTGGTGTTTCAGCAACAATTATACAAAATGGAACTCAAACAAAAATAATGTATGCAAATATAACATCTACAGGAACAACTGCTGATGTAATATTTACATTATCAACTCCTGATGATGTTGCAATAGGTGTATTTAGATTACAAAATTTAACATCAACCACACCATATAGAACAAGTAATCAATCCGCTTTAACCAGTGTATCATATCCTTTTGGATCATTACCATCAAATGCTTGTATACTATATGGTTGTACTAATGGAGCTGCAGGAGCATATATGGATTCATCAAATATATCAGTAACACAACAATATGATGGTGCAAGTGGATCACCTTACGATTTAATGTATTATGGGGCTACATATAAAACAACTAGTTCAGGTGTAGTTAATAATACGGTATCAACATTTGTTTCTATTACATTGCATGGTACAGGAGCCGTTTGGATATAAATAAAATTAAAAATTACATATTATGCCAGTTCAATCGTGTGAAGAAAATAATAAACCCGGATATAAATGGGGACAACAAGGAAAATGTTATACCTATAATCCTGATAACGAAGGTCAAAGAAGAAAAGCCAAACAATACGCAATAATTCAAGGATACGCAGTAGGTGATTTTGCTGGTTTAAGAGTATCTTTTGATTATGATGATACATTATCTACCCGAAGAGGAAAAGATCTTGCACAGAAGGAAATTGATAAGGGTAATGTCTTATATGTTATCAGTGCAAGAAACGATAAAACGGCTATGTTATCTACCGCACTATCATTAGGTATTCCCCAATCAAGAGTATTTGCAACAGGATCTAATAAAGCAAAGGTTGAAAAGATACAAGAACTACGAATTTCAAAACATTATGATAATAACAAAAATGTTATTAAAGACCTGAACCAAAAAACAAGAGTAGTAGGAATTATATTTAATTAAAATAATTAACTATGCAAACTGCAACTATAAATGTTAAGGTAGATACTACTCAAGCACAGAAGAGTGTTAATGATCTAAATCAAACTATAGGTCAAACTAATAACACTACGGCTTCATTAAAACTTCAATTAAGACAAATAACCCAAGAACTTCAAGGGTTAGAACCAGGTTCAGCAAGATTTACTGAACTAACACAGAAGGCAGGACAACTTCGTGATACTATAGCTGATACAAACGCAGTAATTAACGCTACTGCAGGTAATGTAACTGAAAATCTTGGAAAGGGTTTAACATCTGTTGCATCTATTGGTGTTGCCGCATTCCAATCAGTTACGGCAGCACAAACTCTAATGGGGGTTGAAAGTGAGGAAATCACTAAAACAATTGCCAAATTAACTGCATTGATGAATCTATCCCAAGCGATAGAAACATTCGGTGGATTAGGGGATAAGATCACACAGATAAAGGCATCCTTTATGGGACTTGCTCAAACATTGGGTATTGTAACGGTTGCACAACAAGCCACTGCGGTAGCGGCAACTGAAGCGGCAGTCGCTGAAGGGGCTGAGGCTATTGCTGCTGATGCAGCGGCAGTATCAACAGGTGCATTTGCCGTAACATTAAATGCTCTTCCATTGGTTGCAATTGTAACCGCTCTTGGATTATTGATTGCTGGTCTTGTAACTTACGCTTCTTCATCAAGTAATGCGGCAAAAGAAGAAGAAAAAAGAAAAAAACTTTTACAAGAACAGAAAAAACTAATGGAACAAAATGCTAAGGCAACTAAAGAGCATGGTGAATATATTTTCAAAGAAACAGGAGCATTTGTTAGTTTAGTTTTACAATTAAAAGGGTCAAATCAAGGATCAAAAGAAAGATTACTTTTATTAGGTCAAATAAATAAACAATATGGAACAACATTACAAAATTTATCTAATGAAAATTTATTTCAACAACAATTAAATATTGCAATAGATGATTATATTAAACTCGCTGAGGCTAAATATAAAATGTCTGTTAATGAAGATAAGATTAAAAAAATAATTGTTGAAAGAGTAAAACTTGAAGAAGGTTTACAAAAAATGCAAAATGTTGGTCTTGAACAAACTTTTGAAAATAGGCAAAAAATGGATGCCTTAATTAAACAATATGGTGGAGACGCACTAGCATTAACATACAAATTTCAAAATTTAGGTGAAAATCTAAAAGGATTAACAAAAACAACTTTTACTTTAGGTGATGAAGTTAATTCATTAAGTTCAAAATATAAAATTAATAATAATGTAGTTAATACTAATACCAAAGACATAAAAACTAATACTGATGCAGTTGAAGAAAGTATTGATGCAAGATTAAAATATAAAGAAACTCTTAAAGGTATTATTGATGAAGAAAAAGCGGTAAGTGAAGAGGAACAAGCAATTCTTAAAGAAAGACAAAAAGCCGATAACTTAATTAAACTTCAAGCTGACGCAATTGATGAGGTTGAGAAAAATAGAGCAAAAGGAATTTATAAAACTGCCGAAGCTTATAAAACTGCGTTAGGTGGTATTAAATCAGATAGTGAAATATATCTAAAGGATCAATTAGAAGTTATTAAGAAAGAAGGTGAAGCTCGTGTAAGAGCCTCAAATGTTACTATTGGTGGTGGTGGAGAAACTCCTGCAGCGAAGAAAGCAAGATTAGCAAAAGAAAAGGCACTTAAATCGGAAATGGAATTGGTTAAGAAAAATTTTGATCAAGAAATTAAAGATGCCGCTTATTTTGAAACCGCTCGTGATACAAAGATTGCAGAAATTAGAAATACATATGCACAAAGAAAAATAGAAGATGAAAAGTTAGTTGAACTTGAAATACAAAAAATACAATTAGATTCATTACAACAACAAGAATTAAATTTAGCAACAACTGAAGAACAAAAAACTGCTATTCGTAAATCATTTGCAGATAGAATTAGAACCAACGAAGAACAGATAATTAAACTACAAGCACAAATTCAATTAAGGGATACAAAGTTAACTGAAGATCAAAGAACAAAAATTATTGAAGAAGCTGAAAATAAGATTCTTAAGTTAAAAGAAACAACACTTGAAAAAACCACAGATAAAACAAGAACTGAATTACAAACTTTAAGTGAATTAAATACTCAATTCCAAAAAGATTGGGAAGAGAATTGGATGGATACCCTAACAAAATTAGTTGGTAAAATTGCTGAAATTTCAGCACAGATTACAGGCTTATTTTCACAAGCATTCCAACAAGCTGCAGATAATCAACTTGGAACATTAGAACAATTGACGGCAAATGAACAAGAACAATTAAGTGCATCACTTCTAAATCGTGAAATTACCGAAAAAGAATATGATGAAAAGAAAAAGTTATTAGAAAACTCAGCCGCTGAAAGAAAAAAACAAATTGAAATTAAAGAATTTAGGCGTCAGAAGGCATTGAATATAGTTAATGCGGTTATGGCTACTGCGGTGGGTATAACAAAAGCATTACCAAATCCTATCTTAATGGCATTGGCTGCGGTCTTGGGGGTTGCTCAAGTCGCAATCATTGCTTCACAACAATTCCGTGCAGCTCAAGGTGGTGTAGTTCCACAAAATGGTCAGTCAGGTAATGTAGATTCAGTTCCATCATTACTTGCACCAGGTGAGGTTGTAGTTAATTCACAATCAGCACAGATGTTCCCACAACTATTGAGTGATATAAATCAAGCTGGTGGTGGAAAAAGATTAGTACCTGATGTGGCATTCACAAATCCTTATAGTCAAGGTAATGTATTCCAACCTCAACAACAGGTAGTTCAGGCTTATGTAGTTGAAAGTCAGATAACAAATTCACAACGAAGAATAAGTAGAATGGAACGAGCAGCTAGTTTCTAATTAAACAAAAAAAGAATTTTAATAATTATAATATGGAAGGAAAAAAACCACAGGTATATTTGAACATTGACGAGGAGGATGAAAATAGTGGAATGTCCCGAATAAGTTTCGTAGATAGACCAGCAACACAATTGGTGTGGAATATGTTTGCCGCTATTGAAAAATCATATAATGACTATCCAAAGTCAGCAAGTGAAAATGCGTGTAGAGCTATTAAATATAGAGACAATAATCCTAAATTAGAATGTGGAACTCAAGTTGGTTGGACAAGGGCAAATCAGTTGTGTAATGCTGAAAATCTTTCAGTTGATACTATTGGTAGAATGGCTTCATTTAAAAGACATCAACAAAACAAAGATGTTGCATACGATGAAGGTTGTGGTGGTATTATGTGGGATGCTTGGGGAGGTGATCAAGGAATTGATTGGGCAATCAATAAGATGGAATTTATTCATACAAATATGAGACATAACAATATGTCAGAAGAAGTATTTGTAGATCAAGCACCAAAACAAATTATTACTGCACCTGTTATGATTGCTGAAACCCCAATACCAAGATATAACCCAATACTAGGTGAGTATGATGCATTATTTAGTGAAGAAACAATCTTCAATATGATGAAGAAATACTTTATGGAAAATAAGATCAATAATATAAATGAACAACACGATCCTACAAAGGTTATTGATGGTGTTTATATGATTGAATCATTCATCGTTGGGGATAGAGCCAAATCAGAATTATATCCAAACATCCCAAAGGGATCTTGGATGGCTACATTCTACATTAAAGATAAGAACTACTACGAGAAACTACAAGAAGAGAATTTCAATGGAATTAGTTTAGAAGGAACATTTATTGAAAAATATGAAGATAGTATGATTGCAAAATTATACGATAAAGTTAATGCTATTTTGGAATCTGATCTATCTGATTTGGAGAAAGAAAATCAAATTAAAAACTTATTGAATATTAAATGAGAAATCTATTAACACAATTTTGGGCATGGATCGTATTGTTCTTTACCCCATTATTACCATTGATGTGTATTATAAGTATAGCAGTTATATTTGATACATTTGTTGGAAGGTGGTATGCAAAAAAACAAAATCAGGTTATTACATCTGAAAAAACAAGAAAGGGAATTACTAGTAAGTTGATGATTTATTTGTCCGTAATTACTTTGTTCTTTTTAATTGATCAGTATATGGTTAATGAAATCACAAGAAAGTATATATGGTTTGAATTTGCCTTCACAAAGTTTTGGACATCGTTCTTCGTTTGGGTGGAATATACTTCAATAGATGAAAAGATAAAATGGCAAACAGGTAAAGGGATTTCAGATAGGGTAAGGGAGTATATTAAGATACTTAAATCCATCGTATATACATCCAAAGACATCAAGGATAAGATAAATCATTAAACACTATTAAAATAAATATATTTAATTAAAAATCATTATGGATAAAAAAGGAATTTTATTAAAAATTAAAGAATTATTCACTGAAAAAACTGAAACTAAAATGGGAATGGATTATAGAACATTAGATGGTAGAATTATCCGTTGTTATGGTACAGGTTTAGAAATAGGTGATGATCTTAAAGAAATTACTCCTGATGGAGAAATGGATTTAATGGATGGTGATTACACATTGGAAGATGGTATGACATTAACAGTTGCTGATGGTAAGATTATGGAAGTATCGGATACCGCTGCTGATGTAAATGAAGACAATATTGAAGGTGAAGTTGAAATGGCTGACTATCTTGAAACTACATTAATGGATGGTACTAAAGTAAGAGTTTTAGGAAACGAACTTGTAGTTGGTGCTAAAGTTGAAGTAGAAACACCTGATGGATATGTACCAGCTCCTGAAGGACAACACAATTTAGCTGACGATAGAGTGATCTATGTTGATGCTGATGGTGTAATTAACGAAATCCAAACTCCTGATACTAAAAAAGAAGATGAGGTTGGAATGGAAGAAGTATTTAGTTCAATGGAAACATTGGTAAATGAAATCCAAAATATGAAATCTTTGATTGAGTCAATGAAATTAGAAAATGAAAAATTGAAAACAAGATTCAACAAGTTCGCTGAAGAACCATCTGAAGAACCAATCAAAAAAACAATTGATTTGAAATCAAATAATAAAGAAGATAAATTGAAATTCTTCGCAAAACGATAAATAAAAAAATAAACTATTAAAAAAATAAAAAAATGAGTTTTAATGTTTCAGATTTAACGGCATATGTTGACCAAAACAAATTGGCGTTAATTAAAAAAGCAGTACTTGGTGGTAGAACAATTAACTACATCAAAGTACAACCCGGAGTTAAATCAACAGATGCTATCAACATAATCAATTCTGATTTAGTTGCACAAGCAGGATCTTGTGGATGGAATACCGATGGGGAGACAATCTTGTCCCAACAAAATTTAAGTGTATGTCCCTTAAAAATTAACGAATCTTTGTGTTTGAATACTTTAGAGCAGTATTGGACACAAACTTTAATGAATCCAGGTTCATACAATACACAATTACCTTTTGAGCAAATCTTCATTGAAGAGAAAGCTGACAAAGTATCTGCAATGGTAGACGATATTCTTTGGCAAGGTGATACTGAAGAAGGATCAGGAAATTTAGCATTATGTGATGGTATCATCAGATTGTGTGATGTTACTTTTTCAGGTGATGTTGTTAATGGTAATGTTGATGGAGTAACCGCAATCACACCAAATAACATCATTGATATTGTTGATGGAATGGCTGCTTCAGTTCCAACTAACATCATCAATATGGATGACTTGATCTTATTCTGTGGTTATGACTTCTACAGAACTTACGCAACTGCATTGAGAAACGCTAATTACTTCGCATATTCAGGAGCAGAAAATCAAGGTCAAGATTTCAGTCAAATGATCCCTGGTACAAACATCAGAATCGTAGCAGTAAGAGGTTTGAACGGAACTAACAAATTAGTTTTGTCTTCTTCTTCAGTAATTTATTACGGAACTGACTTGTTGAATGACCAAGAGAACTTTGAATTGTTCTATTCTGCTGACTTTGACGAAGTAAGATTTAGAGTTAAATTCAAAATGGGTGTTCAATTCGCATTCCCTGAATATGTTGTATACTTCAAATTAGTATAATAACAAAAAAATTATGGGGGGTCTTATTGATCCCCCTTTGTAAAAAAATAAATAAAATTAAAATATAAAAATATGTCTTGTATAATTGATCAAGGGTGGGCATTAGGATGTAATACAATCGGTGGTGTTGAAAAAATGTGGATCGGTACGTGGTCTGCAGATGCTACTTATGCGTATGACGCTAACAACATCGTAACAGGTGTTACTTCAGGTGTAACCGTGTATGAAATGGAAGGTGATATTGAGTTTTTTGGATTAGTTCAAACTGGAGCGTTTAGTCGTGAAAATGGAACTGTATTCTATGAATCAGCATTATCATCTAAATTTATCCACTTAACTGCAGAGTTAAGAAATTTAATCGTTGCTTTAGGAAACGCACCATTATTCGCAGTAGTTAAATCTAACGCTGGTGAATACTATGTTTTAGGTGTTGAAACCGCAGGTAGAGCAACTGAAGGTATGGCTCAATTGGGAGTTCTTTTAGGAGATATGAATGGTGCAACATTGACTTTCTCTTGGAAGTCAGCAGCAGGAGCTTTCTTATTAGATCCAGCAGTTTTAGGAACTGATATTCCAATCGGATAATAATTCCAAATCCTTAAAATATTCCCCCTTACCTAATAGGTTTGGGGGTTTTTTATATTTAATCCCCCTTATATTTTCCGTATTCCCTGTAAGCTTCAGCAGTTAAAAAACTTTCACCTGAATATCTTTTTGTTTGTTTCAAGTAAGAACCCACCTTAATATTTATATCCATTAGTTCTGAATAGGTTTTACCACGAAGTAATGGAACAATATCATCTTCGGTTGTAGAGTTCGTTATATCCATTAAATATTGATATGCCGAATCCTTATCTTCCATTCTATAATCGTCATTCAACATATACATCGTCCCACGAATAAGGGAGTTTTTCATCATCATCATTTGTCTGTCTTCCATATCTTTAATCGTTTGTTTTTATTTTATGATAGTTGTTAAATATGTTGATTCTAAATTGTTCTTGGTGATTTTTAGTTTTTTTATGTCTTTAATCAATTCAATCATTTGAATTTTATTATCCATATTAAAAATACCTCCATACTCATCAAGTAATCTAATTAAAAATTCTCTTTCATATTTAGTTAAAGATTTCATTTGTTATAGTTTTAAGTTGTTTGTCTAACAAAGATATGAATTTTATTTCAATCGGCAATGCATAAACAAAAATATGTTTTTAATATTTATAAGAAAAAGTAATGGTTACACTATATAATTATCAAAATTCGGATTTGATTTTCACATTGAATGAGAACACAACCATTCTAAATGCCAATTACATTTTGAATTTGTTTTCAAATCAGAATCACGATAACAATTTATTTTGGTTGACGGGTGATACAAGTCCAAATATAAACAGATGGAATGAATACCAATGGACATCAGGAACTACCAGTAGTTTAATTGCTGGAACTTATGACTATTTTGTATATCAGACATCAGGAACAACTTTAAGTTTATCAGGGATGACTACAGAAGACATAGTTGAAAGTGGATTGGCAACGGTAATTGGAACTAATCCAACACAAACAACATATAATAACCCAGTACAAGAATATACATTTGAATAATATGGAAGAGATAGTATCAACAGAAGAAAATAAAACAACAAGATCATTTAAGATTTATAATTTTAATGAGGCTTATGTTATACCAGAATACACATTAAATAAAACCCATCATTTTATTGAGTGGGGAACAAATAATGTATACCCAATTTATTTGTTGAATTTATACAATAACTATGGGTCAACCACTCATAAGGCTATTATCAACAAAAAGATAAAGTTATCAACAGGATATGGTTTTGCTGAAATATTAGATCCAAATTTACTTCAGTATGTTAAGAAAAATAAACTTGAAAAGTTTACACGACAGATATCAGCTGACTTTGAATTATTCAATGGTTTTTGTTTTGAGGTTATTTGGAATAGAGAGGGAACATCTTTTGATGTTCATTATGTTCCAATACATAAGATTAGAAGAGGTGTTCATAATGAGGATGTTGATTTTGATCATTATTGGTTCTGTAACAATTGGGCATTATTTAAGAAGGATGAGTTCAAACCTGAATTGATTAGAGCTTACGATCCAAATGTTAGAATTGGAAGACAATTATATTATTATATTGAAGATAATCCTGTGGCAGATAATATCTATCCACAACCTTCATATTCTACGGGATTAAACTATATAGAATTGGACTATGAGATATCCAAATTTCACTTAAATTCAGTTAAACAAGGGTTTGCTCCATCGTTCGTATTAAACTTCGCTACAGGGATTCCTACATTGGATGAACAAGATGAGTTCATGCGTGAGTGGAAAAGAAATTATCAAGGATCAGGAAATGCTGGTAAGATAATTATTACTTATTCAGATGGTGGAGATCAGAAACCTGAATTGATTCCAATTGAAGCAAATAGTTCTGATGAAAGATTTGTTATCTTACAGGATATGGTTGAAAAGAATATCGTTATGACTCACGAAATCCCACCACAATTGGTTGTATTAACACCAGGAAAATTGGGATCTACATCAGAAAGAAACGAATTGTTATCAGAGTTCCAATCATACTATATTACACCTCGTCAAGAACAATTGGAAGAGGTATTAAATTCTATATTAAAACCATTAGGATTCACTGAAGAGTTGGTTCTTAAGGAATATAAAGATGAAAATATCCAAGACGATATCCAACAAAGAGAAAAAGAAGATATTCAAGGTATCTTGTTGGTTCAACAATCAGTTGCTTCAGGTATTACATCTTATGAATCAGCAATCCAAATGATGATTTTGTTATATGGATTTACTGATGAGGAAGCAAGATCAATAATTGGGCAACCAAAAACAGCAACACCAATAACCGATACAACAAAAAACTATATATAATGGCAAATCCGAGAGTAAAATTTATAAGTACCACATATCTTAAGGAGAATACCGTGATTGAAGACAATGTGGATGATAACAAACTAGTTCCGTTTATTTATTCAAGTCAAGAAACAACAATTCAACAAGCCTTGGGAACAACATTCTACCGACATCTACAGGATGCGGTTATAAATAATACATTGAATAATGATGAAGAGGACTTCTTAAGGGATTACATTCAACCTTGTCTATGTCAATTTTCGTTCTATGAAGCTTTTCCGTTCTTAAACTATAAGACAACGAATAAAGCGATCAGTAAAGAAAGTTCAGAATATTCACAGGCATCAGATTTGGATGAGGTTAAGTATGTTAGAAATAGTATCTACAACTTGGCTCAATTTTATTTGAAGAGAATGAATAAGTTTCTTCAGGATTGGCCTAGTCTTTTCCCTCAATATCAGAATCCAGGATCAAGGGTTAACTTACAGAAGAGTGGTAAATCATATTTTAGTGGTATATCCTTCCAAAAGAATAGTTACGCTATTAGATTGAATATTCCGATATTTGATGATCCAACAATGCCAGGTGGATGTTACGATTGTGATAATGATTATTAACTGAAGATATGAAATATACAATAGAAGAAATATTAGATCATCCAAAATTATCTGACAACTATAAGTTTGAGTTGATCAAAGAAGAGTTAAATCTTCCATCTGACACACTTTCTGATGATGAGGTATATAACCTTGTGAATTTTGAATTTAAGAAGTGGAGAGCAAACAATTTGAACTCATCTAATGTAAGAAGGGTAATGTATAATGACGAATCAAAAGAAATGTTTATTCAATTCCAAGACAAATCAATCTACACATATATGAATGTAGCCTTTGATCTGTTTATGAAAATAGCCAATGGTGATGCAACTTGTATCACAACAGGTGAAAACAAATATGGAAAATGGTATATAGGAAAAACACCTAGTAATGGGGCGGCAGTTCACAAATGGTTAATTAAAACTGGTGTTGCATATAAAAAAGGTGGCAATTTACAATAAACAAAAATAAAAACAAATTATGAAATTAACTAAAGAACAATTATTGGGCATAATTAGACACACTCTAACATTCATTGGAGGTATTTTGGTAGTGAAAGGTTATCTTGATGAAAATCTATTAACAGAACTCACGGCAGGTGTATTAACGAGTGTTGGAGCTATATGGTCTATCTTATCTAAAAGATAATATACTTACTTAAAAAGACGAACCCCCTATTCAGACGAGTAGGGGGTTTTTTAATTTAACCTGAATTATAGCGTAAACAGGTTATGAACAATAAATCATTAAAATTATATATGAATATTTTTTATAAGTAAAATATTTTTACCACTTGAATCTTTTGAAATAAATCATTATATTTATAATAGACATACAGATTGGAGTTCTAATGTTAGAAAATATTTCTTATATATAAATAAGACCCCCTACATTCAAAAGGACTCCAATCATTTTAGTAGGGGGTTTTTATTTATCCGCCTATGAAGGCGTAGGAACATAAGCATGGTTCAGGACTGATAAAAGGTTAATCAAAAATATATTCAATCTTAAATGATAGTAATTCTTTCTACAACTTGTGAGTTCTATCTGCCCAACTAAAATAGGTGATTATTAAGTTATTTTTTCTTTTAGGGGGGAAGGGGGGATAACTTGATTTTAATCACCCTCAAAAATAAAGATAATTTAATTTATTTAATATTCTTGTATATTTATAAGAATGAAGAGTTATACAGAATTAGATAAACAATTAACAGGTCTAGTACTAGGAATAAGACAATGTAATTATATTCCATATATAGATCGTATGGACATAGTTCAAAATACCTGGTTGAAGATTTTAGAGAAGATGCAAGAAGGTGTTTTAGAAGATGACTATGATAAAATTAAGGGATATACATTTCTAATTGTTAGAAACTCCTGTCTTTCATTTCATAAAAAAAATAAATTAGTATATACCGATAATTTAGATACTACACTTCAATGGGATGAACCTATTATTGAAGATGAAATGGATAAAGAAAAATATAAAGGAGTATTACTTGAATGTATTGAAGAAACAAAGTTTACAAAGGTTCAAAGAGAACTAATGAAAATGTTATTAGAAGATAAAACTGAAGATGAAATTAAAACTAAATTAAATCTTAAAGTTGGTCAGATGGGGTCAATCAAATACAATATGATTTCAAAGATGAAAACATCTGTTGGAAAAAGATCACGATATGTTATTAAACATCATAAAAATAAAGTTATTCACATACCTTGTTTTTCAAGAAACGATATTGAAAAGAAATTAGATTACCAATATACTATTCGTCAAATAGATCACGCATTACAATACAATTTGAACTTGGGTCAGTATTATATTGTTAAAATAAAATAAACAGATATTTATAATTATGAGCAGACCAGATAACATTTCATTTACATTTGAAGATGTAACCGAAGACAATGTGGATCACCACCACCAAACAATGATTCAACTATTAGAATTATTTGATATAACAACATCAATTTTAGATGACAATAAAGAATATCAAGAAATAGTAATTAAGTCGTTAATAGATATCTATGTGAGTTGTTTCAGTATGATTGAGGTATATAACAACCTTGAAAGATACGAATACTCCAAAGAGTTATACGACAACCTAAAATTCATTTATATAACTACTATGAATAGATTTCAACCTGAAGATGATAATGAAAAAATATTTAACAAATTGTTTCAAGATCTATCTGATAAATTTGAAGAAGATATTAATGATTGATCAGATCATAATTCAAATATGTAAGAAAGGATCAATCTACGATGAAATTATTGAAAACTTCATTGGACATAAGAAGGAATATAAACTACCACTAATAAGTGAAATCAGTTTATCATACCTTGAAAACGCAGAAAAAATAGAAAAAATATATGAAGAGGGATGGTTCAAATACTACTTCTTGAATACAGTTAGAAATCAACTCTTTTCATCAACATCAAGTTTCTACAAGAACAATAGAATAAAGGACTTTGGGACACTTGAAATACCTGATGTGATAGATGATACCACAATAGAAGATAAGATTGAATTTGAGGAGAAATTAGATAGTGTATTATACGCTTACACACAGGTAAGAAAGAATTGGTTTGATAATGAAATGTTCCAACAATATTACACAAACGGATTAACCTACAGAGCAATAGAAAAGGAATATGGTGTGGATCATTGTTTAGCTTGGCATAACATCAACAAAACCAAAAATAAAATCAAAAAATATCTTAAAGTGAATTGATTTTTCAAGGATAAAGCGTTATATTTGTAGTATAAATAAATCAATTAAATACTAAAAATTATGTGCATCCTAACAAACTTTATGGAAGATTACATCCAAGATCAATTACTTAATTCTGAACACCAAGATTACCTTAACAAAAGACAAAAACAACTTAACGAGCAACAAGAATACGAATATCATTTAGAAGAAATGTTTTGGGATCAAGTATGCAAACAGCGTTGGGAAGATGAACAACAAACCCAAAAAGAAATGGAAATGATGGGTGAATTAGTAGAAATAGATTACATATAAAATAAACAAAAATAAAAAACAAAAATTATGGCAAACACAACTTCGCAACAAATTGCAACACAATCAAATCTTAAACTTGTAGTAGAGTATATGAACTCCTGTGAGAAATGTCTATCAATGGTAGAGATCATTCAAATAACAACAGTATTAAACGACTTTGTTGAAAATGGATATTCAAAATCTTTAGCAGATAGATTTGAAAAGATTGACCAAATAATCTTTCAGAATGAAAATAAATAATGACTAGATTAGAGAAACTTCAATATGTAATAAATAAGGGATATACCTATGATCCAGATTCTGGTTTTGTTACTGGTTTGAGAGGAAAACAACTCCAAAGAAAAGATAATAATGGATATATATGTTTGGCATTCAGAGATAAAGACATTAGATTTAATTTAAGAGCACATCTATTAGCATGGTATTGGATATACGATGAGATCGTAAATGAAATAGATCACATCAACAATAATCCATCAGACAACAGAATAGTTAACTTAAGGTCTGTAACACATTCACAGAATAGTTTTAACAAACCTTCAGTCAAAGGATATTACTTCCATAAGGCGTCAGGTAAATATCAAGTAAGAATAACGGTAGATGGTAAGACAACATACTTGGGTGAGTATAAAACGGAAGAAGAAGCAAGAAAAGTATATCTACAAGAGAAAAGGAATAGACATAGATTTGATTGAGTTTAGATTACAATTAGGGGGAAGATATTCCCCTTTTTTTATATTCGTTGATTTTTTTCTAAAAACTCTGATATTTATATAAATAAAACAAATCGTTAAACACCCTATTTATAAGTATGAATGATCAAAACAAAAAGATTGAATACCTTATCGGTCTGAACAGAATAAAATCCACAGAGGTAAAAGAATTACAAGAACTAATAAGAGCGTTCATTGATCCCAAATGTAGTATATGCACATCGTGTCCAGGTCAAATTAGATTTGCTCAGAAAAGATTAGCCACTTGGTATTACACAAATGTTAATACAGAAGTTGAAAAACAAATTGTAGTACCTGATCCACCTGTAAAAAAGACCTGTCAGGCTTGTAAAAAGAAAACAACAACATCAAAGAAATGATAGATTTAAGATTAGGGGATTGTATAGAAGTCCTAAAAACATTAGAAGACAATTCGGTAGATAGTATCGTTACAGATCCGCCATACGGTTTATCATTTATGGGTAAGAAGTGGGATTACGATGTTCCTTCTGTGGATATATGGAAAGAGTGTTTAAGAGTATTAAAACCTGGTGGTCATCTATTATCATTTGGTGGTTCAAGGACATATCATAGAATGGCAGTAGCAATAGAAGATGCAGGATTTGAAATTAGAGACCAAATTATGTGGATCTATGGTTCAGGATTTCCAAAATCACATAACATCGGTAAGAAATTAGAAGATTATGAAGGTTGGGGAACTGCATTAAAACCAGCACACGAACCAATCTGTATGGCAAGAAAACCTTTAAGTGAAAAAACAATTGCGGAGAATGTATTGAAACACGGAACGGGTGGAATAAACATAGATGATTGTAGGATTGAAATTGGTGATGAAAAAATACCAAGATTAAATATTCCATACGAACATAAAGCCAATAATAACTTTGGTGGTGGAAATGATGGAAGATTGGGAACAACAACTATGTCCCAAGATGGTGTTCAAGGTAGATTTCCTGCAAACATTATGTTTGATGAAGAGTCTGGTAAGATATTGGATGAACAGAGTGGTAAAGCATCAAGGTTCTTTTATTGTCCCAAAGTATCCAAGACGGAACGAAACGCAGGGTTAGATGATTTTGAAGATAGACCATCACAATTAAACTCTGGTGGTATTGGTCGTAAAACATCTGTTGAAAAACGATTAGAAACTAATGGTGAAAACGCACCGACAACTAAAAACCATCATCCAACAGTTAAACCAATTAAACTAATGGAATATCTAATTAAACTGGTGACGCCAAAAGGTGGAATTGTTTTGGAGCCATTTATGGGTTCAGGATCAACAGGGATTGCAGCAAAGAATTTAGGAATGTCCTTCATCGGAATAGAGAGGGAAGAAGAGTATTTTGAAATTGCTAAACAAAGAATAGAAAATAATGAATTATGATTTGGAGATTATTTAGACCAAGACCAATAGTAAAAGTATTACTTCCTGTTCCTGCTTCAATAACTGATAAAGAACATAAAATGATTCTGACTGATTTGGAAGAAAGAGTGGGTAAGGAGTATATTGTAATGTTGATCGCTTCACCAGAGTCGTCAGAAATAAAAATTGAAATAGTCAAATAATGAGTTTATCTGCAAAACACAAAGCGTTCTGTGATCAGTATTTAAGTAATGGATTTAACGCTACTCAAGCCTATAAATCTGTCTATGGGGTTAGTGATAAAGTAGCGGGATCAAGTGCTCCACGACTGCTAGAAAATGCAAGAGTTAAAGAATACCTCCAACAAGAACAAAATAAGACGGCAGATAAGTTAGAAATAACCCGTGAGTTCTTAATTAAAGAATACTTGGAACTAATCAATTCGGCAAAGACAGACGAAAACTTTATTGACAGGGGGAATTGGAATAAGTCATTAGCCCAACTAGCAAAACTATTGGGATTGGATGCGGCAATCAAACAGGATATAACCATAACAGAACAACCATTATTTTTAGATGACGACACAGAAGAGTAAATTTATTTATACATCTGCGTTAAGGAAGATTAGAAATATGAAATCCCGAATTAAAGTAATTCAGGGTGGAACTTCTGCTTCCAAGACATTTTCCATATTGGCTATTCTAATTGATCGGGCAATCAAAACCCCCAACATAGAAATATCTATTGTATCAGAGAGTATACCGCATATCCGTAGGGGAGCAAACAAGGACTTCCTGAAGATTATGAAGGAGACGGGTAGGTATATTCCAACTCACTATAATAAAACCCTTCTACGATACGAATTTACCAATGGATCATACATTGAATTTTTTAGTGTGGATGACGAAAGTAGATTGAGGGGAGCAAGAAGAAACATATTGTATTGTAATGAAAGTAATAACATTTCTTATGATTCTTTTTTACAACTTCAAATTAGAACAGATGGGGAAATTTATTTGGACTACAACCCAACCAGTAAGTTTTGGGTTCATACAGAAGTAATAGGACAACCTGATACGGAATTATTGGTATTAACATATAAAGATAATGAAGCGTTATCAGAAGAAATAGTAAAACAACTTGAGGTAAATAGGGAAAAGGCAAAGACCTCAACATATTGGGAGAATTGGTGTAGAGTATATTTAGATGGGGAGATTGGTCAGGTTGAAGGAACAATCTTTACTGACTTCAATATCATAGATAAGATCCCTGAAGACGCAAGATTACTTGGATATGGATTGGACTTTGGTTTTAGTCAAGATCCTGCAGCACTTATAGCGATCTACAAATATAATGATGATCTTGTTGTTGATGAGGTGGTATATCAAACAGGATTATTAAATTCAGAACTATCTAATATAATGAAACAGAGTGGAGTTAAGGGTGAAATCTTTGCTGACTCTGCTGAACCTAAATCAATACACGAATTAAAAAGATATGGTCATCAGGTTAAACCAGTAGAAAAAGGAAAAGATAGTATTAACTATGGTATTCAGATTCTACAACAAAAACATATATTGATAACAAGGGGATCAACCAATCTACTTGATGAGTTCAGTAAATATATGTGGAAAAAGAATAGGGATGGTGGTTATGAAAAGACCCCAATTGATGCATACAATCACGCAATTGATGCGTTAAGATATGTGGCAATGATGAAGTTAGGAGTAAGAAAAGAAAGTAGTGGTACAAGACCATTTAGATTTGCATAAAATTAAATAAATAAAAATATGGTAAAGTTAGAATTAGAAATTGATGACATAATGACAGAATATATGATCCCTGAAAATTGGGATGAGGTAACCGTAAAACAATTCTGTGATCTATTTGCAACATCAGACGAGGGATTAAATGAAATACAAAAGGTCGTAAGGATTGTTAGTGTATTCACCAATATAAAATTTGATGAGTTAATGATGATGACCCCCGATGACTTCCAAATGATTTCAAAGGTAATCACATTTATAACCAAAGAACTTGAAGGAGAAAATGTAGAATCAATTGAAGTAGATGGTGAGGAGTTTTTTCTTAAACAGGACTTTGAAAAACTTACAATGGGGGAAATACTATCCATTGATACATTACTTCAACAGAATGAAAATAACCTCTTAAAAGTAATGGATAAGTTATTGTGTATATTCTTAAGAAAGAAGAATAAGAGTGGTAATCTTGAATCATTTAGGAATGAGTTTATGTTAAGATCAGAAAAGTTTTCAACAATATCAATTACGAAGGTTCATAATATACTATCATATTTTTCAAATGGCGGGAATTTATCACCGACCAATACCAGGGTATCTTTGGAAAACGAAAAGTAAAAGATGATAAACCTAAAAGTAGGTATGAGAATATAAATGGGGCAAGTAAGATTGATGATAAATTTTCATCATATCAAATGATCTTCAAGTTTATAACAGAACTCAATACGACAGAAGAAAAAGTCTATGAAATGAATTATATACATTGTCTGAATTGGTTATCATTCTTCTATCAACGGGATAAAGTTATAGAACATCAAATGAGTAATCAGAAATAACTAAAGTCAGGTGGTTGCTCCCCCTGATTTTTAGTTTATGGGGAAAAACAAATACACATAAATAATATTTATTAAAAAAATTGATATGAATATAATTTCACTAAACCAATTAATACAGATTTTCAAGGACTTTGCTGATGCACATCTTCAGTTGAATGATTTTGGATATGGTGATACCTCAATGATTGGAACATCAAGACAGATGGATCCGGCATATATGTGGATTACACATAGAACCTCATCAACAATTGGGGTTACAAACAAAACACAGATACCTGAAATGGTATTAACATTCATTATTGTTGATAAGATCAACATCCAAAAAAACTACGAAGATACAAATGGGTATGAATCTAATAACGAACAAGAGATTCTATCTGATACATTCCAAATACTACAGGATTTAATTAACTTCATATCCGTTTATTTGGGTCAGTATGGAGTTATGTTGACTGATGATCCGATCAACCCAGAGATCGTTCAGGATGAGACCACAGATAAGGTAACTGGTTGGATGTGTGATATTAGATTGAAGTTGATTCATTCAAATTGTGTTACCCCATTGGGTAATGTTACAATAAATGTCCCAACACAACATCAGGTTCAAGAACAATGGTTAACTTGTAATGATTTGGCTAGTTGTCATACATTCCAAGATTATGCTTATACAGGTGGAACATATAATAGTGGAACAACAGAACTTACATTGGTTACATTGAATGGTAATGAATTGGTTGTTAGTGGAATTACAGGTGGTGGAGGTGGAGGATCAGGAACATCTGGTACTTCAGGAACAAGTGGAAGTAACGGAACATCAGGAACGCGAGGTACAAGTGGTACATCAGGTAGTTCAGGCTCATCAGGAACATCAGGTGTTAATGGAACAAGTGGAAGTAACGGAACATCAGGAACGCGAGGTACAAGTGGTACATCAGGTAGTTCAGGCTCATCAGGAACATCAGGTGTTAATGGAACAAGTGGAACAAGGGGGACATCAGGAACAAGTGGAACTTCGGGTGTTAATGGAACAAATGGTAGTAGTGGAACATCAGGGACAAATGGATCAAGTGGTGTTAACGGAACATCAGGGACAAATGGATCAAGTGGTGTAAATGGAACATCAGGTATATCAGGGACTAACGGAACATCAGGTGTATCAGGAACAAACGGAACATCGGGGGTAAATGGTACAAATGGAACATCAGGAATAAATGGAGCGACAGGAACAAATGGAACATCGGGGGTAAATGGTACAAATGGAACATCAGGTATTAACGGAACTAATGGTACAAACGGAACTTCAGGTTTATCAGGAACTAATGGTACAAACGGAACTTCAGGTTTATCAGGAACTAATGGATCGTCAGGTGTATCAGGTACAAACGGAACATCAGGTGTTAATGGTACAAACGGGACTTCAGGAATAAATGGTACATCAGGAACTAATGGTACTAGTGGAACACGAGGTACTTCAGGTACAAGTGGTGTTAGTGGAACTTCAGGTTCAAGCGGTACATCAGGTCAAGATGGAGCATCAAACGCTGTTTTATATAGATATTCAACTTCAATAACCGATACTGATCCTGGTTCAGGTAAATTACAATTTAATACAACTACATTAGCAAACATAACTTTTATGTATATTGATGATCTTGGTTTTAGTTTGGCTGATTATCAAGATTGGTTTAGATCTTGGTCTGGTAGTAGTTCAACAAATAAGGGACAATGTACTTTAATTGGAGGAACTAATACTGATTCTTCTGATTATATTTTACAATATAATATTCTATCTGTTGAAGAAAAAACAGGTTATTTCAAGATTGGAGTATCATTTATCAATTTTAATGGTACAATAAATAATCTTGATTATGGTAGATTAACATTTAATAGAACAGGAGATGCTGGAACCAATGGAACTTCAGGTGTATCAGGAACTAATGGAACTTCAGGAACAAGTGGTTCTTCAGGGACTTCAGGTTCAAGCGGAACTTCAGGTGCTAATGGTACATCAGGAACTAATGGAACTTCAGGAACATCACCAGCAACATATACTTATTTGAATAGTACGGCAACGGCAACTTTAACGGTAGACGCATCATTGTATAATAGGGTTACTTGGATTGCATCTTTTGGAGCGACCCCACCATTGTACATTTCAAATTTAACTGAAGGTAGATCTGTTATAGTATTTATTCAAAATACTGGAGGAACTACAAGAACGGTATCATTTAATGCATCAACTACAACTTCAGGTTTTTCAACAGTTCCAACTACTTGGTCAGCTGGTAGTACTGCGGGAACTATAATAACAAACCCAACAATAACACAAGCAGCTTTAGTAAGTAATTACGCATATACTATAACATTCTTTAATATTGGTGAAACAATAAGAGCATCATTAAGTTAATATGGATAATTCAATATTTTATAACCCTATTGCCAATCAGTTATTTGGAAAATCTTACATCAAGATACTAACCGAACAATTGATTAAACATAGGAAGAAATCATCAGGTAAACTTATAAACTCATTAAGGTATGAGGTTAGAAAAGATGCTGAAAAGATTCTATTCGTTATAAAATCTGAAGAATACTTAAACTATGTTGATAAAGGGGTTAATGGAACACAACAATCAAGGGGATCACAATTTTCATATAGAACAAAGAAACCCCCAATTAGTGAAATAACCAAATGGACACAACTAAAAGGATTACCTAAAGCTGCAGCATTTGGTATTAGAGAAAATATATTCAAGTTTGGTATTAAACCTACCAATGTGATAAAAGAAACAAACGACATAATGTATAAGAATTTTGATAATATGATTACAAAGACATTTGCAAACAATTTAGAAAATAGTATTATGTCTGAATTTATAAAACAAGGGGATACAACCGCAACAATAAAACCAATATAATAAAAAATAACTATGGCTTATTCGGCAATAACACAACCAAATATTTATCAACACGGATATGCGGCAGTTCCATTAAGATTAACTGACACAGAAGTTGATAATGTTGATAACTATAAATATATAGTCAATATTATTTGGGATAGAAAAGGAGCATTTTCAAATTCACAAGCAACATTTGGATATAATGTATATACCAAGATTACATTTTCATCTGCACATCCCTACTTACTTGGTGATACCCTATTTTTAGATGATAACAATGGATTCTACAGAGGTTATTATAACATTGTAAGTATTCCATCATCTACATCAATTATAATTGATCTAACACAAACACAAACAATAGCATTACCCCTATATGTTTCACGAGTAATCAAATATAAATTTACACCTGATCCAAATGGTGAGGCAAGAATGGACTTATCAAATGTATTAAAAGATTTCGTTACACAGAACTTTGAAAATGTTGATGAATGTTTTGCTGGTGATGATACAAGATTTACATATAGTTTATATTGTGGTAGTCAAAACACACCAGTGTTCTTATTTAATGATAATTACTTTTCAGATGGTTATGTAGGATTTGTTAATAGTGGAATGACTTCAGTTAGT
>Ga0214919_10002270_pt1 | contig 30421 bp, 27 predicted proteins | sample LL1503_MetaG_FD_177994 | JGI IMG/M metagenome (GOLD analysis project Ga0214919, IMG submission 177994) | Freshwater microbial communities from Lake Lanier, Atlanta, Georgia, United States - LL-1503 | ecosystem: Environmental > Aquatic > Freshwater > Lake | place: USA: Georgia | collected... | reverse complement strand
CCAAGCAAGGTAGAGCGATGGCAGCTCTTGGGGGGTGCGCTTGTAGCGCCTGGCCAATGCCACCCACAGTCCCATTCGAGCGTCAATGTCTGCCAAGGCTTCGGGGTCCAGATCAGCATGTCTCAACCACGTTTGTAGGCTGTGCGCAGCATCCTCGGCCTGTGCCAGTGCAGAGGCTAATTGATCAGCAAGTTGTTGAAATTCCGGTTCAATTGGCGCTTGTTCTTGCAAGACCTTGACGGCTTGTGCCAAGTGGCTGTGTGCGGCGTCTTCCTCTTGTAAGTGGGTGAGAGCGGTTTGTGCCGCATCCAACAACGATTGCGCGTTGGATAAACGGCTATGTTGCGCATTCAAACTGTCCCACTCGTCATGACCAGGGGAGAGTTTGTCGACTTCACCGATTTGCCAACCCAGACGCTCGCGCTCTTGTTGCAATTGGTCTTGTGCTGAACGTGCATGTTCCAAGCCTTGCAAGCTTTGCCGCCAATCGTTCCAAAGCGCTTGCAATGCTTGCCCAGGATGTTGGGCGTAGGCATCCAGCAAGTCACGCACTGCAGTGGCACGCGTGAGGCTTTGCCAAGCATGTTGACCGTGAATGTCCAGCAATTGGTCGCCTATTTCGCGCAATTGCGTGGCGGTGGCGGGACTGCCATTGATCCATGCACGGCTTTTGCCCTGCGCGTCTATGTTGCGCTTGAGCAGCAAATCATCGGCTACATCAAAGCCGTTGTCTTGTAGCCAAGTATGAAGATGCGCAGGCGTAGAAAATTCAGCACACAACTCGCTGCGAGCCGCACCTTCGCGTACCACACTGGCTTCTGCGCGTGCACCTAAAACCAATTGAAGCGCATCGATCAGAATCGATTTACCCGCCCCGGTTTCCCCGCTGAGCACCGTAAAACCAGCGCCAAACTCCAGTTCGAGTTGGCGCACGATGACAAAGTCACGCAGGCTGATGCGTTGCAAGCTCATGAACCACCCTCATTCCAATGCAATTTATGTCGCAGTGTGTCAAAGTAATTCCATCCTTTGGGGTGAAGAAATACCGCATGGTGTGGTGATTTACGCACCAAAACCTTGTCCCCTATCAGCATAGACGCCATGGATTGCATATCGAAATTGGCGCTGGCATCGCGACCTGCTACCAGCTCTATGGAAATTTCCACAGGGTCGGCCAGCACCAATGGTCGGTTGGAGAATGTGTGAGGCGCTATCGGCACCATCACCAACCCCCCTAAAGAAGGTTGTAACAACGGCCCCCCTGCTGACAATGCGTACGCAGTGGAACCTGTGGGGGTAGAAATGATCAAACCATCGGCACGTTGGTTGGCCACGAAATGCCCGTCAACCGACACGCGCAACTCCACCATGCCTGAAGTAGCGCCTCGGTTGATGACCACATCGTTCAAAGCCAGCGCATCGAAGACGCAATCTTTACCTCGCCATACTTGGGCATGCAACATGCTGCGGTGGTCCTCTTCATAATGACCATGCAACATGGCTTGCAACGTGGTTTCCATGTTTTCCAAGGAAATATCGGTGATAAAGCCTAAGCGTCCTTGGTTGATGCCGATCAAGGGTATGCCGTGCGGCGCCAGTTGTCTGCCAAAACCCAGCATGGTGCCGTCTCCACCCACCACCAAGGCCAAGTCACATTGCTTGGCAATGCCCGTTACATCCATGACCGGGCAGTTGTTTGCGCCTAAGTGGGCGGCAGTGTCTTTTTCAACCACAACCTCGCAGCCTTGGTTGTGCAAAAACGCTACCAGCGATGCCAACACAGGTTGGCCAGGCGACAAGGATGCCGCATGGCCAGATGAGGCATGGGATTTGCCGATGACGGCTATTTGACCAAACTTGGGTTTCATAGTCCAAATTACATCATTAAAATGCCTCTAAAGGATGACCATGCTGGACGATCGTGCCAAGTTATTGCTCAAGACCCTGGTAGAGCGTTATATCGCTGACGGCCAACCCGTGGGTTCGCGTACCTTATCCCGCGCCAACGGTATCGAACTGTCCCCTGCCACCGTTCGAAATGTCATGGCCGATTTGGAGGATATGGGCTTGATCGTCAGCCCCCACACGTCGGCCGGGCGTATTCCTACCGCCCGTGGCTACCGCTTGTTTGTTGACACCATGTTGACCTTTGACAAGCAACATTTACAAGCACCCAGTTTGGTCGCTGAGCAACCCCAAAAAGTCATCACCAGTGCGGCACAGCTGTTGTCTAACCTGTCAAATTTTGTGGGTGTGGTCATGGCGCCCAAGCGCAGTTCGGTGTTTCACCATATTGAGTTTCTGCGGTTGTCCGACAAACGCGTTTTGGTCATCATCGTCACGCCCGAGGGCGATGTGCAAAACCGCGTCATCTTTACCGACACCGATTTCACCCAAAGTCAATTGGTGGAAGCTTCCAATTACCTGAATGCCAATTTTGCTGGCCTGGCCATCGACCAAGTACGCGAGCGCTTGCAAGCGGAAGTCGAAAGCTTGAGAAGCGAAATTGCGTCATTGATGCAAGCGGCAGTGAATTTCAGTTCGGAAGCCTTGGTTCAAAGCGAAGACGAGGTGGTTATCAGCGGTGAGCGCAATTTATTGTCGGTATCGGATTTCTCCAGCGATATGGGGCAACTGCGTCGTGCGTTTGAGTTATTTGAGCAAAAAGCCCAACTCATGCGCTTATTGGATATTTCATCCCAAGCCGAGGGTGTGCGCATCTATATTGGTGGCGAAAGTCAAATCGTGCCTTTTGAAGAACTGTCCGTGGTGAGCGCCAATTACGAAGTGGATGGGCAAGTGGTGGGCACCTTGGGTGTGATTGGCCCTACCCGCATGCCTTATGACCGAATGATTCAAATTGTGGACATTACCGCTAAATTGGTCAGCAATGCCTTGAGCCACAAACCAGTGTAAACACCTACCAATAATCCCTAATCCATGCCTTTTCATGGGTTTGTGTGTGAATTGAAGCATCACCGTGGGTGGTGTTCACGTGTTGTGATGCACTATCGCCGTGCTAAAACACAGAGGCAGCAATGAACGCACCCTCGGCATCACTTGCTGAAGAAGAGCTTGATGAGCCCATAGATTTAACGCCTTTTTTGGCCTTGGCTGTGGCATTGCTTTACATGCTTATGGCCGATGGCGAAATCGATGACCATGAGTCCAGCCAATTGCAGGCTGTCATTGGCGGCAACCAAGATGTGCTGGAGTTGGCTTTTGAATATGTGGAAACGGTCTCCATAGACCAATTTATCCAAGATGCCCCGCCTATTCTCAGCAATGAAGACAAATTGTGCATTTTGTGTAATTTGTGCGATTGCTTGTTGGCCGATGGTGTTTGCCTGCAAGTCGAAGAGGATTTATTCTTAAAAATTTGCAACGCATTTGGTTATTCACAAAAATCTTTTTCTACTTATTACAGTGCCATCTCTCTTAAAAATGAGAAGACACCTCTTGGGCCTTATGACCCAAACTTGCGCAATGATGATGTGATGACGCCTCATTTGGCATTGGCTGCTGCCTTGCTTTACATGATGGCGGCAGATGGCGATATCGCGGAAGAAGAAATGGGGCAGTTACAAGTCTCTATTGGGGAGTTTGAAGGCTTGCAAGCCAGCGCCATGGTCTACGTGCGTAAAGTCAAGATGAGCCAGTTTTGCATTCAAGCCCATGCGGCGTTGAATACCGATCAAAAATTGCTCATTCTGGCCAATGTGTGTGATTCCATGATGTCCGATGGTGAGGTGGCGGAGGTCGAAAAAGAGTTGTTTGAAAACATGTTGCAGGCTTTTGACATGACTGAGAGGCAATTCAGTCCTTACTATGCACCGTTAGAAATTAAAAACTTCAAGCCATTCGGTACGGATGAGGAAGTCAAGTCTTTGCATACCCGAAAGAGCACACGGCGCAAGGGGCGGGGTGAAACCTTTGGATCACAGCTAAGTCATAAGCACAGCAATGCAGGCAATGGTCGTCGTGAAGTCAATGATGCAAGCCAACAAGGCGAATGGCAAAGCACTGAATCCAAGGGAAGCTTGAGCGATATTGTTACCCGCACCATGCAGGAGAACATCCAGCAAGTTGGCGCTAATTTCGAAAACAAAGATGACATCGATCGCGTCACGCTGAATGCAGTTGGTAAATCCAATATACAAGCTTTACCTGAAGCAGGGTCAGCTGCTAATTTACACAATATTGAAGAAGCTGGCCGTTTGTCCAATGTGCAGAAAATTGGCGCCAATGGTTTTCAAATTCACCGCCAACCCTTGAGTGAGGGAGGGTTTGCTGACAATCGACAGGGTATAGATTTTTCAGGCGTTGTGACGGGTACGCCTAAGTTGGTTTCAGAAAATCGCTTAAACGATTTGCAAGTCAATATTGGTCAAATACATGAAAAACTTGACCGCATGAATCCAACCAAGGCTTATGAAAAAAATAATTTTGGATTTGTAGAACCTGTATCAACTGTGATTGCGCAAATACCGGTTGAAGCCATAGATTCAAAAAAGACGCCCCTACCTAATGACTGGCCAGAGTTGAATTTCCAAGCAGTTGAAATTCCCAAATTTATTCGGTCTGAGCGTAAACCCCAGGCATTGGTAACCGAATTGCCAGAAGAACCCGCACTACCCGTTGCCATCACTGTGGTATCCCCAGACTCTGCTGAATCCACCATGTCTTCAGTGGCAGTCGGTTCAACACCTAAAGTCAGGTCTGCTTCTCCCCCATTTCTGGTTTTGGCTGCCGCTGTGGTCATCTTGCCCATGGGTGTTTATGGTTATGGACAGGTTTACCCCAGCTTGATTTGTCAAGGTCAGGTGCTGGAATCGCGTTTTTGGACAACAGAGGGAGATGCAAATTCGACATCCCTGACACAAGAAAACCGCCTTGCAGAATCGCACCGTATAGAGATTCGACGAGGCGAGGTGTATCTGGATAACCACCGCTTTCCACTTTACAAAGAGCTCAACAAAGACAACCACTTTGCAGCCCAAACCCCAGTAGGGTTTCATGGCAGTTACACCACCCATGCTGTAGAAAACATGTCTTATGCCTTTGAGTTCAATACTCGCAATCAAAGCTTGCAAGTGTTCACGCAGTCCTCGGGTGTACGCTTCATCGATGGTGATGTGGGTCAGACGAAAGTGGTTGCCGTATTCACGGGGCAGTGTGAAAAACCGTGGCTTTGATATGGTGACAAAGTCAGGCTTTATTGCTTTTATTTTTGTATTTTTTTTATCGGCCTGCACATCGTCGGACACGCAAGAATTCTTTTGTGAAAGCTATGCGCAAGAGAATCTAAGCAATGTGTACAAACAACAAATCATTCGCTTGGGCAAACAGCAACTCTGTGTCATCTGGCCTGTTGACGCCTCGGTATGTGGTGTTTCCGGCAAGCCAGTTTTAACAGCATGGTTTGACGATCGCACACGCCTAGGTCAAATACGCGGGCACTTACAAACAGACTTTTCATCCAAGCAAGTTTCCTTGGATATTCTTCCATTTGCACGAGACAAAGGGGATGCATCCAGTGGCCTGCCAGTGCCTAATGCGCAACTGCATTTTGTCTTTCGTCCATCGGAGGGGAGTTTGCTTTTAACCCCGGGTAACCAAGACAGCCAGACATCAGAGTTCGTTTGCAAGCCTTGGATTAAACAACGCTGGTGGGCTATTTATTGACCGCAGCATGACGCCGAAAAGAGGTTGAAACTGGGCAAAGTACAATCAAAGCTCGGGCCTATAGCTCAGTTGGTTAGAGCAGAGGACTCATATTTTTCAAATGTGCCTTACGCGTGGAAACTGTGTAAGGGATGGTGTCAAAGTCGGCGAAAGCTAAGTGCAGCAATGCATATGCCAACGCCGAGCCAAGCTTGGTGAGAAATCACCTTGAAGGTGTAGAGACTTGACGGCACCCACCTAAGGCGAAAGCTATGGTGAAGGCAAAGTCCAGGGAGTGGTGAAAGCTACACAAACCGGAATCCTTTGGTCCCTGGTTCGAGTCCAGGTGGGCCCACCAACAAGAGTGAAACCCCTGTTAGCGTTAGCAGGGGTTTTGTTTCAAAAGCAAAACACATGAATATCAATGCGGATGACAGCCAGCGGGTGGTGATCAATCACCATGACTTGCCTTGGATTGCCAGCCCCGAACTCGGTGTCCACAGGCGAATGCTTGAGCGCCAAGGCGACGAGTTGGCCAAAGCCACTTCTGTCGTTTGCTATCAACCTGGCTCTCAATTTCAAATGCACACCCATGGTTTGGGTGAAGAAATACTCGTTTTGGAAGGGGTTTTCAGCGATGGGGCTGGAGATTATCCTGCTGGCACGTACATCATGAATCCACCAGGGTCTTCGCATGCGCCTTTCAGCGAATCTGGATGCACGCTTTTTGTGAAATTGCGGCATCTTGGTTCTGAGCAAACAGAGCGAGAGGTCATCAATACGAAGACAGCCGTTTGGTATCAAGGCATGGTGCCTGGCTTAAGCGTCATGCCACTGATGCAGCAGGGTAGTGGATCGACGTTGGTGAAATGGGCGCCTCAAACGTATTTCAATCCTCATAGGCACTACGGTGGTGAAGAAATCTTTGTGGTTGATGGGGTCTTCGAGGACGAACACGGTCGCTATCCTGCTGGAACCTGGATCAGAAGTCCTCATCTGAGCCTGCACAAACCATTTAGCAAAGAGGGCTGCACTATCTTTGTGAAAACGGGACATCTTTTGATCTAAGCAGGTTGATTACGCCGAGTGGGTTTGTGCCTACGCTGTCATAACTGATGCGTGTTATCATTCGCGCCCAGTGCGGCTGTAGCTCAGTTGGATAGAGTACTTGGCTACGAACCAAGGGGTCGTGGGTTCGAATCCTGCCAGCCGCACCATTTACCTTTATGAGCAAAGCCTTTACCCGCGAGTCTGATACAGACGACGATGACGAAGACGGTTCGCCCTCTTTGCCCAGCGGCAGCAAAAACTACATCACACCACTGGGTTACACCCGCATGCGTGAAGAGTTGCTTAATTTGATTGATAACGAGCGACCCAAGGTGGTTGAAATCGTGCACTGGGCTGCAAGCAATGGCGATCGCTCTGAAAACGGTGACTACATCTACGGCAAAAAACGTTTGCGTGAAATAGACCGACGTATCCGTTTTCTAACCAAACGTCTTGAAATGGCTGTGGTCTCTGATCCCAGTGTTCACTATGGGGGAGAACAGGTATTTTTTGGAGCCACAGTGACTTATAAAGACCAGCATGGCGATGGCAACACCATCACCATCTTGGGCATTGATGAGGCTGACAGCTTGAACGCGCAGGTCAGTTGGGTTTCACCGATTGCCCAGGCTTTGCTGAAGTCGCATGTGGGCGATGTGGTCAAGTTGCAAACGCCTAAAGGTTTGCTGGAGATCGAAGTGTTGAAAGTGACATACCCATCACCGAAGTAAAAGCCATCACAGGCGATGGGTGCTTAAGCCTTCGCACGCTGCGATAGCGCGCGGCTTACTTTGCTGACCGATGGCAAGCGTTGCAAACTGCCCAGAACAGATTGCAAATGCGCAGCATCTTGTACAGAGATGAGAAAGCGTAAATCAGTGGCCTCTTTGCCACTGACCTCGTCAACCATGCTGACCAATTTGATGTCAGCTTCTGCCGATGTGATGGCGGCTGCAACACTTGCCAGTACACCCTTGCCATTGAGAACAGTCACCACAATGCTGGCTTCAAAACTGCGTACCGGCTCATCTGACCATTCCACTGAAATAAAACGCTCACTGTCTTTGGTTTTGAGGCGCTTGGCTACCTGACAACTGTCGAGGTGAATCACCAATCCTTCACCATGCCCCAAGTAGCCCAAAATCGCATCTCCGGGTAATGGGTGGCAACACTGTGCATATTGCACCGAGGCATTGTCGCTGCCATCCACCACCACACTGCCTTGCGACAATGTTTCGTGTGCGGTGAAGCGCTCAAGGCTTAACAGCAATGGGTCGGGTCGCTCACCCAAGTCTGCCAATAAACTCACCAAGCGCTTGGCAACAATGGTGGCAACGCGTTTACCCAAGCCTATATCAGTCAACAATTCGGGCAGATTTTTACTGCCCGTAAAGCGCAGCAATTTGTCCCACAAACTCTTGTGGGCCTGATCTAGAGCGGGAAGTTGTGCAAAGCCCTCTGCACGTAAAGCTTGGGACACCAATTTTTCACCCAAGTCTTGAGATTCAGACTGTGCACGCGTTTTCAGGTAGTGCCGAATCTTGGAGCGTGCACGCCCAGTTTTCACAAAACCTAGCCAAGCAGGGTTGGGTGTGGTGTCAGGCGAAGTAATGATTTCCACCACATCGCCGTTACTGAGTTCGCTGCGCAGCGACACCGGTTGTCCATTAACGTTGGCGCCTAAGGTGCGCTCACCCACATTGGTATGAACTGCATAGGCAAAGTCCACCACTGTTGCGCCGCGAGGCAGAGCCATGATGTGACTTTTGGGCGTGAAAACATACACTGCATCGGGAAATAAATCGACTTTGACATGGTCCCAGAACTCTGCGGCATCGCGGGTTTCATCTTGAATATCCAGCAAGGACTGAAGCCATTGCGTACCCAGACGCTCAGCGCGTTCATGCAAGGGATCGCTGTCTTTGTACATCCAGTGGGCGGCAACACCTGATTCAGCCACCACATGCATGGCATCGGTTCGCAATTGAAACTCCACATTGATGCCGGCAGGTCCCACCAAGGTGGTGTGCAAAGACTGGTAACCATTGACCTTGGCAATTGCAATATGGTCTTTGAATTTACCAGGTACGGGTTTGTAGAGTTGATGCAAGATGCCCAGGCCGGTGTAGCAATCGATGAGGTTGGGTACCAAGATGCGCATGCCGTAAATATCGGTGACTTGGGCAAAGCTCAAATGTTTTTGGTCCATCTTTTGGTAGATGGAGTAAAGCGTTTTTTCACGCCCGAAGATATGTATATTGAGCTTGGCATTTTTAAATGCCCCCTCTACATCGCGCTGTAATTTTTGCAGTAAGTCGCGCCGGCGGCTGCGGGCTTTCATGACCGCTTTTTCAAGCACTTGGTAACGCCATGGTCTGAGGTAGCGAAAAGACAAGTCTTGAAGTTCGCGGTAGGTTTGGTTCAGTCCCAGCCTGTGCGCGATGGGTGCGTAAATCTCCAAGGTCTCGCTGCTGATGGCTTTCCATCGTGTGCGCGGCATGGCTTCCATGGTGCGCATATTGTGGGTTCGGTCTGCGAGTTTGACCAAAATGACACGCACATCACGTGCCATGGCCAGCAGCATTTTGCGAAACGATTCAACCTGTCCTTCTTCTTGGGTTTCAAAGCTGAGTTTGTCAAGCTTGGTTAGCCCATCCACCAATTCAGCCACAGATGCGCCAAATTTTTCAACCAAGTCGGTTTTGGTGACACCGCAGTCTTCCATCACGTCGTGCAACAACGCCGCCATCAAGGCTTGGCTATCAAGCTTCCACTCTGTGCATTGCAATGCGACTGCAATCGGGTGGGTGATGTAAGGTTCGCCACTGCGACGGGTCACACCCAGATGGGCTTCATCCGCAAAACGGTAGGCACGTTTGACGTGTTCTATGCCTTCAGCACCCAAATAGTCCAGTTTGGCTTCCAACAGCGCAAAACTGGCCGCCGCTGCATTGCTGGCAGGCGTGGGGGCAGTAAGGGTTTTTTCTGCGGTCGGCATAGGTCTAACTGTAGCGTTTTGTCAGCTAGCTTTGATCAGCGGCGAAAAAAAAGCACTGCGGGTGCAGTGCTTTGGTTGTTTTTGAGGCATAGACCTCAGAGAAAGCCTTAGCCTGGAACTTTTTTCAACATTTCCAGGCCAATTTTGCCAGCAGCAATCTCGCGCAAGGCAGTCACGCCAGGCTTGTTTTTGCTGTCAATTTTGGGCGTATGGCCTTGTGCCAGCATGCGGGCACGGTAGGTTGCGGCCAAAACCAATTGGAAGCGGTTGGGGATTTGTTCGAGACAGTCTTCAACAGTGATGCGTGCCATGGTGTTGCTCCGGTGTTCAGATGAGTTTCAAGGCTTGGAAAATATCGCTTCTGATTCTGCGTTGCGACGCGTATTTGAGGCGCTGCGCATGAACGATAGCTTTGAGATCGAATAAGGCTTTATCAAAAAGTTGGTTGATTATAACGAAGTCGAACTCATGGGCCTGTGCCATCTCTGTGGCTGCATTCGCCAAGCGAACTTCAATGACCTCGGCCGAGTCCTCGCCGCGTCTTTGTAAACGAGCGCGCAACTCTTCCCAACTGGGGGGAAGTATGAAGATCAATACCGCATTGGCAAACAAACGTTTGATTTGTATGGCCCCTTGAAAGTCAATTTCCAATATGACATCCATGCCTTGCGCTATGCGCTCTTCAATCGTGGCTTTGCTGGTGCCATAGCGGTTGCCATGCACATGGGCCCACTCTAAAAAAGCATGGTTGGCCACCATGTCATCGAATTGCACATCATCAATGAAGAAATACTCTCTGCCATGAAACTCTTGTCCGCGTGGGGCGCGGGTGGTGTGCGACACCGAGGGTTGTACACCTGCGTCGAGCTCCATCAAGGCTTTGACCAAACTCGATTTGCCAGCTCCACTGGGGGCGGCCACCACGAAAAGGTTTCCAGGATAGGTCGTCATCATTCAAGGTTTTGAACTTGTTCGCGCATTTGCTCGATCAGCACCTTCATGTCTAGCGAGATGCGCGTCATCTCGATAGCGCTGGCTTTGGAGCCAAGTGTATTGGCTTCCCGGTGCAGTTCTTGAATCAAAAAATCTAAACGTTTGCCTACGCCTTCTTTGTGCTTGGGCAGTTGAAGCAAACGGGTAATTTCGTCTAAATGGGTTTTCAAACGGGTAACTTCCTCAGCCACGTCAGCGCGCACTGCGAAACTGGCTGCTTCAGCCAAGGCCCGTTCGTGAATGGTATCTGGCAAACCTTGGGTATCGACCAAATCCATGGCTTCACGCCACCGCTCTAGGAAACGTAGGCGTTGGGCTTCCACTGTTTTAGGTACCAAAGGCAGTGCCAAGTCAGCCAAGACTTGCAATTGCTGTGCACGATCGAGTAAATCCATGGCCAATCGTTGGCCTTCGCGCTGTCTGGCTTCGCTCAGTTGCAACGCCACTTGTTGGCCCAGTGCCAAAACCTGCGCGTTCCAATCTTGGCTGGGTGTCAAAGCGCCATGGCTGAGCCGTATAACTTCGGCCACAGATAACAAGGGTGCATCGTGCAAGGTATTGCGAACCAGTTGCTGCACTTCAACCAAGCTTTGCAGCAATCTCTTGTCGGGCATGGCAACAGCAGTGGATTGCGTCAGTTCAAGGTGCGCACGCAGTTCGACTTTGCCTCGTTTGATGTGCTGACCCAGCAACTCGCGCAGCGCGGGCTCGTGTTGACGCATTTCATCGGGTAATCGAAAACTGATGTCCAAAAAACGGCTGTTCACGCTGCGAATTTCCAAACCCAAACGTGCACCGCTAGGGTTGTTGGCGATCTCCAGCGTGGTTTGTGCGCTGGCGTATCCGGTCATGCTTTGCAGAGACATAGGTGGCTTTGTGTGAAAAAGGCATTATCTCTGCCAAGGCTGACGCGCTTGAAGGACAATAGGGGATATTTAAACACTTGGTTTTCATCCACTTTATGCCTACTATTTCTTCACGTATTCACCGCGCCAACGACGCATTGCGCCCCGTCAGCATTACCCGCCACTACACCATGCATGCAGAGGGATCGGTCTTGATCGCCTTTGGCAACACCCAGGTGTTATGCACTGCGTCAGTGGAAGAAAAAGTACCACCCCACAAACGCGGCAGTGGCGAAGGTTGGGTGACCGCCGAGTACGGCATGTTGCCGCGAGCCACCCACACACGCAGTGACCGAGAAGCAGCCAAGGGTAAGCAAAGCGGTCGCACCCAAGAAATTCAGCGGCTCATTGGTCGCTCTATGCGTGCGGTTTTTGATTTGAAAAAACTGGGTGAGCGTACTATTCAACTTGACTGCGATGTCTTGCAAGCCGATGGCGGCACACGCACCGCGGCTATCACGGGTGCATTTGTCGCCGCGCAAGATGCGGTCAATGGATTAATCGCCAAAGGCTTAATCAATACCTCCCCTATCACCCACCATGTTGCCGCCATATCTGTCGGTATTTTGCATGGCGTGCAGTTGTTAGACCTTGAGTACACCGAAGATTCGGTGTGCGATACCGATATGAACGTGGTGATGACCAGCGAAGGTGGTTTTGTGGAAGTGCAAGGTACCGCTGAGGGTGCGGCTTTTACACGCACCGAAATGGATGGGTTGCTGTCGCTTGCAGACAAAGGCATTCGCGAATTGATTGCTTTGCAAAAAACTGCGCTGAGTACATGACTAGCTTGCCCAGTCGATTGGTATTGGCCTCTCATAACGCAGGAAAATTGGCCGAACTGCAAGCCCTGTTTGCGCCATTAGGCGTTCAATTGGTGGCGCAATCATCATTGAATATTCCAGAAGCTGAAGAACCTTTTCATACCTTTGTGGAAAACGCTTTGGCCAAAGCCCGCCATGCCAGTTTGCACAGCGGCTTGCCCGCTATTGCGGACGACGCTGGTTTGTGTGTAGACGCATTTGGCGGCTTGCCAGGGGTACAAACCGCGTTTTATTGCACCCAGTTTGGTTACCCCAAAAGTGATGAAAACAATCGAAAAGCATTGCTTGAACAAATGCAGGGCCTGATGCAGCGTCGCGCAGCTTTGGTCAGTACCTTGGTGGCTGTGCGCAGCCCGCAAGACCCCGAACCGCTGATTGCTACTGGTCGCGCTGTGGGGGAAATCACCACCCACCCGATAGGCGATAAAGGCTTTGGTTTTGACCCTGTCATGTGGATTCCTGCTTTGGGCAAAACATTCGCGCAAATGCCCGAGGAACAAAAAAATGCTTTAAGTCATCGGGGGCAAGCCGCAAGGGCAATGCTGACCTTGATGCGGGAACGTTGGTTCGAATGAAGCTGGATGTTCAGCATTTGATGCGACCCGGCACCTTGTCACTGCCGTCTTTGCCACCTTTGTCTGTGTATGTGCATCTGCCTTGGTGTTTGAAAAAATGCCCCTACTGTGATTTCAATTCCCATGAAATGCGCCAAGCCGAGCTACCTGAAACGGCTTACCTTGATGCGCTGTGTGCCGACATAGAAGCGAGTCTGCCTTTGGTGTGGGGACGCCAAGTGCACAGTGTGTTTATAGGTGGGGGAACGCCCAGTTTGTTTTCAGCCCAAGGGATAGCGCGCTTGATCAGTGATTTACGTGCGCGCTTGAACTTGGTGCCAGACTGCGAAATCACTTTGGAAGCCAACCCAGGCACTTTTGAAAAGGAGCGCTTTCACGCATTCAGGCATGCAGGAGTTAACCGTCTGTCGGTAGGCGTTCAAAGCTTTAACGACAAACATTTACACGCTTTGGGGCGGGTGCATAACGCGGCCCAAGCCATGTCTGCAGTGCAGGAGGCAGCCCAAGCCTTTGATACTTTCAATATTGACTTGATGTATGCCTTGCCTGGTCAGACCATGGCGCAATTGGACGAAGATTTAAAAACAGCACTGGCATTGCAGCCACCGCATTTGTCCATCTATCAGCTGACGGTTGAGCCCAATACGTTTTTTGCCAAGCACCCACCGACAGATTTACCCGTTGAAGATACGGCCTACGATATGTTGGATCGCATCACTGCACAAACACAATCCATGGGTATGCAACGCTATGAAGTGTCGGCCTATGCCAAGGTAGGTCACCGGTGCTGGCACAACACCAACTACTGGCAATTTGGCGACTACTTGGGTGTGGGCGCAGGCGCGCACAGCAAACTGAGTTTTGCGCATCGCGTGGTGCGCATGGTGAAACACCGTGACCCCAAGCTGTACATGGAAAAAGCACTGGGCGAGGGGGCTGCCGCATCGTTGGAGGAAGTTCCCAGAGAACAATTGGCTTTTGAGTTCATGCTGAATGCTTTGCGATTAAAAGAAGGGTTTTCCTTGCAATGGTTTGCTGACCGAACAGGACTGCCCATGAGTGCTGTCTCACAAGCTTTGGACAAAGCCCAAACTTTAGGCTTGCTCGAGCGCGATATGCACAAAGTCTGGCCAACCGAGCGAGGCTTTGACATGTTGAGCGATGTGCAGGCTTTGTTTTTGCCTGCTTAGTAGAGGGGGTTAGAATATCCCCCGCTAAGACACACACATACAGGAAGCGTGGCAGAGTGGTCGATTGCACCGGTCTTGAAAACCGGCAACGGGCAACCGTTCGTGAGTTCGAATCTCACCGCTTCCGCCAAATGTCAAGCATTTATTGGGTTTGGCAAGGGGATATGTGGTTTGTTACCGCATTCGTTACCGCAAATGCACCTTGCCATCCTTGTTTACGCACCCCAAATGGGTAGAGTAATCAGATAAACTTTTCGCCTACTCCCCTGCTTTTGACCATGCCGTTGGGTAGCGAGGTTCAGATTGCGGTTAGTCCACATCCCGCCCGCCACCAAAATTTTTTAGCTTTTGGCTTGGTCCATGACATAAATATGGCATTCCCCCAATTAAGTAGACATTCAATAATGTCAAAACTGGATTGGAGTGGAAGAAATGAAGAGAACAAAATATACGGCCGAATTCAAGTAAGAAGCGGTCAAAAAAGTGATCGATAAGGGCCACACTGTTGTTGATGTCGCCAAGCGACTTGGCATTGCTGATGGTGTTCTGTACACATGGGTCAGTAAGTTAAAAATAGCTGATGAACCCGAATCCAACGATCTCAAAGCGATGCAAGCCGAGATGGCCAAAATCAAGGCTGAACTGCGGCGAACAACCGAGGAGCGCGACATCCTAAAAAAGGCCGCCACTTACTTTGCCAAGCAGTCCGGGTGAAGTACGCGTTTATCCAAGCGCACCGAACTGAATTTCGACTCACCAGCATGTGCCGTGTTCTCAAAGTTCACCGCAGCGGATACTACGCTTGGCTGCATGAGCCACAGTCCCCAAGAGCCAAAGCTAACGAGGCGTTGACTGTGAAGATCCGCGAGTTCTTTGATCAAAGCATGGGCATCTACGGCAAGCCCCCGCATCTTGTGTGACCTGCGAGAAGCTGGTGTGGCATGCGGCGAGAACCGAGTGGCAAATCTGATGCGAGTGGCTCAGATCAAGTCAGTGCGAGGCTATAAGCGCCCTAGGTACAAAGTGGGAAAGCCCGCGCTTGTGGCACCTAATCTGTTGCAGCGCCAATTTCAACATGACGAACCGGACCAGGCGTGGGTGACGGACATTACTTACATCCACACACATGAGGGCTGGCTTTACTTGGCAGCTGTTCTGGACTTGCATTCGCGTGTAGTGGTGGGCTGGAGCATGGGTTCGCGCATGCAAACGAGCTTGGTGCTGGATGCACTGACGATGGCCGTGTGGAGAAGAAAGTCCAAAGACACAGTCATCATTCATTCGGATCAGGGCAGCCAATTTGACAGCGATGAGTTCAACCGTTGGTGTAAAGACAACCGGCTGAGCCCAAGCATGAGTCGTCGGGGTAACTGTTGGGATAACGCTGTGGCCGAATCGTTCTTCATTAACTTGAAGAGTGAAAAAATCAAGAAGCGGATTTACCAAACAAGGGCTGAGGCCAAGTCAGACATCTTTGATTACATCGAGGGTTTCTAAAATCGTGTTCGACGACACAAGCATCACGATCAACTCAGCCCCTATGAGTTCGAGCGGTAGCGTAAGACTGCGCTAAGAAAATTGTCTAGAGCTTTAGGGGAATGCCCTACTTAAAGAACATACGCGCGAGACTGTCACTGAAAAGTCACTCAATAAGCTTAAATTGTTTTGAAACTTGGTGTCAATTGGCTTATCCAAACTGACCCTCGTTCAAACAGCAGGTAAAGCCCTGTCAAATCCCTAATTTTCAAACTCGTTAAAGGAACGCTTATGTCAAAGACCACTGCAAACGTAGAAATCGACTTCAATTCGCGTCGCAAACTGCTCAAAATGCTCGGAAGCGCACCGCTGCTTCCCATGAGCGGCGCCAGCGTGACCGCCTTGCTAGCTGCGTGTGGCGGTGGCGGCACCAGCGGAACTGCCATCACAGCGGCAAGCTTCGTCGGCATGTCCGCACCCACGCTGGCTGCGTCCGCAGCGCTGGGCAAAGCCAGCAGTGAAGGCGCAAAGCTGCAACTGACTTTCCAAGACGGTAGCACACAAACCATCGATCTTGGCTACACAGAGTTCATGGTGACCGGCGACACCGTGCCCAAAACCGGTGGCGGCACCATCGTGGCGGGTGGGTACTTCAAGCTCGACGGTTCGCCACTCATGGTGTCGGGTTCGCAGGTCTACTCAGACTGCGTGGACGGCAGTTCACTGTTCACCGTGCCGGGCGCACCGGCCAACACCGTTTATGCGGTGGTCCAATTCGAATATCAGTCGGCTGCCTACGGAGCATACCCATCGCCTATCTGTGTGTTGACGCTGAACCAGAACCCAGCCACAGGCGCCTTGTCGCTCAAGAGCTATCACAACGTGGACACATCGGGCATACGTGGTTTGTGGATTCCCTGCGGTGGCAGTCTGTCACCCTGGGGCACCCACCTGTCCAGTGAAGAGTACATGCCCGACGCCTTCGACCAAGGTGATAATCAGTCCTTGGCGTTGTTCAACACCTTCATCACCAACGCCGGCATCGACCCCACTACGGCCAGCCCCTACCACTACGGCCACCTGCCTGAAGTAACGGTCAAAGCCGATGGCACTGGCACGATCAAGAAGTACTTCAACCAGGGGCGCTATTCGCGCGAACTGGTATGCGTGTTCCCGGACAACAAGACCTTGCTGGGTGGCGACGACAGCACTAATGGCGGTCTGTTCATGTTCATAGCCGACAAAGCGGGTGATTTGTCGGCTGGAACGCTTTACGTGGCCAAATACACCACAGCGCTCAACGAAACTTCGGCTGGCACCATCATGTGGATCAAACTCGGTTACGCCACCAGCAGTGAGATCGAAGCGATGACCAATGACAGATCCCTGACAACCGTCACAGGCACCGGCATAAAAGAAAACGGCATCCTCTACTCCACCGTCACCAATCCAAACGACGCCAGCTTCAGTGAGGTCAAGCTCAACAACAATAGCCGCTGGGTCAAGATCAAGGCAGGCCAACAGAAGGCCGCTGCGTTTCTGGAAACTCATCGTTACGCCGCGCTCAAGGGGGGCAGCATGGTGTTCACCAAGATGGAAGGTACGACGGTCAACATCAAGGACAAGGTGGCCTACTCAGCTATCTCCGGGATAAGTAAGTCAATGGTCGCAGGCGATGCAGCCAACAAGGAAGCCCCTCTGGGCGGTGGCAGTCTGGTCAACAGCCTGGTGGGCTTTCCTGCAAACACCGCCGGCAATGTGATTCAGCACAAGTTGGGTGGTAACCAGACCGACAGCGACGGCAACCGCATCAACAGCGATTGGGTTCCCTACCAGTCGTCTATGCTGATCAAAGGTACACCGATTTCACAAGATGCGGTGGGCAACACGGATGCTGACGACCAGATCTCCCAACCCGATAACCTCAAGTACTCGGATAAACTGCGCACTTTGTTCATTGGCGAGGACAGTGGCCAACACGTCAGCAACTACGTTTGGGCTTATGAACTGGATACCGGCCGCCTGCAACGCGTGCTGTCGTCGCCAGCTGGTGCGGAATGCACAGGCCTGCAAGCGGTGGAGGACCTCAACGGGTGGACTTACTTTCTCTCCGGCTTCCAGCACGCGGGCGAATACACCTCAAAAACAGCGCAAGCTGTCAAAGATAATGCTGGCCCAGGCATCACCACTAACTACAAAGGACTGATGAAGGGTGCCGCCATCGGCTATGTCAGCGGCAAATCGGTAGCTGTCAAATTGACGAAGTAACCCCAGGTCTTGGCACCTCTCGCCCAATGCCTCCAGGCAGCCTGCTTGGGGGCATTGGAAATAGGCATACCATTAAAAAATTGATTGGTGATCTACGGAAAGCCTTAGCCACCGCTTCCGCCAAGTCAATAGGTTTTATGGGCTTTTAAATGGCTCCAGTGTGAAATTATTTCAGTAGATACTTCTGAAACCTTATGGCACTTTGGTCATGATTCAGTACTCCATCACAAATCTAGATTCATTTGGCTTTGGTATTGCATCAATGGTCTGCAAAAAATTTATGCGAATGTACTATCTTTGTTTTTTGCCCAGTCATGACAGACATAAAGCTAAGATATCAGCCAAGAGATCGGAGTAAGGCATGGAATTTCACGAGCCAGATTGGTGCCAAGTGCTGGGTCGGGTGGAAAAAAGACTGTTTCACACCATGGCGTGGGGCTTGTTTGCCGCCTTTTGTGCCTATTTATGGCACGAAGGCTGGATTGACCGTTGGTCTGTCTTTCCTTTGCCCGATGTTTGGCAAGACGAGAACACTTGGGCGCTTGGCTTGCAAGCGGGTGGCTTGGCTTTGAGCTATGCGCTCAGCTATGTCTTGGTTTTGTTGTTATTTGCGGGTTTACCCCGTGCCAAAGACCGTACCGATTGGCTGCTCTACCAAACCGAGACCCGAGAAAGCATTTTGGCGCGCCGCAAGGCCGCGCTGCAAGCCCAAAAAGAACTGGAAGTGTTGGAAGACGTCACGCTGACCGAAATTTATCCCTCTGACAAGGCTGCGAATAAAACTTAACGCTCTTCTCTTTTTCCGTCAGCATGCAGGGCGAAGCGGCCTTTGTCCCGGGGATGCACAGGGTCTGAGCCTTGCCAAGGCCAGCCACCAAATTCGGTGCGTCGGTAGTCTTCAAAAGCTTGCTCGATTTCGGCGCGGGTGTTCATCACAAACGGGCCGTATTGCGCCACGGGTTCGTTGATGGGTCGACCTTGCAACATGAGTAACTCGCTAGGGCTGTCGCCATTGATGATTTCAATGGCTTCATGGGCTCGAACTTCCACCGCGGACTTCACAGGAATGGCCAGTCCCGCCATATGCAAACCTTGGCCTTGAAACACATACCACTGTCGGCGCGTGCCCATTTGCGCAGGTGGAGGCGTCCAGCGCGCGCCTGCAGCCATGCGAACCGTGAAGATAGCTACATCAGCATCGGTTTGGCTCGCCCACGAGTCGGGTGGTGGTGGCAAGCCTTTGGTTACCCCCAAACTGCCTGCAACCACGCGAATCTCTGTGGACAAACCATGCGCATCCACATGCGTCACATTTTGAATATCCTCGCCCCACAACATGGTGAAGTGCGGTTGAACCATTTTGTGGCTGGCAGGCAGATTGAGCCAAATTTGAAACAGCTCTGCCGTGTTGGCTTGGTCGGTATGCCGAAGGGGAAACATTTCGCAGTGCACGATGCCTTGGCCCGCTGTCAGCCATTGCACATCGCCGGGGCCAAAACGGGCTGTGGCGCCCAGTGAATCCGAGTGGTCTATATGCCCTTGGCGAACAATGGTGACAGTTTCAAAGCCACGGTGCGGGTGGGCAGGAAAGCCAGGAATGGTGGTGCCGTGGTACATGCTCCAACCGTCTTTACCGGCAAAGTCTTGGCCCAGATGGCGTCCCGCCAATGAAGCCGCTGGACCCATGGCCGCGTTACCTTGCGGGTAGTGGTCCAGGTGGTGGACGCAAAACAAAAATGGGTCTATGGTTTGCCAAGGAAAAGCCAAAGGCGCGACGCGAAGAATGGCTGAAGTGTTCATGGTTGACACAGTTGGGTCATGAGTTGCTCGAACACACTGCCAGGTGGTGGGTGAATCAGTTGTGTGCCGGGATAGGTGTTGCGCAAGATAGAGCCACGTGCCATATGGTCGTTAAAGACCACGATATTCACATCCCGCATGCGTTGTTGCGCGCAATCGAGTTCGTGCATGGTTTTCACCGACAACACGCCAAACGCACCCACAGGTGCATGGTGGTCAAACAGCGTCCACACCCGCACCATGGGGCTGGGCTGCACCAATGGGCTTTCAACATACCAATCCCCATCATCCGCTTTGGAAAAAGCTTGCCATTCGGCACGGCTAAGGCTGCTGAGTAAAGCCAACAGAAGGAGGGCGAGGGTTTTTTTCATTGGTCAGCTTTCACCCATTGCAGGGATTGGTTCCACAGTTGTTCAGCCAAGTGCGTATCTTGAGCGATACGAGAAGGGGTTTTGATGCGGCATTTGTCATAGTACAAACCGCTTTCGCTGGCCGGTGCTTGCAAGGCGCAGTACAGCGTGGTTTGCGCCCCTTCCTCAGGTGTAAGCAGTCCACGCAGACGCAACAAAGGCCGAATAAAGCGCGGCACTTCGCGCCATACCTCGGTGTCGACGACTCCGGGGTGTAGCGAGTAGGTAGACACGCCTGTGCCCGCCAATACCGTGGCCAAGTGCGCACTGAACAAAATATTCGCTAACTTCGAGACACCATATTCGCGGGTACCGGTGAGGCTACGGGTCGGTTGTTGCAAGGCTTGCCAATCTATACCCTGGTAGGCCAACAAGTGGGCTCGGCTGGCCACCGTCACCACTCTGGCGGGGGCACTGGCTTGGAGGGTATCGAACAGCAACTGTGTCAGTAAAAAATGCCCCAAGTGATTCACCCCAAAAGCTTTCTCAAAGCCTTGAAGGGTCTGTCCTTTGTCGCCCGCCATGCCCGCGTTGTTGATCAACAAATGCAAGGGGCGTTGCAGTGCCAAAAATTGCGCGGCACAGGCCCGTACCGAATTCAAATCATCGAGATGCAGGGGCAGATAAAAAGCACGCTCTTGGCTTTGCAAAGCCGAATGGATTTCATCGATAACGTTTTGCGTGCGCTGTGCTGAGCGGCCCGCCAAAAAAACCGTGTAACCCGCTTGGGCCAAGCGCAAGGCAGTGACACGACCGATGCCGATATTGGCACCGGTGATCAAGGCAACACGCCCATGGTTTGAGGAGGAAAGTTGAGCGTTCATGGATTGGCGTCATCGAGCAAACCGTGGCGCATGGCCAGCAAGGTCATCTCGGATTGGTTGTGGAGTTGGAGTTTTTGTTTGACTTTGTACAAATGCGTGCCCACGGTGGACGAGGACAGACCCAAGGCTTGGGAAATGTCCAGAACCGAGCGTCCTTTGGCCAGTTGCAAAAACACCTCGAATTCGCGGGGCGAGAGCTTGTCGATTTGTTGTGCATCGCTGTCATGGTGTTGGTTGGCCATGCGCTGCGCAATCAGGGGGTCGATAAAGCGCTGGTGGCGTGCCACCATGCGTAAAGCGTCTATCAAGACCTCGGGCGCAGCGCGCTTGGACAAATAACCCAAGGCGCCCGCTTGCAAAGCCCGTTTGGCATAGCTGCTGTCCTCATGTGCTGACAAGGCCAAGACCCGCGCTCTGGCGTCCAGTGTCAACAAGCGTTTGGTTGCCTCAATACCACCCATGCCCGCCATGGCGAGGTCCATGACCACCACATCGGGACGGTGCTGGGTGTACAGGGGCAAGGCCTCTTCACCGCTGCTGGCCTCGGCAAGTACTTCCACATCGTCCCAGGTTTGCAATAGCACTTTGAAACCACTGCGTACCACCGCGTGGTCGTCCACCAACAAAATGCTTAACTTAGCCATGGGTCGGATTGTGGCCCAGCGGCAAAACAGCCGCCACACGCACGCCAGAGGGTTGCAAAGATTCAAAGCTGAATGTGCCACCCAGTCCTTGGGCCCGTTCTCGCATGCCAATCACGCCATACTGGCCCGAGTCCGCCCAGTCAGGTGCGGCACCTATGCCGTTGTCACTGATCTCAATGTGCAGTAGCTGGTCTTGGACTGACAGATCAATATGGATCACACTGGCTTGTGCATGGCGTAGCGCATTGGTGAGCGACTCTTGCACGATGCGGTAAGTGGCCGTGGCCAAGCTGGGGTCTATGTCTTGCAAGGGGGTATGCACTTGCAAATGGATGCGAACTTGCGCATGGCGACTGCGTGCGTCCTCTACCAAATCTTGCAAAGCGTCTTGCAGACCGAAGCGGTCCAAGGCCAAGGGCCGCAGTTTGCTCACCAGTTGGTGTACTTCTTCATAAATCGCGTCGGCACTTTGTATGACCATGCGTGCGGCGTTTTCAGTATGGGCATCCACCCCTTGGGCACGCAATACCATGGCCTGCCCCAAGCTTTTGATAGCGGTAACTTGCTGGCCCAGTTCATCGTGCAATTCACGCGCGATTTGACCCCGCACTTCTTCAATACGCGATTGGATGACTTGGGTGAGTTCACGGTTTTGTGCCAAGGCCAAGGTGGCTTCGCGTGCCCTGTTTTGCGCGGCAATGCCGTCTTGAACCGACTGTGCCATGGCATTAAACGCCTCGCCCAAGACCCGAGCCTCTTGGCCTTGCATGGCGGGCAGTCGGGTGTCGTAGCTGCCGCCTTCCATGGCTTGTAAGCCTCGCACCACCTGTTGCAAGGGTTGCATGGCTCGTCCAACCAGTACAAACACCAGCAGATTGCCCAACATAAACCCAGCCAGCACAGTCAAAACCATGGGCTTGAAGTCGTCCCAGCCATCCAAAATAGCGCGCGATGGATCGGCACGCACCAAAAGGCGTCCCTCTGCAACAGCAATTTCTCGGGTATGCAGGGCAGGTGAAACAATGCGGGAATACCAGTCTGGCGCATCACGCCCGGCTTTGTAAACAGGCGGAGGTGAGTGATAGACCACGGAATCTTGGGCATTTCGCAGCTCGATTTCGTTGGCACGTATTCGACCCACGGTGGCCAGAAACTGCGCCATGTCTTCCAGCGAACGGCTACGCGAACCCGTTTGTAATCGAGATAACAACTGGGTGGCAACGATGCTGGCACCATCCATTTCTTCACGCACACTTTGGCGGGTGTTGTCCAGTTGCAGGTATATCAGCAAGGATGCAAACGCGGCCAGTAACACGCCCATGATCAGGTTGATTTGAAGGCGCAGGCCCATAAGAGGCGTCTCAGTCGTTGGCCGAGCCCATCATCCACAACTGGGTAGAACGTGCGCCGCTTCGGCAAAACGCCAGCACAGGGCCAGGGGCCGACTGCACCAATTCGGCCATTTGCTGGACTTGTTCAGGGGTGATGCTGCCGCTGATCACAGGCAGGTAGTGGTAAGTCATGCCTGCGGCCTCAGCCGCTGCTTGCATTTGGGCTGAGGTGGGTTGATCGGGGCCACCCTCCCTATCGGGACGGTTGTTGATGACGGTTTTAAAACCATGGGCCGCCACAGGTGCCATGTGCTCGGGAGCGAGTTGGGGGGCTGTGGAAAAATGGGCGTTGTGTTGGGTGACTTGCATTCAATTTCCTGGTTTTGTCAGAAAGGGTTGATCAGTGGTGGGCGTCGCCATGGCCATCGCTCTTGGCGGGTGCAGCAGCAGGGGCTTCTTTGCTTTCTTTGCCTTTGTGACCTTTGGCACCTTTGCCAGCATTGTGACCGCACAACATCAGCAATGCTTTTTGCCCAACCGTGTCGCCTGCCACCGGTTTCCATGGGGTGGACAAAGCACTGGTGAACAAGGTTTTACCTTCGCCCATGGGTTCGGATTTGGAAGAAAAGGCCAGCGTGCGGCGACGCTCGTCATGGCAGTCGTATTCCATCAAGGCCAAGCGCGACATCGCGCCTGTTTTGGAGCGCTCGCGCAAATCTATCAAATGCCAGGCTTGTGGAAAAACACTGCTGGCGCGAATTTTGTCAGGGTCGATATAGACCACCGCAAGGTGGTTTTCATCCACGGCTTCCCATTCGGCCAAGGCCAGCCAAGGCTGAACGGCCAGCCACAACAAAAATATCCATTTCAAACAACGCATCGGACATCCTTTGGGTACATCACGCAAAAACCAAGCTGATTTTGCCACTGATGCCCTTGCGCGCTTCACACCTATGCCTGCATTAAGCCACCACTGCGCACCACGGCTTGGCTGATGGCCTGCATCAGCAAGCTTGGGGCAGGTGCCCAAACGCACAGACTTTGGCGTGCGCGGGTGATGCCTGTGTAGACCCATTCACGGCTGAGAATCGGTGTAGGTTGATCAGGCAGGATGAGCAGAACTTGCTCGAACTCGGAGCCTTGCGATTGGTGCACCGTCATGGCAAACACGGTGTCGACGTTTTCTAAACGGCTGGGCACCAACCATCGCACACCACCTTGGCCATTGGGAAATGCCACGCGCAAGCGGATTTCGCCATCAAGCAGCACAGGCAAGCACATGCCCATGTCACCGTTCATCAAGCCCAGTGTGTAGTCGTTACGCCTTGCCATCACGGGGCGACCCACAAACCAATCGGTATGGGCAAAACCCAAGGCCTGTTGCAACTGTTGGTTGAAATGTTTCACGCCCCACGGCCCTTCGCGCAGACCACACAACACCCCCAGGCGACCAAAGCTTTGCAGCAATGCCAAAGCTTGGGCGTCGTCACAAGCCTGCCCCTGCTGGTGAGGTGCAAGCAGTGTGCGCCAAGGTGTCCATGCCAAAGCGATGTCTCTCAAGACGTCAGGGTTGCTGCTGTTGGTTTGGCTGGATTGGGTTACCGATGCGCTCGCCGACCAGATGGCTTCTGGCGCAGATTGCCAAAGGGCTTGTAACCCTGGGGTGTCACCCGCGTTGCAAGCCTTGGCCCAAGCGCCTATGCCTTGGTCGGGGTCAAAACGGTGGGAGTGGTTTAGCACCAAGGTATGGGCTTGCAGCCAAGGCGCTTGGCAGAGTTGCGACATAACAGCTCCGGCCTCTACAGAAGCGAGTTGGTCTTTGTCACCCAGTAGCACCAAGCGCGCTTGCGCTGGCACGGCTTTGAGTAAACGCGCCATCAACTCCAAATCGATCATGGAGGCCTCATCCACCACGATGACATCGGCCTCTAAAACAGGTGCAGCGCCCCTGTGGGTATAAAGCAATTTGTGCAAGGTATGAGCCGTGGTGGGTAAGCTGTCGGCATCATGGGCGCTGAGTGTGGCGCGCGCTTGCGCCATGGCCTGCGTTAGACGCGCTGCAGCCTTGCCTGTGGGGGCAGCCAGCAAAGTACGCAAAGGGGTGGTGGCATCAGACTGCAACAAACGCAGTAACTTGACCACCGTGGTGGTCTTGCCCGTACCCGGCCCGCCGGTGATAAGAGTCAGGGCGTTGTGGGCGGCATGGTCGCAGGCCAAGCGTTGCCCATCATGGGGGTTGGTGCCAAACAAATGGTCCAGCTGTTGCGCTACACGGTGTGGGGCAACGCGGCTTTGTTGCATGGCCATGAGTTGCGAGCGAACCGTTTGCTCGGCATGCCATGCGCGTCGCAAATACACCCGCTTCTCGTGTATCACCAAGGGAGAATGCTCTCCTTGCGACCAAGGCATATTGGCCAGACCAAGCGCCAAGTCAGGTGGCAATACGGCCAACGCTTGCGCAGGCCAACCCAGCAAACCCGATGCGCTTGGGGGCCACGCGCTCAGGTCCAGGCAAGCATGACCGCGTCCCCATTGGTGGCTGGTCAAAGCCACTAGCCACAGGTGTCGTTCGTCGCTGGTGGCTTGCAGGTTTTGCAGCAGATGAGCCAAGGCGAGGTCCAATTCGGTCAACGGTGTTTGGCTGGTGCCACGCCAACCGCTGGGGAGCAAGCTGACGAGCTTCATAGGACATCCTTGGCAAAGCATTGGTCGAGTTGCTCAATCAAGGCCCACGGCGGACGCAAAGCATGCACACCCGCATGGGGTGTATCAATGCCGCGCAAAAACAAATAGACCGCACCGCCCATGTGTTGCTCGTAGTGGTAATCGGGCAGTCGGGATTGAAGCAAGCGGTGCAAGGCCAGCGTGTACAACACATACTGCACCTCGTAGCGTTTGGCCAAGATAGCCGTGACCAATTCGGGCGCTTGGTAGTTGGACAGTAAATTGGATTTGTAGTCCAGCACCCAGTAGCGGCCATCGTGTTGCAACACCAAGTCCATGAAGCCACTGAGCATGCCTTGCAAGACCTTGTGCTGCAGGGCTGGGCGCTCAAGACCAGGTAAAACATGGTGTTGAATAAGGTCGTCGAGTTCCGTACTACCCAGCTGACCCACGGGCAAACTGAATTCCATTTCAGCCCAAAGATGGTCTGGTGTCAGTGATTGCAACACCAATGGCTCACCAAGGGTTTGGTGGGGCGCATCGGCGGCACGCAAAGGCAGGCGGGCTGAGACGATGCGGCTTAGCCAAGGTTGCAGCAAGGTTTGCTCTTCATTTGCCAGTTGCAGCCAATCGGCTTTGCGTTGCAACAGCGATAGCCAAGCCGTGTCATGTTCTGCCACCTGCGCCAGCGGCCACGCTTGCTCGGCTTGGTATTGCAACAAATCGTGCAGCAAGGTACCGTAGCGCGCGCCCGCTGGGAAGTGTTGCCACGCGTGTGGCGTTGTGGTGTCCAACATTGCTGTGTCAGTGGCAGCAGAGTCTGTCGCATCGTTGAGTCCATCGGTATAGGCTTCTTCGCGCGGTGTGCCCGCTTCCAAGCCACGCGTCAGGCTGCTGAAACTTGCCGTCCACCACAGGCGATGGGCCGTGCGTTGTGGCGTACAAGCAGCCTGTGTGGCGGCGTATTCGCCCAGCCCTTGGTAAAGGCGGTGGTGGGGCTTAGGCATGGTTTGGATGGCAATATCTTCACAGCCTCCCCATGCCGCTTGCAATTGGTTAGCCAAGTCGTCTTTGGATTGGCGTTTCAACAAGCGTGCAACTGCACTCCGTTGGGCTTGTTCGGGTTCTTTGCCTTTGCCCTTGCTTTTGACGTCAATGAATGCGTCGCGTGTGGGTGCAAGCCCAAGCCACAGTCCTCGCTTGGCGCGGGTCAGGGCCACATACAGCAAACGGGTGTCTTCATCGACCGAGGTTTCGGTGATGTCCGATGCTTCTTCATTGTCATCACTGACCTTGGCAGTGCCCTTTTCTTTGGCTGAAAAACTTCCCAAGAAAGGCACAAATACCAACGGGTATTCCAAACCTTTGCTTTTGTGAAAAGTGACGATTTGCACGCATTGCGCATCTGTCTCTGATCGCATTTTTTGAGTTTCAGGCAGGTCGCTGCTGAGTTGTAAGTTGTCGCTGAGGTATTGCAACAGGGCTTGCGGCCCTTGCAGGTGCTGGCTGGCCTCTTGCAATAACTCGCCCAAGTGCAGCAAGTTGGTCAGGCGGCGCTCACCCAGGGGTGAGGCCAGTAAACGCGAGGCAATGTGCTGTTCGTGCATCCAGCTGTAAAGCATGGGCAACACGCCTTGCTGCTGCCACTGCGATAGCCAGCGTTGGCAAGATTCGCTCAATGCATCAACATGGGCTTCATCATGCAAAAACGCAGGCAATTGTGCCAGCGATAAACCCCACAAACGCGAAGCCATGGCGCTGCGCATCCACTGGCTTTGTCTGGGTGTAGCGATGGCCCGCAGCAACCGCCACAAGTCCTGCGCTTCCTCGCTTTGGTAGACGTTGCCATGGTCGGACAAAAACACACTGGGTATGTGTCGTTTGCGCAGTGCCATTTGCATGGCTTTGGCATGGGCGTGACTGCGCACCAGTACAGCCATATCGCTGGGTTGGACATCGGTGTGGTGATGCAGCACATCCACCATGGTCGATGCAAACCCTTCGGCCATGTGTTGCAAATGCAGGGGCGAAGACCAGTAAGCCTGCTCGCTGTCCTCAGGTACAGGCAGGTACAGCACTTGCAAAGGCTTGAAGGCTTGACCATGTGCATCTTTAAGAGGGACTTCAGAGCTTTGGCTGTTGACGGGCACATAGTCGATTTGCCCATGTGCAGAAGCAAAAAAACCAGGCACTTGGGCAAACACATGGTTGAGTGCATTCACCAAGCGGGGGGTGGAGCGGAAGTTGCTGTGCAGACTGTGTACCGCATTGGGGTGATCGACCAGCGCTTGTTGGCGTGCATCGAGGTAGGTCTTCAGGTTGGCGCCGCGAAAACTGTAAATCGCTTGTTTGGGGTCACCAATCATCACCCATGCATTGCGTTGGGGGTCTACTGCATGTCGATGGTAGATGCGGTCCAGGCTTTCGTATTGCCATGGGTCAGTGTCTTGGAATTCATCCACCATGGCCACAGGGTATTGCTCGCGTATGGCTGCAGCCATTTCACCTTGGTCGGCGCGTAAAGCCGTGTGCAAGCGTTGTAACAAGTCTTGAAAGTCAAAGGCGCAAAGCTGTAGCTTGGCTTCACGGTAGGCCTGTCTCACCTCAAACGCTGCATGTGCAACCAATGGGGCATGGCAATCCGGTTTTTTTTCTCGCTGTAGCAGCAGTTCATCGATGAGAGAAAAAACGGAAAAGTCTTGGGCCTGTGACCAACCTTTATCTGTCAAATGGTTTAGGCCAAAGTGATTTAAATCTTTGGTTGAGATGTCATGTGCTTGGTTGATCCACGCTTGTAATTTCCGCACCCATGTTGCAAAGTAGTCAGCTCGCGAACCTTTTATTCTTTTTTGGGATTGCGCCGCCAACAAGGCCTCTGCCACACTGGGCTGCCAGGCCAGCCGAATTTGTTTCTCTAGGGCTGCACATTGGTTTTGCCATTGCAAAAAGGGCGTCAGTGCTGTGGCGGGATCGTCTGGTGCGCACAGACTTTCGCTGTGGGGTGTGCGGTCTTGGTTTTGCCACAGGGTTTGAATAGCCAGCAAAAGCTTGTGGGGATTGCCTTGCCACAAGCTGTACAACACCGATTGCGCTGCCAGGGGCAATGGGTAGTAGCAGCGCCGCCAGTAATCGTTGACCAAGTCGTGCAGCAAAGTCTGCGGGTTGTCCAAATGGGTTTGCTCAAATACATCGCGGCTTTGCAAAGCAAAACTGCCCAGCATGCGCCGGCTCCACGCGTGGATGGTGAAGATGGCCGCTTCGTCCATGTTTTGCGCTGCCGCATGCAGCAATGCCGCCGCCTGCGCTTGTTCAGCAGGCGTCAGTTGCTCGCTCAGGTCGTTTAAAAACGGGTCGCCTTTAGGCTGGCGTTGAGCCAAGCATTCATCCAAAAACCATGCCGTTTCTTGCAAGCGTTTGCGAATCCGCTCGCGTAACTCGGCCGTGGCAGCATCGGTAAATGTCATCACCAAAATTTGTGCGGGTTTCAAGGGCGCTGCTGGATGACGTCCATGGCCAATGACCAAACGCACATAGAGTGCGGCCAAGGTCCATGTCTTGCCGGTACCCGCACTGGCCTCGATGATTTGCCGTCCTTGTAACGGCAACTTCAACACATCGAGTGGATTCATGTCTCAGACTCCTGGACAGTTTCTGAGGCGGGGGGCGTCAACACGCTGGAGGCCAACAACAAAGGATGAAAGACTCGCTCTGCCCACGGTTGCATGGCTGGCCATATATCGTCAAAGCGTTCAAAGGCACGTTGCAAATAAGAAGATTTTTGCAACTCACCCATGTGGAACCCACCCTCAAAGCAGTTACGCGCAATCGCTAAGGCTTGCTGGGCGTTTTGAGCAGGACTGTTGCTGGCAGACGCATTGGCTTGGGCAACCAACCACGCACAAGCGCTTTCGCTTGCCAGTGGCAAGGGCTGGACCCAGGCCGCTAAATAGACCTCACCCAAATCACGCAGCAGCGCTTGCGCCTGATCTTGAGGCAAAGGCGACAGACCCAGCAAACCATCGCTGCCACACAGCACGCTGGTGGTGGCGTAGCCAGCGGCATTGGCGCATAAATGGTCTACCCAGGTGTCGCAAAGGGTGTGTAAGCGTGGCACTTTTTTGTTCATCACTTGCCCTGCGCGCAACACGGTGTGTAACACGCTGCCGTCTTGGCGTTGCACCCAATGCGTGGAGGAACCACCCCATTGCAGTTGCAGACTTAAGCCAGAGGCCTCTAAGCGCAGACTTTGTGTCTCAAGTGGGCTGTCACTGTCGCTCAACCACGGTGCCAAACTGTGCAACATGGTCTGTCGCAACTGCAACATGTGGTCCTTTTGCAACTCACCCAAGTCGCCCAACGCCATGCGTCCTTGCATACGCCATTGCCGAACAGTGGCAAGTGGGTCGCTGTTGTGCAAGAGTTCTTGCTGCAGTTGGAACTGGGTAAGGGCATCGGGCGCAAAAGGCTCGTCGGCGATGTCAGGGGTTTGGGGCTTGTCCAACCGTGCTTGGAGGTGATGCACAAAGTACACCTCTTGCGGGCGACGTAATAACAACTTCAATGCGTTGGTGTCTAGCGCAGTAGGGGGCTGTGTTGTTGCTGCACTGGGTGTCTTGGCAGAAGGTGTTGCGAGGGTTTGGCTGGCTGCAAGGCGCGCACTCGACCAGTCTTTAGCGTAGGTGACAAAGCCAGATGCGGCATCAAAATATTGTGTCGAGAAAGGCTGTAGTGGTTGCAAGCGTGCTTGAAACACAGGGGGTGTTTGTTGCGAGACTTGGTGACACTGGTTGAGATAGTCCATCAAT
>Ga0214919_10002268_pt1 | contig 30453 bp, 34 predicted proteins | sample LL1503_MetaG_FD_177994 | JGI IMG/M metagenome (GOLD analysis project Ga0214919, IMG submission 177994) | Freshwater microbial communities from Lake Lanier, Atlanta, Georgia, United States - LL-1503 | ecosystem: Environmental > Aquatic > Freshwater > Lake | place: USA: Georgia | collected... | reverse complement strand
CCTCATTGTTGCTATACACCGACAATTTAATCAAAGGCACATTTAACAATTTCGCACGGCCACCCAGCTCTCGTTTCCCGAGCATGACTTCGACAAATTCATCAATCTTTTCATTCAATTCCGCATACAGTTCGTCGGTGGCTTTATGCGTTGAAAAAGAGGTTGTCTTCCAGTGGTAGAGTTTGACTGTATTAAGCATATGTAAGAAAGTGGGGACAAGCGAAGCGGTGCCAAGCGCACGTGGTGCAGTGCCAAGCGCACGCGAAGCAGACATAGCACGTTTTTTACCCCCTTTCATCTTACGCGTTGGTCGCCGGCCAGTTAAAATATTCCGACGTGTCATATATATATGTACATATATATATAATGGAAACTCCATCTGATTTTCAAAGAGAGATCGAGGAATTAATTATAGCGAATCGAACTGAGATAGATAAAAAAGTATTAGATGATGATAAATTTAAATATCGTATTGGTGTTACAAAAAATATGATGTTAAGAAAAGAACAATTTACGAATGATTTTTTAGCCCTAATTGCTACACGAACGATTTATCCAGACCCAACTTATCAAAATGGTAGATTGTTTGAAATGATTGCATTTATGATGCGTAAACATACTGGTCTCTATCGAAAATATGAGCCGGTGAATCGGTTGTATTTTCTTTTTTTGGCCAATATATATTGTAATTCTAACGAGTATCTTGAAACCTATCCTTGGGTGCCTATATTATTGTCTATATTTGAACAAACTGGAGTAACAGGTGAATTTATAATGGACAGTAAACAATACAATGAATTATTCGATGATTGTCACGTAAAAGGAAAAATAAAAGCTGATTTAGATTTTGCTTATGTCTATGATCCAATAGATAAATCGCATAAACCAGATCCAAGATATAAAAATTTATCAAACACAACCATTGAACACGTGAGTAAATCGGTTATACCTTCGATAGGGTGGTTATTATTACCACCGTGTAAATATGGCAATACGTGCTATCGTCAGGCAAATAAAGAACATTCATCACATTTCTCTCATCATCCAAGCGTAGCAGGTCCAAGCGTAGCAGGTCCAAGCGTAGCAGGTCCAAGCGCAGCAGGTCCAAGCGTAGCAGGTCCAAGCGTAGCAGGTCCAAGCCAATCTGGTAAAATGAAACGTAGTCGTCAATCAAACGTAGTAGGACCTTATGGCGGCAGAAGCACATATAAGAAACGCAAAAGCAAATCTAATGGGCGCAAATCTAAGCGGCGAAATAAGAAAACCCGTAAGCATTACATAAAAAGAAAATGAGAGATATATATAAAATGAATAAATATCTCTCCACCATAGGTTATCTCGGCCCAAATATTTTACTCGCGCTCATCCTTTTCACCTTTGCTTCGCAGCATCTCACCAGTCCTTATCCGTATATGTATGTTGTAACGTGGCAAATTCTTAGTCATCTCGTAAATGTCGTAATGAAAAACACTATAAGAGCTCCACGCCCAGATAGTGATAAAGACCCACAGTTTGCACATTTAAAACCCACCCTAGAAAACTATTTATCGATTCATAAGAATTACGGAATGCCGTCTGGCCACGCGCAAGCCACTGTTTCTGAGCTCACCTTTATTGCGATGTATTTCCGGAAACCATGGTTAACAACGGTCGCCCTCATGCAGACCGCGTTAACTTTGTGGCAGCGCTATACAACACGCCGGCATTCTGCCGAACAATTACTGGCGGGCAGCGCCATCGGTCTGCTGGTCGGACTGGGCTTTGTTAAGCTGTATCCAAAGATTGTTAATGCGGACGATATAACGTGCTTGTAAAAAACACATCGGGCTCGGCATGGGGCCCAGCATGTGGCCCAGAATGTGGCCCAGCATGTGGCCCAGCTAACGCATCGGTAAACGCATGTGACCCAGCATGTGGCCCAGCAAACGTATAAATAACCACATCCGGTTCAGCCGCATAAAGGTTGGCCGTTTCACCCATCATATCCACAAGCATGTCGGTCCAAGCAGTTAAATCATCATCTTCCTCATCATCAATCAATTCGGGCATATCATCATACGGAAAAATAAAAGAATAAATCGGCGGCGTATAAACCGGAAATACAAATTTCATTTTCGTTAAGGCTGGCACCAAATCGTATCGACAGAGTGGGCACGTATACAACTGTTTCGCGAATGCTTGTTTTAGACAAGCATGATGGAAAAAATGACTACAAGGTAAATAAGCCACCGTTTTTGAAGCGAGTGTATCGATACAAATCGCACATTCATCTTTATTTTTACAATTCTTTTCTAGAATAATGCGTTCTAATTGAGCAGCAGTTTTAGCAGCCATTATATTATCTGATATATATAATTTTAAATACTTTAAAAAAATAATTTAAAGAAATAATCTTCTAATATAGTGTGAGTTATAAATGGGTCTCACGCAAAACAAAACCGCATGTGCTTTTCCCCCTTTTTTTTATAGTAGTAGGCGTATCAATTTAAGATACTAATTTCTTTTTTTTTTTGTTTTTTAGGTAGATGGTATAGCAATTCGACGACAATACAGCAGACAAGCATAGCAGACAAGCATAGCAGACAAGCACAAGCACAAGCAGACGACAAGCAGACGAGCAGACAGGCAGCGCAGCAAGGACGCAGAAAAGGGAAGTAGACCTTCTCATAGCTCAGTGGTAGAGCGGAAGACTGTAATAGGTTAAACTGATATCTTTAGGTCGCTGGTTCAACTCCAGCTGAGAAGAAAGGGGGCTCTGCCCCCTTGAACCCCCGTATAAAAATGTGGGGGTAAGGGGAAAAGCCCGTATAGCGTAATTGGATAACGCGCAAGGCTTCTAACCTTGAGATTCAGGGTTCGAGTCCCTGTATGGGTACAAACGTACAAACGTAGTAGGTGCAAACGTAGTAGACACAAACGTAGTAGGTGCAAACGTAGTAGGTGCAAACGTAGTAGACACAAACGTAGTAGATACAAAAATGTAGAAAAATAATATAAAGATAGTAGCTCTAATAACATTAATGATAGAAACAATTTTTAATGTTATTCACCCGTTTTTTGTACAAAACAAATGGCGAATGTATAAAAATGAGAATACACTTTGCTATAGCAAGCAGAGCAGTAGCAATCCGCCAGATGAATTTATAATAACACATATACCCAAAACCAATGAAATCGAAATAATTGTACCCTTAAATAAAGTCGATTATAAAAACACATTTAATAATACAAATACGGTAGTCGATTATATAAAAATGCACTTGAACTATTACCATAGCCGCCTTTAATTTTTTGCCTTTCTTTTTTGCAAAAAATTGAAATACTTTTTTAAAATAAAGCAACTCTAACCCCAACCGAAAAAGAATAAAGAAAATGTCTACTCGCACGAGCCGAACAAGCAGCAGCACCAGCCGAAGCAGCACCAGCCGAAGCAGCACAAGCAGCACCAGCCGAAGCAAGAGCAAATTTTGTAAGGTGTGTTATGACGCAGGCAAAACGGTTTCAATCTATTCGTCGCATTATGTGCGGGATACTATTGGCGGAAATGTCGTCTGTCCCCTCATTTTGAACCAGCAATGTAAGTATTGTAAAAAAACTGGTCATACACCCTCGCATTGCCCTGCGCTGGAAGGTAAGTATAGGCAAAGTGAGCATAAACAAAGTGAGCATAAACAAAGTGAGCATAAACAAAGTGAGCAAAAAGAAAAGAAAAAAGCACTTCAAAAGCGCGCCGCCCGCTTGTGTGAGTCGCCGCCGCCGGTGGAAAACAAAAATTATTTCGACGCTTTGTTCGATAAAGCGTCGAAAGAAGCCGCAGTTATTTTGAAAGCGGTTCGTACAAGCAGCGCGGTTCATACAAGCAGCGCGGTTCATACAAGCAGCACGGTTCATACAAGCAGCGCGCTTCGTACAAGCAGCGCGCTTCGTACAAGCCCAGCGAGTTGGGCGTCGATTGTAAAGTCGAAAACGCCAGTCGTACAGCAAACCGAGCAGATACAAGAAGCGCCGGCAGCACAAGTTGTCGAGGCGGAAGCCGAAGAAGAAGCAGCCGAAGAAGAAGCAGCCGAAGAAGAAGCAGCCGAAGCAGAACCAGTCGAAGCAGCCTATCTCAAGTTTGATTATTCCAAAAGTTCTTGGGCCGATGTTTGAAAAATAAACCAGTTTTTTTATGTTTGTCAAAAAATTGAATACTTTTTATGGAAAAAAGCAAAAGCAATTTCCACTCGATACAACGAGCAAAATGAATTCAAAGTTTAAAGCCTTTTTGAACCGCAATCAGTTAGAGCACAAACCATTTCAAGCGGAATGTTTTAAATGGTGTGCGGGAAAGGAGCAGCAAGCAGAGCAGCAGCAAGCAGAGCAGCAGCAAGCAGAGCAGCAAGCACAGGTAAAAGGCGGCATTCTCGCCCTCGAAATGGGTCTAGGTAAGACGATTATTATGCTCGGTCTGGTGAAATGCAATTTAAAGGCCCAGACGTTGATTGTTTTACCGCGGTCTTTATTAGACCAATGGGAAAAATGTATCATTCAGTTCTGTGGGTACAAGCCACTCGTGTATCACGGTTCGCGGCCAAAAAACATGACAATGTGGCATATTCAAGCGGCGCAAATTGTCTTGACCACGTATGGCCAAATTTCCCTTCCCTCGTTAAAACAAGCACAAAAAGGTCGCAAACTTTCGTTGCTGCATGCGATTGTGTGGAATCGTGTCATCTGCGACGAGGCGCATCACGTGAGCCATCATAATACAAATGAATTCAAAGGCATGAAACTGCTCCGCAGTGAGATTTGTTGGCTCGTGACGGGCACGCCATTACAAAACAATGAAAAAGAACTATACAATTTATATAGTCTCTTAGGGTTGTCGAAGAGCAAAGTCTATTACGATGCGGGCGATAATTACACTAAAACGTTCAAGCAGGTCGTCTTTTACAAGACCAAGGCTGGTGCGGGCCTAGTTCTGCCGGCCTTACACGAACATACGCTTAATATCGAGTGGGACAGTGAAAACGCCTTACATATCCATTCCTTGGTACCGTGTTGTCATGTGCCACTAAAAACACCGGCGAAGCTTATTCTAGCCGAAACGGAGAATATTAGAGCACTCAAAATGAAATATCTGGCGAAGGCGAAGATGGCTTGCTCATGGGGGGCCGGCCCCCTAGGGGGTACCCCCCTACACCCCCCCTTAGAAGTAATGCCAACCCTAGATGAGACCCTAGGGGGTACCCCCCTACAACCCCCAATCGAAACAGGGTCCGACCTAGGGGGCGACCTAGGGGGCGTATCACCCGGAAGGGGGGTTGTAGGGGGTGCTAACCCCCTACCCCTAAAAATAAACGCGGTTCTGAAAACGTTGTTAGACCGCAAAGCCAATGGGTGTGGGAAAATCGTGTTTTGTCATTACTATGCGGAAATCGATACATTCGCGCAAAAATTGTGGGAAGCCGACCCCAGCCTCCATATTGCCAAGTTTGATGGCCGCGTGCCCACGAGCCAGCGCGCCAAAGTGTTAAACGAGCCTGTTGATATTCTCTTGGCCCAAATCAAAATGTGCCGCGAAGGTCTCAATCTCCAAGACCATTATAGCGAGGCTTATTTACCCAGCCCACACTTTAATCCGGCGACGGAACAGCAAGCCATTGCGCGGTGTTGGCGCATGGGGCAAAAAAAAGAAGTCCATGTGTTTCGGTATGTCCTATGGTGGGCTGCCGCCCCCCAGACCCCCCCGCCACTTGAGGAGGGAGAAATAATCCCACCGCTAGGTTGTGTGGAGACACCTCTGCTCGGGGAGGGAGAAATAATCCCACCTCAAGTGGCGGGGGTTCAAGGGGGCTGCTGCCCCCTTACGATGGATACATTCTCGGTGAATTTACATGAGAAGAAGCGCAAATTCGTCGAGCGAATGGCAGGCGCAAGCGTAGCAGCAAGCACAGCAGCAAGCACAAGCGCAGCAGGCACAGCAGGGCCGAAAATAAAAATAAAAATAAAAAAACTTACCACCCGCCCATGATGTCGGAAAATATTTTCCCACCCGAGACTTCCGGTTCTATATATTTGGGCGGCAATAAAAATTTCATTTTATCCATACAGCAACACCGCATTATATCATAAAAATAAAAACGCAGAAAGTGGTCGTTGCGCAATTTAGCATTTAATATTTCCTGTTGAAACATCTTATCAATCATTGAAAAAGCGGTATTCAAAAATAAAATGGTATTGATGGTGTTTTTTTTCTCAATGAACAACGAATTGGACCTTTTCTTATATTTCGTCAACACTTCTATTGGCGCTGACTGGACTTTCATATAGGCACTAATATACCGCAACTCATTCTTAATATTTTTCAAATCCGTCAAGGTTTTTGCCCGATAATCGTCGATTTTTTTAATGATAGAAAACACGTTTGTATTATACAGCAAAGGATAATTATAGCGAATCTTCTGCGGCACAATAAACTGGTTCGTCTCTTTAATATCGGAAATATCCGATTCAATGCGCGCCATATGGCCTCGCATATTCGTAATCAATTCATTTTCAGCGGTTAAGCGGTCCGCATAAATCTTATTCAGCATCGCATTTTCCTCTTCATTTTGCTCTCGTATATCGGTTTTGCCAATGTACTTTGCCTCGATGTTTTTTTTCTCTTTCTCGCAATGCCGCATTAGAATCTCATTATTCAAGATGGGATTACAAAAAAGCAACACTTGCCCTGACTGAAATTCAATAAACGATTGGAGTTTATCGTATTGGTAGGCGGAGGTTTTATGTGCCTCGGCCGCCCCCTCGAGTTTACAATAATTAATAATGGCTAAGAGAAAGGTCACCAAAGCCGAGAAACTGGTTAACACATAGAGCCCGACATAACCCTGGAGGACTGTAATTAGGCCGGAAATAAACAGCGCAGGTATCATTAAGAAATTTAACAACGTGACCACATGGGTCCGTGTTTCCATATAAATCGTTTTTTGGCCCTTGATGTAGCTCGCTAAAATATCCAAAGCCGCGGAATAACGGTGGACAATATCAGGTTCATAGGATTTATTGATATAATCCCGCACATCAATGTAGGAGAGTTTTTTATAAGAGACAACACCGTCCGCGGATGTCTCGCGGCAACTGTCGCCCTCTATATCGGCATCCGCATGCTCCGAGTCGCTTGGTTCGCTGCTGAGTAAATAGTCGTCCATATTCACAACAACATTCTCCTCGCCGATATCGGTTAGGTTATCACTTTGTTCCCAAACGGGACAACTCCGTGAAAAAATAAGACTATCGACGGTGGAAAGCCGACTCATAAGATATTATAACTGGATATATTATAATGTCCATGCAAAGCAGTACAAACAAGCGCACCAAGAAACTCTCGAGTAAAGGCTGGGCCAAAATGTCGCCAGGCACCCATGAACGGACGGTCATGAAAAAAGAGTGCGGCACCAAATGTTTTTTAGGCCCCACGAATGAAAGCTGTTTCCCCATTTGCGCCAAAGGCACGTGTAAAATCAATATCAAAGGCATCTATGCGGCGTATGTTCGGGCCAGAGAATATGGCAGCAAGAAAATGCGCAAGCGAAGCGGGTCCACAAGCAATGGCAAGCGAAGCAGTGGCCATAAGCACACCAAGAAAACCTACCAAAACATCGCGACCAAGGCCAAAAAAATGTTGAAAAAACGGGGGTTTGGACCGAATTTACGTTAGCAAGAAGCATTAGCCAAGAAGCACCTGCTTCAATTTCATAGTTAAAGCCTTGTGCACATCCAGACCCTCGCCAATCCAATTGCCACCGGCACGGTAATGTAAAAAGACATTGTCATAGATTTCGCAAAAAAACTTTCCCCCTACATTGCGCGGGTCCTCTTGTAAAAAAGTTAATAAGGCCGAGTCTTTCAAAGGCAATTCGGTCGCGTCCCACGAACAGCTCCACAAATGCGGGATAAAATAAACGCTCGTGGTATGAAAGGTCTGGTCTTTTTTCCACCGCAAATCGTCAGTCGAAGGCAGCGCAGCCCCAGCCATTTGCGCCTGCAGCCACGGGGCCATCATGCCGCCTGTATCGCCACCCCGGCCTTGTGCCCAATTTAATAAATGGGGTGCTTGGATTTTTGTCATATCGAAATAGCACAACCCCGGCCAGATATAATGCAGTTCGGGCCGACTTTGCAGTAAGACCGCGCAATCGTATGAAAAATACTTGGACATATCCAACTCCGCAATGAGAAACATATCGCTATCGAGCAACAAATATTTATCGGGGTGCTCGTGCTGGTAGCGCAGAATATGCTTATTAAAAACATCTTCGTGGCGGTGTTTCAAAAACTGGTGGTGGTCGTTGGGAATCTCAATACACTGAATACCCAATGTCCGGCACATGTCGCTAATTTGCGACCGTAGCGTCAAATCCCCCTCGTTCGACGGGTCGGGAAAGTTTTTGGCATCATTAAACACAATAAATTCGTAGGGCGCCCCTTTCAAATACTTTCGCAGGGTGTGGTATTGAATTTCAATAAAAGTGGGATTGTTGACAACAGATGTCAGCACTTTCATTTTATATCTATTTAAAAACCTTAAGTTTTAAATACATATAAAAGTTTAAATACAATATAACCTAAGATGCAGCACACGACCGCAGAAATCATGGGTGGCTTAGGCAACCAATTGTTCCAAATTTTCGCCTTACTGGCTTATGCGCTGAAATACAAATTGCCCTTCTATTTTTCGCCGCAGCCCATTCAACATGGCCAACGCAAACGGACGTACTGGCAAACACCGCTGCTCCAGACCCTGAAGCCGTTTGTCAAACAAGCACCCTCCTCTCATCCCCCAGTCACCCTGACGGAGCAGGGCTTTCATTATCAGGCCATCCCATTCTATGAGCAAGCGCATGTCAAACTCTTTGGCTATTTCCAGTCGTACAAATACTTCCAAGCCCACCAAGCCATGATTTTCAGGCTGCTGAAACTGGAAGAAACGCAAGCCCTGGTGAGAGAACGAACACAATACAATTATGCGCGGACACTGGCCGTCCATTTTCGGGTGGGCGATTATGCTCAACTGCCGAACCATCATCCGCTGATGCCGCTGGAGTATTACATGAAAGCATTGACGCAGTTTTGTAAAGATACAAGCCCGGCTTTGTGCGAAACATTAGAACAAGCAGCACAGCAACAGCAACCATGGCACATCCTCTATTTCTGCGAACAAAACGACCAAGCCTATGTAGAAACACAGTTCATCGAAAAACTCCAAGCGAATCCAGCATTCCAAGGCAAATTCACGTTTCAATGTATTGACCACCGCCTCGCGGATTGGGAGCAAGTTATTGTCATGTCGCTCTGCCGGCACCAGATTATTGCGAATAGCACGTTTAGTTGGTGGGGGGCTTATTTTTCATCCGCCAGTACGTCCGCTGAAAAGGGAGGGGCAGCCTCTCAAGTTTATTACCCAACGACATGGTTCGGACCCGCCATGGGCTATAAAAACATGGCCGATTTATTCCCACCGCATTGGCAGAAGATTAATGTTTAAAGCATTGAAGAATAGTATTTCTATAAAAGTTTAAATCCAAATAATTGGCCGCAGTCAAAAAATCAAAACTATCATATCTGGGTAATTCATTGATATGTAAATCTTGCCAAGAATTCAATATAACCATTGGCAAATTCGTTGTATTTTTAATAATATCGATTAAAGGATTACGAATTACAATAGGCACGCAGTTCAAATATAAGGCTTCCCAAAAACGGTGGGTGTCCAATCCATTACCTTCCGGACAGAGGCAATATTCATAATCACTTAAGCGTTTAAAATTATCCATAGGGCAAATTTTATTTAAAAATGGTATTTTATTTATCAGTGAATCATAACAATCCTGCCGTTGGATTTTATTGGTTGAAATTTCAAAGAAAAAATATACACTTTTCTCTTTTTTTCGTATTTGATAAGCATCTTTATTTGGTGTATATAAATTCTCATAAAAATGTTTAAAATGCGCGCCGTGTTCCCATTGTTGATTAGCTATACCAATCGGTAGAAAATGAATTTTATTATTCACAATACCTAAATTTTGTGTATACCATTTTACTAATTTGTCGCATTGGACTATTTGCGAAATAGCAGGGTTTTTATCGTCTACAATATTTTCATCAGAATTATGTGTAATCAATACAAAATCATTCATAAAAAAATGAATTATTTTGGCCAATTTATCAATACGATGTGTATAACAAAACACAACGCACGGATTAGCATAAAAACCAGTAATTTCTCCAATATTTTTGTTTTTATTTTTTTGTTTTTCAATCACAGGATTATAGTTAAAATCCTCAGGACATCCCAAGTAGATGTCGGAAATATTTTGTAGTTTTTCACCAGAAATAATAAAGTTCATTATATATATGAATATTCTATATCTTTAAAATAATATAAAAATATATTATTATAGAATTTATATAAATGTCATTTGATATAGTGATATGTGTTGGACCAAATGATAAAGAAATTGTTAATAGTTCGGTTAACTATTCGAAAAAAAACATAGTTGGCTACCGAAATATATATTTGATTTGCAAAAATCCATCAATCCAAATAGAGGGAACAATTACAATCGATGAAAAAATGTTTCCTTTTAATATAAGCGATGTTGCTAGTATTCATGGCAAACGTGATAGAAATGGATGGTATTTACAGCAATTATTAAAGTTTTATGCAGGGTTTGTTATACCCGATATATTTCAAAAATATCTCATTATTGATTGTGATACACATTTTTTAAAACCTACCAAATTTTTAACCGATGAAAATAAATGTATATTTACAACCGGAACTGAATATCATATTCCATATTTTGAACATATGAATCGATTACATCCATCTTTGAAAAAAACACACACTTTATCTGGTATATCGCATCATACCTTTTTTGATAGTTCAATAGTGAATTCGTTATTTAAATTAGTAGAGGATTATCATAAAAAACCTTTTTGGAAAATATATTTAGATGAAGTAAAACCAGAATATTACGATTTAAGTGGAGCAGCCGAAAATGAATTGTATTTTACTTATGTATATTTATATTATCGTGAACAAATGGAGATTCGTCAATTAGACTGGATTAACTCAAAACGATTGTTATTAAACACGAACCACGATTTTATCAGTGTTCATTGGTATATGAGATAAATATATTAAATATATTTATTTGACGAATATATACTATGAATATTAAAGAAACATATACAAATGAAAATATTTTAAATGTGAATGATGCTGTACAATATATAGATAATACAAAAAAATGTGTATTTATAAGCGGTGTGTCTGGGCAGGATGGAAGTCATATGGTTGATTTTTTATTAGAACAAACTGATTTTATAATATTTGGTGGCGTAAGGAGATTAAGTGTTTATAATCATAAAAATCTTAATCATATCAAACCAAATAATAGGTTTTTTTTAATTAATTTTGATTTAACTGATGTACATGTTATTTCAAAAATTATCGAAAAACTGCAACCAGATTATTTTATCAATTTTGCGGCGCAAAGTTTTGTCGCATCAAGTTGGGATTTTGCAAGACAAACGTGGCAGGCGAATTCAACTGCGGTTTTAGATATATTAGAAGCAATTGTTCATTTTAAACCCTCTTGTAGGCTCTATCAAGCGGGTTCAAGCGAAGAATTTGGCAATGTTTCTTACATACCGCAGGATGAAAATCATCCAATGAAACCCAGAAGCCCGTATGGGGCAAGTAAGGTTGCATCTAGACAATTAATAAAAGTATATAGGGATTCATATAATTTATATGCGATTCAAGGCTGGTTATTTAATCATGAAGGAACACGCCGAGGAGAGGAATTTGTTACTCGCAAAATTACCAAAAATATTGTTAGAATATTTAAGGAATTGCAGAAAAATAATTATGATTTTAGACCATTAGAATTAGGAAATATATATGCCAAACGTGATTGGAGTGATGCAGAAGATTTTATAGATGGCGTATGGAAAATGCTAAATCAAGATACGATGAAAGAAAATTATAATGGTATTCCAGATGAATACGTTTTTTCGTCAAATGAAACACATACCATAAAAGAATTTATAGAATTAGCTTTTCAATATGTTAATATTATTGGTTATTGGGAAAATAAAAGTGGCGAGCCGAGGGATGAAAAATATTATTATAAACTTGATGATAGTTCAGAACCCATACTACTTATTGAAATTAATCCAAATTTTTATAGACCAGCCGAGGTTGAAATCTTATGCGGAAATTCTACAAAGGCCAGAACTGAATTAAAATGGACACCCAAAATATCATTTAACAAACTGGTTATAAAAATGGTTAAATATGACTTAACAAATTAGATATATAAAGCGAAAAAAATTTAAAGTTTTTGTACATTTATAGTATTATAAATGTACAATAATGAACAAATCATTTCCAATTTAATTGATTCTTTTTTCAATAAACAACGCCAGAAGACAAAAAACGAAACATTGGCAAATTATAATAATGGTAATCTGGAGGCCGGAGGGGAAAATGGAGATTTCTATACCCACATTAATTATCATACTATGAAACAATCATTACTTGAACTAATAAAACAAAATAAAACATCTTACTTGTTTGTTGAAACGGGTTGTTCTGCGCATGGAACAAAATCAACCTTACTTTGGGATAATTTTGTAAATTTGATGAATGGTCGGGTAATCTCAGTTGATTTGAACCAAGACGCGGTTAATAAAACCAATAGTTTGACGACGGCAAAAACACATGTTACCTGTTCAGACTCGCTTATTTTTTTACCATCGTTAACAGAGCAAATCGATTTTCTTTATTTGGATTCTTATGATGTGGATTTTTTGAATCCACTCTTATCGGCCGAACATCATTTAAAAGAATTTAATTGTGTTAAACATTTACTCATGAAAGGTAGTATTGTTTTGATTGATGATACCCCTTATTCTCCTGAATGGTTAGATAATGGTAAGTATAATGAAATGTATCCAACATTGAAATTAACATATAACCCAGAGATGTGTGGAAAAGGGTCTTTGGTCAATAAAGAATTGGAAAAAATGGGCGCCAAAAAATTAATTCATCAATACCAAGCTTTATGGGTAATAGAATAAAATTAACATTGAAATCATATTTATCTATTTGATTATAAGGCATGAATTCTTTTTACATTATCCACAATTTTACAATCCAGAATACCAACAATGGGGATAACGTTTGTCCAGGAGGCTTCGGTTGGTAAAACGACATAGTTCATGTTACCCAATAAAATCGCCGTTAAAGCAAAGGTACTATTTGAGGAAATAAAATGCGTGGCATTGACGCAAAAAGTCCAATCTTCCAAAAATGTTTTTTGATGCTGTCGAATATTCATAATGCCGCCGTTCGCCTTTAACGCATTCACTAAAACGTTCATATATTTTTTATCAAAATCTTTCTCCAATTTATCCACCACCAGCCAAACGGTTTCTCTCTTCTGTGGCTCACATTCAAGCACAGCCTGTATATAATATTGTACATCTAATATATTGGAATTATGTCCTTGATGCATAAAATCGTCTAAGCGTAGATGCAAAACCAAATCATTTGGGCCAGGTTTTTCTTCCACATCAATTACCAAATTTTTGATAACCATTTTTTTCTCATAGTGATGATAATTGATGACATCGGTGTTCATTCGGGAAAACAAGGTTTTTATAAACATACGTTCTCGACTTAGAAAACTTATATCTTGAAAAAAACCTTCCAAAAACACATCGTTAGTTAGTTGCGGTGGTGTTTTGCTCAGGAGAAGACGTAAGAACTGTGTTTCAGTAATTAATTGTGGCTGATGGAGCTCCTCTTTATGTAAAACGTACGTAGAGCCAAAGAGAGAACAAAATACTTTAACCGCAAAATATTGAATTAAATTATTACCAAAACGACCTCGGCCATCCACCGCAACTTTAAACATATAAACATATAAACGCTTATTATTTTATATATTTTTATACTTGATATAACTTATGAATTAAAAATTTCGTTATGTATAAATCCTGTTCAATCGTCGAATTTTTGATGCGAAAATACAATATATCGTCAATTGTTTCAGGTATGGGATTCCTATCCACGTGATGTGGTGATTCTTTATCCGTCACAGTTTCGTCTAAAATTTGATAATTCATTTTAAATTGCGATAGATTATTCAACATATAGGTGGTCACGTTAGAATGATTCATATGGCGCGAAATAACTACGTCATTATTATCACCGTCATTATGATTTACCTGTAATAATTGTCGTGTTAAATCATGTGAGATAAGTATTCCTGTTCCTGAAACAAAAGAATTAAATATAACGTGACCTCCAAAAAATTTATTTCGAGGTATTTTATCATATAATGATAATAATACAGGAATATTCCATAAAGATGATAAATTTGTATGTATAATATAATCATAATCATATTTGATATGAATGTATTCAACTGCTAATAAAGTTTTTAAAAGTGTATTCGGAACCATAGGTATTTCATTACCCTTTACATAAATAAAATCATCTCGTTCACAAATTTTTTCTTCTAAATTTTCAAGATATTCAATAAAAAAAAACTTTATATCATTTGGATATAAGTTTAAATACATTTTTTGTAATTCTTTGAATTTTTCATATTTATCGTTAGACTTATAATATACATTTTGTATTGGTAAATTAGAAGTCGACAAAATAACAAATATAAATTTATACTTCATATGTAATATAATTTTACATAATTTTTAAATCAGGAAAAGGAATAATAATTTTTATACCATTATCTCTGTATTTTTGTAACTTTGAAATAATTTCATCGGCAAAATTCCAACAAAACAAAAAAATATAATCTACCTTGTCTGTATTTAAAATATCACAATTTTTAATAGGAATATGTGTACCGGGTGTAAATAAACCTTGTTTGTAACTATTATCGTCTATTATATATTCGATTAAATCGTTATTTAACTGATATAGATACATAAATGTCGTTAATTTTGCCGGTGCTCCATAACCAACTATTTTTTTTTTGTCTAATACTAATTGTTGTAATGTGTCAAGAATAGATTTTTTTTTATTTATTATACTGTCCGACCAATTCAATAAATTATTTTTATTAAATAAATTAATACTACTTTCTTTATCAATAAAATATTGAACACTTGAATCAATTTCTTTTTGAGCAGTTTCTTTACAAAAGAAAAATTGTATTGAACCACCTTGAATGTTATTTTCCCTTACTTTATAGAGCTTTAAATGTTGTGTTTTTGCAAACTTATTCATTGCGGTACATGTATGATAATCAATATGTTCATGATATATGACATCAAATAACATATTTTTGAATACTTCATAAAAATAACCGACTTCTACTATAAATGTTCCATCATCATCTAATAATTTATAAACAGATGTAAATACATCTTGAATAGTTTCGATATGAGCACAACAATGGAACGCAAAAATAAATTTAAATACGCCATATTTATTATAGAGTGTATCAATTATCTTTGACCCAAAAAAATCTGGTATTATTGGTAAAGAATGTGTTTTATGAATATTTTGTGCAGGGTCAACGCCTACTACATTTGTAAAACCGTTATCTATTAAATACTTGATACAAACTCCATTATTTGCGCCAATTTCCAAAATAGTATCATTTTGTTTTAAATTTAATATATCAATAAAATCATTCATACTAGTTTCTAAATGAAATGTCATTGTTTTTGATGTCGATGATACATATGGATATTCTATATATTGTATTTCAGGATTAATTATTTGTAACAATTGAATATGATTACATGTCTCACATAAATATAAATCTAATGGTATAATACATTGTGTTTTTTTTTCAGATACAAAATGATTTGCTAATGGTGTTGGCTCTAAATTAAATATACATGTTATATTTGAACTATTACACAATCTACATTGTGTTCGATTCATCCAAATATTTACAGTTTTTTCCATATATAATATTTTGTATTATAATACAAATTATTTATCATAATTTATAAATTTCTTTAATTTTTTACAATGTATATGTAAATTAATAATAGGATATTCTGTTTCATTTATGATAATATAGGGCACTACCAGATTATTCTCATTTTTTTTCCATATAAATTTATATGTTGAATAATTGAATATACATGTTTCATTGACAAAGCCAATAGTATTTTCTGATGAATTATTCGTGTCGATACCTCCTAAATATTGACCAATCGCCGCTGCATCAAAAATTGCTTGATATTTATCAAAATTTCTGGTTATCATCTCTCGACCCGGTGAACTTTTGTCAGATATAAAAATTGGTAAAGTATCCACATAGGCTTTAAAATAGTGAAAGCATAAACCCCAATTTTCCATATCATTTAATCTGGGGTTAAAATGCTGAAGGCAAGTTTTTAATAGAATATGATTTGTGATAAACATTAGTCCCGGAATACAACGTTTTTCAGAATCCATTGTTAATAATATTTTATTGGTATCGTGAAATATCACTTCATCCAAATTTTTGTAAACAAGTACATCATTTTCAACATGCACGATATTTGTTATATTGTATTTTTCCATATAAGCTTGTAAGGCATTAAATCGATAGGTGGTTAATTTCCAAAAACCGTTGCGAAAACTATTGATTGTCTCAAGCATGTCATTTGCATAGTTCGGAATTAAATCTTCTACATTAATGACATTCAAACTTGGAAAAAGAGTCTGAAATTTATTTATAAATTTTAAATCGGTAATAAGTGTAATATTGGTATTCTGAAATTTAATTAAATTCGCAATATTATCGAGAATATAATCTTGGAAATTATTTAACATAACTAAAACGATTAACATTTTATATTTATAAAATGTTAATAAACTCAATTATAAAACGAATTGATAGACACTCACTTCCCCGTCGACCCAAATCCCCCCGCTCCTCGCACCGTATTCAAATCCAACTCTTCCACCAATTCCACTCGCAGCGGGTACGTCAAATTCGGCGGGCAAATTTGTACCAAGCGCTGTTCCTGCTCGACCTTAAATGTCGCTGGGCGAATATTATCAAAAGCGGCAATATAGTTGCCACGATAGCCAGCGTCAATGACACCCACCGAGTTCGCTAAGCGCAAGGGGGTCTTGGTGCCGGTGCTGGAGCGCGGATAGAGAAAATAACCGACAGGCATCGTGTAATGAATATCGGTCTGGCTGGCCAAATCGTATTCTGACGTGCGAAACTCCATCGCACCGCGGACGCCCAAATCAATTTTCGCCGTTGTAAAGCCGGGTACATCTACATCTGTGGGGCAGATTAAATTAAAGCCGGCATCAAAGTAATCGGCCGTATCAATACTTTTATTGTGGGCTTCGACGGCGTCCAAATACATTTTGCGGAGGCCGACGGGCAGGGCAGGTGGTAAGTTCAAGCGGAGCAAATAATACATAAACATATAAGGCACATTGGTTTTATATGTTTACAAGTATATGTTTACAAGTATATGTTTACAAGTATATGTTTACAAGTATATGTTTACAAGTATATGTTTACAAGTATATGTTTACAAGTATATGTTTATATATATAATATCTTTACACCCCCGCCCAAGCTCGCAACACTTCGTCCGGAAACGATGCGCCAATTTTGCGCAAAAACATGTAGTTGTTGCCTTCAGCGGCCCGCAATTCCGCCACCACCGCAAAGTCCGCCGCCGTCCATTCTTGAAACGTATGCGGACTGCCGCCACCAGCCACCGCCCGTTTCCAATCCACTAATGTCGTCGCTTTCTGCACCACATTCTTAAAGTTATTTATTTGGTAGAGATAAATCGCCAAAAAACTTTCCTCCGCGGCATGGCCTGTCAGTAAAGTTTGGGTCAAATCTGGCTTCGCGGCTGCCAAGGCTAGCAACTGCGACAAATCTGCGTGGCACAAAATGCTCCATTGCGGATGCGCCCAATGCCATTCAGCGGGCAATAAATATAAATTGGCTCTATCGTTGATGACGGGCGAGGGTGTCCACCACGCTTTTGAATACCGTAAAAAAGACTGGTTTTTAAACCGCTGGAAATTCGCAATAAAGGTTTCGGGGGTCACGAGCGGCACACAGGCTTCCGAGTGAAAAGAATACCACGCAGCTGGCAGCTGCTGTACCGCGTATGTATACATATTTAACATGGCTGACATGACCCAGCCCCAGGCGGTCGCACAAGTATAAGCCGATGGCAAGAGTGTCTCTCGCAACCAGGGGGATTGAACGTGGGCTGCCTGCTCAGGCGAGACATGTGTCAAAATTTTAAACCGAAAATTCAAAGCCTGTAAACGCGCAAACCAAGCCCGCCAAATCTCCTCCTTGACTAAATCTTTGGTCACCAGAAAACAAAAGACGACGTCCAAGGAAACCGGGTCCATAGAGAGAATAACCCTGGCTGTTTTTATATTTTTTTAAATTAACGATTTACATATTTTTTAAATTAACAATGGTAACAGCCACTGTTCAATAAAGCGGGCGGCACAGGCGCGAGGGCCAGCGGCGTGGGCAGGCAGTTCCGCAATAACCACCCCGCCCGCAAATACTCACCTGCTGTAATGGCACCTTGCCCGTACTCGCCACTGTTTTTCGCATTGTAGGTCGTGTACACGAATCGGCCGCCGATATGATACGAACGCGCTTTACAATCGGGTAAACACTGGTTGCCGGAGACATCGGTCCCGGAATCAATTTTCGTGGTGACACAAACTGCGGCGTTCGCTTGTACTACATCGGTGGTATATTGGCCAGCGCTGCGTGTCTCGGGGGAAAAGTTCTTCACCCAATTGGCATTATAATTCGGGTTGGGGGTAGCACCGGCGGGACAGGTCGGAAACAAAACGGTGGAATAAATCAAGCCTTTGGTATTTTTTGTCGATAATTTCACCACCGCCGGGTCGTTGGCGGAACAAATATTGTTACTACCATTCGTTAAGGCAGAGAGATTGGTATTGCCAATGACCCGTTGATTGCGGTAGCCGCCGTTGAGTGAAAAACCGTTGGCCGAGACGGGCACTTGAAAGCGGCGCGAATTACGTTTGAGTGCGACGATGGACATATATATACAACCTTTTAAAAAAAGGTTGGACCAAAACACAACCTTTTGGGAAAAGGTTGGACCAAAAGCACTTTTGAAAAAAGTGCCGCAAAACCCACCGCAAGCTCGGGAACAACCTTTTGGGAAAAGGTTGGACCAAAAACTGACACGAGCTCGGCCACGAGCACAAGCATAACCTTATTTACAATGTTTTGCGTACTTTTTCTAAAAGTACAACAGCATCCGCTCACTCGGCTCCGCTTTCAAGCATCGCTCTAAAAAATAAAACAACTTTGTCCCTTCGAGCTTGGCTAAAGAGAGTTGCCCGAGCCGCAAACACAACAAGGCCAAACTATAATAACTCGCACTGCGGTGTGTGCGAAAAGGCAAGGCGGCCATTTTCAGTAATTCGGGGGCACAATACGCCGCCGGTAGCGGATAAACCGTGGGATAAACCAAGACCAATTGTGTGGGGTCTTTTTCATGGAGGGGTACCATTTGCGAGAGATTGGCCAAGAGGTAGATTGTTTGCGAATCACTATTCATTTGTAAAATATCACTCGGCTGCCAGAAAAGCAGCGTAAAGCCATGCGCTTCCATGACTTGCAATTGGAGCGTGAGCTGAAACGCGAGTTGTTCGAGGGCGGGATAATCGAGAGGTGGGGTTAGAGGGGCAAACGAAGTAGGGGCAAACGAAGTAGGGGCAAACGAAGTAGGGGCAAACGAAGTAGGGGCAAACGAAGTAGGGGCAAACGAAGTATGCTTATTTAAAACCGCCATAAATTCCGTATAAATCTCTCGGTAGTCCTGGCGCGGGTCTAGGTTAAACCCGGCTGCTTTTAGCGCCACCATTACTATATCCATGATAAAGATAACCAAAACATGTTTAATATTAAATAAAAAATTGAATTATAAATTCTTAAGATAACATATCTTAAAACCAGTTAAAGATGCTTATCAACAAACAATATGTACCCCCAGCGCTCCGCAATAAAGTTAGCCAAAGACCCCTCGCTAAAAAAACGGAACTGAAAAAAGGGTTCGCCCTGGACCAAATGGCCTTCCCCTCGCTGGGCGACACCTTGAAAAAACCAGCCAACGCTGGTACACCCATCAGTTTCTCCGCAGCAGCCGCCAAAAAAGTAGAGGCGCCAGTAATAAAGCAAATAGAGGTATTGCCGGGCTGGGTTCATATCCGCCGCATCGGCGGCGAAATTCAATACAAATATGGAGAGGTTATACTCACTCAGGCAGACGCTGACCGCATCGAAAGAGCCGACCAAATTATGAATCGTATTATAGTTAAGAATCGGATTGCGCGGGAAGAATATGACCGCACGAGAGATATCGAGCGCTTGGGCGATTTATCCGAGTATGCTGGGCAACCGACTTTAGAGGAGCTGTTTGAAAATGAAGTACAAGACGAAGCCGAAGAAGAGGAGAGCAGTGATTATGTCGAAAACGACTACCTGGATTAATTCTTATAAGTTTATATATTTTTTTCCTTATGTAAATGATGTATAATGGCAAACGCAGTAGAAGCAGCAAACGCAAGCGAAGCAGCAAACGCAGTAGAAGCAGCAAACGCAGTAGAAGCAAGCGAAGCAGCAAGCGACTTTAGCGAGGACGAACACTTAGATACCAGTTGGTTCGATAATTTTAAAGCCGAAGAAGACAGTTATAACGATTTCTATCCCGCGCCACTGACAGCGGTCGCACTTTTTTTACTCTATGTGAAAAACAAAGATTTAATAGCAGTCGATACACAAACGTGTTTTTTGGATGAGACGGGTTGTTTAACCCGCGACCGCTTACTAGCGCTCGTCAAGCACTGCCAAATACGCGAACACGTCCATTATAAACTGGTGGATATTTTACGCTATAATATTGATTTGCAACCCGAAGAGATACAGAATTTTGTCAGTGACCCTGTGTCGGGCCATGTATCAGGCCGGTTTCTCACCTCGGAAAAGTATTTGGAAGATATTCACTACCAGGCTTCCATTGGAATGTTTCAAGATTTGAATGCTTTGTATTTTATCTACACGACCGAGGCCGCCTTGCCCACGACTCAGACGAAAAGAATCACCTGGCGGCCGAAAAAACAGAAAACAATGCGCATTAAAAAAAACTTAAAGATTAAAAAAGAACATACATAAATGTGCGACGAGCAAACTATCGCACCAGAGGAGCAAACTATCGCACCAGAGGAGCAAACTATCGAACCAGAGGAGCAAATTATCGCACCAGAGGAGCAAATTATCGCACCAGAGGAGCAAATTATCGCACTGGTAGAACAAATAAAGGCACAGAATAGCGAAGCAGTGACCGAAATGACCGCATCTCTCTTGTCAGCAATTTTTTCTAATTATCAGACCTATTTTCCTGTGCTTTATAAATTGATTCTACATACTTATCGCCATGCGCCGCCGGAAATGGCTTGTGCGCTTTTGAAAGGCTTTATACAAACGACGTCGGCACATACATCGTCGGCACATACATCGTCGGCACATACATCGTCGGCACATACATCGTCGGCACATACATCGTCGGAAAACAAACCCCTGCTCGATTATTTAGTGGTTGAAGCCTACAATGGTTTATTCAAAATGGGTGGGTGGTCGCTCTTGAAACCGTGTGTGCTTATGTTAAAAAATCATAAAGAAGAGAGATTATATCAATATATCCTTGCCAGCGTAGTAGAACAATTAAAACAAGATTATTTTATCGAACCCAGCAGCGATTTGTGCTTCAATTTACCGCGGGAAAAATCATTTAGTTGGGGGTGGTTTTCTTATGAAGTGGCGGCATATTATACATATGGTGATACAAATGTTAAGTTAAATGCCAAACAGCTGCGTAATTGTATGATGATTTATCGTAAAGTACTGACACACTTACGGCAAAATTGCGAGAAAACATCTTTACCGGTGCAAGCATATGCATCGCAAGCATATGATACACCCCCCCTCTCCTGGCCAACTATTTTAACTATGTTAGATGTGCCAGAATATCAATGGGCGAGTGATATTATAGCAAACGAAGTAGCAAACGAAGTAGCAGACGAAGTAGCTGTAGCAGACGCAAACGAAGTAGCAGCAAACGCAAACGAAGTAGCAGCAAACGCAAACGAAGTAGCAAACGAAGTAGCTGTAGCAAACGCAAACGAAGTAGCAGCAGACGCAGTAGAAGCAAACGCAAACGAAGCAGACGCAAACGAAGTAGCAGCAAACGAAGTAGCAAACGAAGTAGCTGTAGCACCAAAAGAAAAAAAGAGTTGGTTTTATAGTTTATTCAGTTGGTCTTAAATATCGCGGTCGGAAATAGTGAGCCAGTCGAGCTGTTCTTGGGCTGTTTCATTTTTTGGTGGCTCCACTTTAGCGGGTTCAAGCGCAGGACCAAGCGCAGCAGGACCAAGCGCAGCAGGACCAAGCGCAGCAGGACCAGCCGGCGCCTCCTCCTCTGAATCTTCCTGACTGGATTCTTCTATATGAAAGTTTGAAAAGGTACAATTGCCTTCATTGCTGTCGATTTTTATCAGCTCCGCCAAATGCCGCATCTCCAACTGCTTTAATTTATCTTTTTCGAGATTAGAATAGATTTCTAACAAATCGCATTTCTTACTGCCATCGCTGCGCACTTCCCAATCGTAAAAACCGATAAGCACCCAGGCACCATTGACTAGCCCTTCGCCACTGCGTTTATTTTTCAAGAATTTGCCCCGAACGGTACATTGATACGTATTCCCGTCGGCACCCAATACACTACACCGGCTACTGCTATACATTTTCAAGACTGCCGCATACATTTCACTTGCGTCTGTGGCCTTGCGTACATCCTGCGTCGTGGAATAAGAGACATTCTTTCGCGCGACCTTCTTGCTTTTATTGCCACCTGCGTTTTTCACCATTTTTGCTATTTTGCTTCTAACAATTGAATTAATATTAATTCAATTTTTTTATTATTTATTTTAGCTATATATTATTCTTTATTTTTTTTTATCCTTATTATATAAATGAGCAAAAAACCGATGTCTTGGTTAGAGTTGATTAAACTGAAGCTGAGCGAAGAAAAAGCCAAAGGCAAATCCCCATCGATTAACGATATTATGCCTGTCGCCAAAAAGGAATGGGCACAAATTAAAGAAGGCAAACATCCTTTGTATGAACAAGGCAAAGCACAAACGTTTGCGCGGAAAAAGAAGGGAGAGGGGAAAACAAAGAAAAATAAAGGCAGCAGCCCCAAAAGCAGTAGCCCAAGCAAAAGCTCAAGCAAAAGCAGCAGCCCTGCCGCAGCGAGCGACCTCCAAGAAGTGTTGGCCGAAATTAAAGTGTGCGGCAGCTGTAAAAAGAAGGTGGCTAAATATCTGAAAAAAAAAGGAATGAAAGGTGGCGATGGTACGTGCGGTAGTGTGCCGAAAGTGGGCGGCTGCGGCCCAGCCGGCTGCCCGATGTAAGCGTTAGCAATGCTGTAAGCGTTAGCAATGCTATAAGCGTTAGCAATGCTGTAAGCGTGTTATCAATGTTGTAAACTAAAATACCGATTCTTATAGGTTTTTTTTAATTTCGCCGACATCTTTTCCCCGCTAATGGTATCGGCTAACCGCCGAATTTCGGCCTGCACCAATTCCGGGTGCTGTTCACAAAAGAGGTTATAGGCCAAGGCTGGTTTAAAATTGGGTTGTGCCATCAAACCCCGCAAATGGATATCCATCGTTTGAATCATGACGGGATGCATGACAATATACTCGCGTTTATTTTTTGTTTTGATTTCTTTCGGCGCCTTTCCCCGAAAATAATAGCGGCCAGCTTTAAACATTTTATCGACAATATCGCCGGTATAATCTAACTGCTGGAGCCGGGCGATTTCGCATTGGACAGCCGCTTGATGGTCGGTTAACCAAAACGTCCAGGCTTCTTTATACTGGTGTCGGTCGTCAAATTGATGGATATGCGCAAATTGAGTTATACTAGCCATAATCGTATCACTCAATTTATAACGGAATATTTTGCTTGCTGCGTTGTTTGCTACTTTTGCTACTTTGTTTGCTGCGTTGCTTGTTGCGTTGTTGGCCATTTTTTCGGTTGTTTATTATTTAAAAACTTTACAAAAAGCAAATCAATTTTTTTATTTAAAAAATTGATTAAGAAAAAGAAATAGAAAGCAAACTTATAAAACATGACCGGTGAAATGTTATCCGCCTATTTGAGCCAGCTGACACCCATGGAACAAAAAGTCTTACATATTGCCGCCTCGCATTTGGAAACATCGTTCAGTTTAGTCAAAAGTATTGGGTTTCAAGAATGGCAAGCACAGCAGGCAGAGACACAAGTGCCGAAGGCACAGATACAAGTGCCGAAAGAAGAAGCACCGAAAGAAGAAGCAAAGGCACCAAAGAAAATTCGCATTAGTAAAAAATTATTGGCGCTTTAACCGCCGAGAATAATTCGTTTTACAGTTTCGCCGACAGGTAAATCGTTTTAATAAATAATTGACCCGCCGCGTTGTTGTTTTTATTTTCTTTCTTGCGCCACCTGACTGTTTAGGTGTCAATTTGGCAAACAATGGGTCTAATTTATGCGATATTTTATCAATTTCACAATCTAGTCGACTTTTTTGTTTATTAATTCCCTGTACGACGGGTACATAAATACCTGCCGCTTTGGCAACTATCGGTCCACATTTTTCGGTAAATTTGCTGCCCATTTGGTCGGCGGCATTAATCACGCTGGCGATACCACCTACCACCGGCAACGCGCCTAAGGCCGAGACAATCACATTGGTTAGCGCGCGGCCGACGGAATCACCGACATTCGTACCCATGCCTTCAATAATCGCTTTTACTTCCGCATTTATCCGGTCTATTTCCGGCTGCGCAATTTTTAGCACTTTCATCAAGGAATCGATATACTTTTGAAACCATGGTTTAAAAATACCGCGAAATTCGGCCGTTTCTAAGGCTTTACTTAACACATCGCTCTTAAACCCGGCCTTTTCCACGACCTTGTCAGCTACTTCTTTAATGGCCATACCTTTAAATTCCGGTTTATCCAAAAATCCGGGTTCTAGAGTAATACTCTGTATTATATTTTGCATTTTTGTCATAATCATTGCGCGGGCGATTTTAAAGGGCGCCAACAACCCATCAAACCCTTGGTCCGCGGCGGCCGTCGTAGCCCCTTTAAAAGAGTTGGCTACTTTATCAATCCCTCCAGCGAAGGCATTGAAAACACCGTCAATCATGGCTGGTACGGCACCTAACGTAAGAGCAGCGCATTTGGCTGGATTGGTTAAAGCTGTTATCACTTTTTTTCCACTCTCTCTGACCTTTTTATCAAAATTTTCTTTCATCGCGTCGAGACTGATTTTTGGGGCTGAAAAATTAACTGGAGGTGCTGGACAAGAGTCTTTGCCAACACATTTGCCATCCGCATTTTTATCTGAACCTGGCACTGCTGCGCTTTTCTCTCCATCCTTTTTTTCTTCTCCATCTTTTTTTTCTTCTGCTCCTTTCTCTGCTTTTTTTTCTCCTTTCTCTGCTTTAGGTGCTTTCTCTGCTTTAGGTGCTTTGTCTGGCATACTATAATACTACAAGGTTTTATTTTCTTCGCTAAGTTTTTTAAAAGCTTGATAATCCAGGGTAGGTTCTTCTATCTTTTTTTTGGTAGCTTCGGCGTAATCACAGAGTTTGCCTTTATAGCGGAAATGGTTCATTTGTTCCACAACCTTGACCACGGAAGTAAAATTCGGCGGCGCACCTTTGCCGCCCGTATTATAGGATTTAAATTTGGCAAAAACGCTTGCTGGTGCTGCTTCTGTAGTTGCTGCTTCTGTAGTTGCTGCTTCTGTAGTTGCTGCTGCTTCGCATGGTGCTGCTGCTTCGCATGGTGCTGCTGCTTCGCATGCTTCGGTAGTTGCTTCTGCTTCGCCTGCCAAGCAAATTGCTTTACAATCATTTTCAATCGCAAATTTTCGCGCAACCGTTTCCAACATCTCATAAGAGACATCCTTGAGTTTATCCGTATAATACCAAAACGTTTCAGTGTTTTTATCGTAGGTCAAAATCACCTCCACCTTCTCGGCTACGTATTCCCGTACAATTTTCGTATTTAAATTTAGTAATTCGTCATCTGTTAAGACACGCGTTGCTAAAGCCTGAAATTCCTCATAATAACTGGTACAGTAGTCTTCTTCGTCGCTCGCCTCCTCGCTATCGCTTTCCTCCAAGCGATGTTTCTCTCTTATCCGATAAAGAAAAAGTTCCATAAATGCGCCGCCCACCAAAATACTTAAGGAGAGAATCATGGATACATGCAGAAAAGCAGAGACATTACTTGTTTCGGCAATCGTTGGAATAGTCGTTGTATTAAACATATACACATCTATCTGAAGGTATATTTAAGTTTTTTTTTATAACATTTCGGGTTGGGGTTGGGGGGACACCCCCCACGGCCCCCCGTTGCTAAGGAGGAGAGCTAGGGTTTTTGTTTTTGGGGTCGCGGCTTGGGGTCGCGGCTTGGGGTCGCGGCTTGGGGTCGCGGCTTGGGTCAGAGCTTGGATTGGCGGCTTGTTAATGGCTAGGTATATATTTAAAAAAGAGAGATTAAATTTTCACCCTAGCTCCCACCCTAGCTCTCCCCCCTAGTTGCGGGGGGTCAGGGGGGCAGCAGCCCCCCTATGTCAGCCGGCAACACTACCGTATTTTCCTCTTTGCCCACCGTGGCCCGTATGGTATGAAAATCTTTCAACCCATAATAAGCATCGTTCTCTGGATGTGTATTCACGACCTGTTGAAAATCGTGCGCATAAGGCGCCCACCCACAAAAAGTATAAATGCGCTGGAGGGTTTCCGCTGGCTGTGCGATAAGGTCGTCATACTGAATAAACAAAAAGTTTTGCTGGGCGTTGTTCTTTTTCGCCAGATTAATGCCATAAATCGACCGCATAATTGGTTCGGCACCGGGTGTCAGCAGCGCTTTCAAGGTTGCGTTTATTTTCTCGGTAGGCCAATTGTTCTTGACATAGAGTTTCATAAACGATTTCATAATGGCTTCGACCGACCGCTCTAACACAATAATTTTAATATGCGGGTCAATGTATTTTTTCAAGAGTTCCACATTGGCGGCGATGGTCCACGAGCGGCATTTATCCACAATGATTTTCTTCGTAGCAGGGACATCTTTGTAATAAATGCGCGGCACCGCCTGAATCATGTCGCCCACTGTCTTGGTGCGGTTATTGCCATGTAATTGTTCGGACGCATGTAGAGTGCCCGATTGGTGGATATCCCAGATGAATTGGCACACGGCCGAATTGCCTTCGGCGTGAATCAGCGGATTTTGACTTAAGATAGCAGAGAGCAGGGTCGACCCGCTGCGCGGCAAACCACTCAAGCAGACCATTTGTTCCATAATTGTTTAAGGTGTTTACATTTAAATATTAATGGCTTAAGTATCGTAATGCGTATTCTCTTTTTCGCCACTTATCCGACCCAACCCACAGGTTATGCGCGTATCGGCAGTATTCTCTCGAATGCGTTAGCCGCCGCGGGCCACGAAGTCCATTACTTTGGCATCTCGAATTTCCCGAACAGCGCGATTGAGCGCGCTATCCATCCTTTCATTCACCTTATTGATGCGCTGGCGGAACGGACAGAAGCGTCCGCGGAAATGTATGGCGTCGATATCATGTGTGCGCAAATCGCAAAGCTGAAACCAGACCTGGTCTTTCTTTACAACGATGTCATTGTGATTAACCGCATCTTGAATGAATTTATTCTCACTAAAATCGAGAAAAACTTCAAACTCTGTATCTATCTTGATTTGGTCTACACCTACCAACGCCTCCAGCATTTCCAGAATATCCAAATCTGGGCGGACCGCATTTTTGTGTTCAGCGACTGTTGGCAGCGGAATTTAATCCAGCTGGGTTTGCCGGCGGCAAAAATTGCCATCTTGCCTCACGGGTTTGACACCGAGATATTCCAGCCACGCGATACCGTCGCCAGTAAAGCGTTAATGGGGTTTGCGCCCGACGATTTTCTTATCCTCAATACCAACCGCAATGCCTATCGCAAGGCACACGATATAACCATTGAGGCTTTTCTCATCTTCTTATTGAAATACAACTACAAACCCCAGCTAAAACTCTTTCTGAATATGCTGCAAGAGAGCAAGCAAGGCTACAATCTTTTGGAACTGATTAAAATTTGTTGCTTGAAACGAGGTGCGGATTACGAGAAAGTGGTGCTTCAGCACATTTTCATTCGCAATAGCAATGACTATTTGCCTGATGAGAAATTAAATGCGCTGTACAATGCGAGCGACGTAGGCTTGAATACATGCTTGGGGGAAGGGTTTGGCTTGTGTAATCTGGAGCATGCGGGTGTCGGCAAGCCGCAAATCGTGAGTCAGGTGGGGGGCTTGGCGGATATTTTCACGCCGGCGTATGCGACACTCATCGCGCCGAAAATCGACTTGTACCTCGCACCCTTGACGGAAGACCACCAAGGTTATATCCAAGTGTGCGCAGCCGAGGATTTTGCCGCGGCCTTGGAAAAGTATTATCTGGATAAAGAGTTGGCACAGGAACATGGGACCTTGGCGCGCGAAGTCTTAACAAAAAAATACGAATGGGTTAACATCTTACAGTGGTTGAATGCTGAGCTGTCCTAATTAGTATTGGGGGGCAAGCAGAGCAGCCTTCCAGCAAACAAATCTTCCATTTCTTGTCGTAATTCCGGCACCTTTAACAGCTGATAGGATGGCAGCGCGGGATGCAAACCGACCAGAAACATGGCTTTCACCTTTTTTTCATATTTGCGTTCTAAAATAGTTTTATAGGTATTGAGCTGGAGCGCATAATGCCAGTAATTCGTATCGGGCAAATGCGCAATACATTCGGTCAAGGCACTGTCGCCAAAACTATTGGTTTTCTTTATTTCCTTACAGCGTTTCCAGTCGTAAATCGTTAAAGTGCCGTCCGCGTTTTCGCTGACAAAATCAATCGAACCGGCTATCTTGACATCTTCGTCGAAAATCATCCATTCCGTCCGGTAGCAGCGTAGGTCAGGGTGGTCCTTCAGAAACAATATAAAATTGGGGGGCAGACCGCAAGAATTTCCCCCCTTGGCAGATGCATCGGGCTTTACATTTTGAAGTTCATTCGCAGGGCATCCACCTTCACAAAGTGGGGGTTGTAGGGGGCTGCTCTGCTTGCCCTCAAAGTATTGTTCAATCGCCGCATGCATCGCGGTGCCCAATGCCGCCGCTTCATCCCTATTCTGGTCCCATCCGGCTTTAATTTGTTCGGGTGTTTGGCCATAATATTTACACGTGGGCTTATCGAGTCGCATTTTCTTTATGATGGCGTCCGCGTCAAAATGGGGGAAATGCGAATGGTTCCAGGTCGTCACTGACATATAACCGCCTTCCCCTGCACAAGTATATTTGTGGGGGGCGGCGTCGAATTCAATGAGCGCGTCGCGTGCATGCGTAGCAGGCATTTTAGCAGACATCGTGTGAGAAATTGTTATTGATATATATATAATTATATAAATCAATTTTAAGATAAAATATAAACTCGCCAAGTAAATGAAAATATACCAGTATAAAAATACGCCACTGATACAGTTTCCCCTATCCTTACCGTATAATTTAATGTTTGATACGACGGTATATTTTGCGATAAATAATCAAATGGTAGGGAATTGTACATTGTAAAAAGAGGATTTGCTATACTCATCACATAATAATAGGTTGCTGCATCACTAGAAGAATACAGAACGGTCATTACCATTTCAACCGGGTACGTACGTGGGTTGGTATAACTCAAAGGAATACCATTACCTAGCGTAAGATTACTAGTCAATAACGTCCAAGTCCGATTAAAATAAGCATTAATATTAGTTACTGTTTGTAATGTATTATACGTTATTTCATTCGATATCGTATTGTATTCCAAAATACCAGAGGACGTCGTAGTCGCTGCTCGAACGGGAGCGACATAAAAAGCACTGATTGTGGTTTGATTCGAGCTATTAACATTACCCGTGGCATTTAAGATAATAGAATTGGCGGGTTGATTTGAAAACCCTGCGTTTTGGCCAATGGCCACCGCATTGGAGCCTTGGCTAGTATTGCCAGCCGCTTGGCCAATGGCAATCGCGTTCGCGACTTGGTTGCTATTACCCGCATTCGAGCCAATCGCAATCGCATTGGAGCCTTGGGTAGTAGTGCCAGCCGCTTGGCCAATGGCAATCGCGTTCGCGACTTGGTTGCTACTACCCGCATTCGAGCCAATGGCCACCGCATTGGCGCCTTGGCTAGTATTGCCAGCCGCTTGGCCAATGGCAATCGCGTTCGCGCC
>Ga0214919_10002267_pt1 | contig 30457 bp, 25 predicted proteins | sample LL1503_MetaG_FD_177994 | JGI IMG/M metagenome (GOLD analysis project Ga0214919, IMG submission 177994) | Freshwater microbial communities from Lake Lanier, Atlanta, Georgia, United States - LL-1503 | ecosystem: Environmental > Aquatic > Freshwater > Lake | place: USA: Georgia | collected... | reverse complement strand
CTTGGCTCCCCAGAAAATGGTGTTCATTAGTTCGGCTTCGTAGAAAATTGCATCCTTTAAGTTGCAGTATGAAAAATCCGTAGATTCCAAAAGGCAGTTCGAGAAGTTGGCGCCCTCGAAATTTGCATGGTTCAGCTTCATCATGGTGAAATCACAACCAGTGAAATCCACCCCGGCGGCGTCGGCCCCGGGGGAGAGCGAAATGGTTTCCCCATTTGCAAGCTCTATTTCGTAGGCCCCATCTCGATATACGGGGCGGCGTTTATCTTTAGCTTCGATGTTCTCTTCCTTCATTTCCATATCCATTTCGTGTGTCCGTTGACGTGCTCGTCAACCTGGGACAATTGGAAATAGTTGATGTGAAAAGTGAAGTACTGGTATACATAAGGTGTTATATACTATAAACCTTATTAGGCGCCTTCACAACCTGATCATTCGAAAAACTTCAATGTCTATTGACTGAAACCTTGACACACCCCCTCAAAAAAACACTGATACACCGACGACGTACTGTCGGTAACGAGTCGAGGAGATCGCAATGGGAAAACTTTGGTGGTTCACAATGTTCATAATCATGTGCATTATCTTCCCAGTCGTTGCAGTGATCACTATCGGAATCATGCTGGCCTTCATGATGGGTGGCGGGGCGTAACGTGAGACCGTTGAAAGGTCAATAGAGGCAACATGATTGGTAGATGGTTTTATTGGACACTCGTCGCAGTCGTTATCTGTTTTGTGTTTCCGGTGATAATTTTTCTTTGGGTTGCAATCATTTGTGCTGTTGTCATGGGCGGCACGTAGGGTTGCTGGTGCCCAAACAAGATCATTCTTCAATCATTGGTGTGTCCTTATTGGTAGATGTCTGAGTTGTTTTCGAAGGTTTCTGAAACTGGCTCTGCAGCAAATTGTGTTGATGCATTCGTCAGTTGAGTCAAAAGGTGAATTGCGTCCTCTGCATCCTTGGGTAGCTCAATTGTCACAGCCCTGCTGCTTGATTGGGGGATTTTGCGCCACCACTCCAGTACTTCCGCTGCCTCAATTGGAGTGAAACTCTCGGTCAACAAGTTCGACAGGAACTCACGGCCAGGCTCGGAATCAATTGATGCATTGACCTGCAGAACTGCACGCGTTGTCATTTGCAACTTCCACAACAGAATGGAATGGCGTTTGCCGACTCGTAATGAAACGCAGAACTCAATCTCCGGAAAATATGTGCCGGAGATTAACAGCTCTGGCACTAGGACGAGTTGGTGAATTGCATCGACAAGGGAATCTCCGCCAGATTCCATGTTGGAGAACTTCGTATCAATATGGCTCAGTACAAAGCCGAGCTCCATTGCGGTTTGAGACTCGGTGGCCTCAACATAGGGGGAGTCAGGGCGCGATTTCACCAATCGAACTGTCTTGCACGGCCAATTTTGCTCGCACTCCATGCATTGTGTGTGATCAAAGTTTGGCGCGTGTAGTCGCACAATGGTGCCAATGATTGCTCGATAAATACTGAATTCGTCCATGATGTGTTGTCCTTGAGGTTGTTGATGTGGTTGATGAAATGGAAGGGCCCGCCCAACTAAAGATGCTGAACGGGCCCATCGAGCGCCCGGTGAAAGGAGAAACCGGTGCTCGAAGATGAGTGCGGCCGGACCATTCACATGAGCGCCATGTATTTAGTCCAGCCTCAAGCTGATTTATGGCGAAAAAAAAGACGGTTATCACCGACTTTGCCATTGAATCATCTTGTGATTCTTTTAAGTTTTGCTATGTCTTGATTTGAAGTCCCTTAACTTGAGTACACAACAAGTATGACAGAAGCCTGTGTCAGGGTTATTTGTGATCAAGAAACGAATTACAGAAATTGTTCTTTCACGATTGTGGCGGCCAATTTCTCAACAATTCCAGTGACGAGAGCGTTACCGATAAAGAAAGCACGGCGGGAATCGGTAAGGCCAGGAAGTTCGGTGTGTTTTTTGGAAAATCCACTTAGTTGTTCAAGTTCGACTGGGACAAGCCGACGAAACCTACCGGATGGAGTTTCCACGACATGCTTAAAGCGTGAAGGAGTGCGGCCTCCCTCGCTCGTGATGATTGTCCGGGAGGGTTTATCAACTGAATCGGGGAAACTCATTGAGCCTTCGGCATATTCGTACTGAATTCCGTTTTTCTTTGTGCGCAATATCTTTTTCGCGCCCTTGTGTTGCTTCCAGGCTTTCAATTCTTCAGCGGTAATGAAGTATTCGTCTGGTACATCAGCTTCATCAATCAATACTGAACCGAGGGTCTTGATTTTCCCTTTGAAGACCGGAACTGTCTTCTGAGTAGTCACAACGCGGCCGATACATACACCTGCATTGAGAAACGGCGACCTCTTGCCAGCTCCCTGGTTAAAGGTCTCGGTTATTTCCCATACTTCACCTTCAAGATCGAACGTTGAGGGCAAGAGAGTTTCAGGAAGAACTGGAAAGGCAGTTGCAATCAGGCCATCACTATGCAGCGCATTCAATGGAGAGGCTTTGATGGTGCGGTAGCCCTCGGTGCCTTTTTTATGAGCAACGATAAAAATGCGTCGACGGCGCTGGGAAAACCCGTATTCCGCGGCATTAATAATTCGCCACTCCACTGCATAGCCAAGGTCATTCAATGTTGCCAGCATGATTGCAAAGTCACGTCCTCTTTGACTTCCTGGCGAACCAAGCAACCGGTCAACGTTTTCAAGAATTGCCATCTTGGGCTTCTGTGCTTCAATGAAACGATGAATGTCCCACCAGAGGACACCCTTCTTGCCTTCGAGGCCGTTCGCCTTATTTAGTGGCTTTGCTACGGAATAGTCCTGGCAAGGAAAACCACCGACGAGAATGTCAAACTTGGGAACCTTCAAGGGGTCTACTGTCGAGATGTCTTCATTTGAATGTCCCTCAGGACCGAAGTGGTGCACGTAGACGCGAGAAGCGTGTTGAGCCTTTTCTCCTGGTTCCCACTGGTTGCTCCAGACAACTTGAAACAAATCAGGTTGTTTCAGCTTCTTGTTCGCCGCATTGAATCCGACATGAAACCCACCGATTCCTGCGAATAGTTCAGCAACCTTGATTGTCATTGAGAATCCTCGCGACATATAAGCGGTCCCAAAGCCGTCCAATCACATTGATGGGAGAACTGGGTTAGAGGCATGGATAGTAAGAGTAGTTGATCCATGGGCCAAGATCAACCTTTGATGCCTGCGAGACTCAGAAACTTTCCTTGATTTATCATTCCAATCGGGCAATTATTAAACATGGGCAAAGCGAAATATGATCAAAGCTCCGTTGATTCGATTGTGGACTTCGCCAAGGGTCTAACGGGAAAGACATTGGCAGAAGCTGTTGACCTGCCCAAAGGGATAGAGAACAAACGAAACCGAGGCAATCTTGGCCTTCTGATTGAGAACTATTACTTTGAAATCTCTCCCGGTTCTAGTCAGGAGCCAGACTTCCCTCAAGCTGGTTTGGAATTGAAGACCACAGGTGTTTTGAAGAAAGCACCTGGAAAATACGTAGCCAAGGAACGGCTTGTTTTGAAGATGATTAATTTCACTTCGATTGTGGACGAAACCTGGGAGAACTCAGAACTACTTAAGAAGTGCAAACTGATGTTGATACTTTTCTACCTATTTGAAAAAGATGTGGCAGTTTTTGATCGACGATTCGTCCTTGACCCTCTCGTGTACGAAATCCCAGATGCTGATCTGCCAATAATTAGAGATGACTGGGAACGGATTCGCGAGATGGTGCGAAGCGGGAAGGCGCATGAACTCTCCGAAGGAGACACTAATTATTTAGGGGCTTGTCGAAAAGGTGCAGGAGGTATGAATGAGACTTTGCTTATTCAGCCTCACTCGTCATCTGGTGCTAAGTCGAGAGCATTCTCGTTTAAGCCGAACTACATAAATAAATTGATTGAAGGTCATTCGCAGGAGGCGGGAAAATTGGGAGTTTCAAGTTCAAAGTCATTTGAAGAGGCAACGCGATTGAGATTTCGGCCGTTCATTGGGAAAACCATTGACGAAATTTCTGCTGACCTTAACTATTTCAAGCAGAGTCCAAATCACAAAGGTTTTCTTCGGGAGGTAGCTGTTCGAATACTTGCGGCTGGGAAGAAGTCTGTCTCTGAATTAGACAAAGCTGGTATTGAAATGAAAACTATTCGGCTTAAGGCGGATGGAATCCCTCGTGAGTCGATGTCATTTCCTGGTTTTAAATTTCTTGAGATTGTCAATGAGAAATGGGAAGAATCAAACTTCTGCGACAAACTTGAAAAAAAGTTCCTCTTTATAGTTTTTCGAACAGATGCTGCCGGAGTTGAACGGCTTGAGAGAGTCAAATATTGGAACATGCCCTACAAGGACCGAATGGAAGCTCAGCGTGTGTGGGAAGAGACTAAGAGGAGAGTGAAGATTGATGCAACCAATCTTCCGAAACAAAATGAGAGTTATGTTGCTCATGTGAGACCCAAGGGTCGTAACGGCCAGGACACTCTTCCAACTCCTCAAGGCAGACAACATCTCAAACAGTGCTTTTGGCTGAATAATTCCTACATTGGAAAAATTCTTGAAGATGATTAGAGCAATATTTCCTTTATGTAGGAATGTCTCTACTACTTGTTTAAGTGCTTAGCCGCTGAACTTTCTGCCTCTGCAAGAGTGCTAAATGGACCAGCAGAAAACTTACAACGATCCTTCTTGCACTTAATGCGAATTGTTCCATCCGGCAGATTAATCACAATCACTTTGTGTTTCTTTATTGGTGGAATATTGACTGAGACGGAGGATGAACGCCCGAAACTAAAATATCCGTATTCACCTCGGTTGGCTTTTTTCACAACTATCGGCCCTCCTTGATAGGTAGAAATTTAGTAGTTCAAGTTCTAATTTAGGTTGACTGGAAATTTGATTTCAGTAGTCAGGCGTAGTGTCTGGAACAGAACCATCAGGCATTTTTGTGTAATAGAGATTTGCATCGGTCAATATAGCGCCAGTCAAAATTGCACTGCTGAGGTCTGCTCTAGCCAGGATAGCGCCGGTCAAATTAGCTCCAGTCAAATTGGCTCCGGTGAGGTTTGCGCCGAGAAGGTCTACTTTTGTCAAATTAGCTCCCGACAAATTAGCTCCCGACAAATTTACGCCTCGTAGCGTGTTGGCCCAGAAGTTCACGCCACTCAAATTTGCGCCCAAAAGGGACGCGCCTTCAAAGTTCGTGTTTCCAATACTCACTTCGGTCAAATTAGCTCCCGACAAAATTGCGTTACTAAAATCTGCATTAACTAAGTAGGATCCAACCAGTTTTGCTTTAGTTAGGTTTGCACCAGAAAGTTTGCCAAATTGAAGATTCACCTTATAGAGGTTTGTGTTTGTGAGGTTTGCTGCAGTAAAATCAGCGGAACTAAGATTTGACTCCGTTAAGTCTGCAGAAGTCAAAGTAGCTTCTCTAAAGTGTGTCGAAGACAAGTCCGCTTCATGCATCACCGAATCAGTGAGGTTCGCATTTTGAAAAAATGCACCAGAGGCGTCTGCGAAGGTCAGATTTGTTCTCGTGAGAATTGCACTTGATAGCGATGAACCGGAGAGATTTGCGCCTGTAAGGATTGCGCTAGTCAGATTTGCGCTAGTCAGATTTGTTACCCGCAAATCGGCAGATGTCAAGTCGCATCCTGCGAGGTCTGCCTCGTGCACATTTAGCCCTTTGACGGTGCACTTATCCGATTTGCTACAGCCAGATAAAAGCGATAAGGACGTCAAGGACAGCAATAGAAGTGTCTTAGGCGAAATGAATGGCATGCACCTGATGTTAATCGCTGGGCTAATTGACCTGTTACTGATTGTGAGGAGTACTCAGTCTCTGGTGCAACGTTTAGGTCAAGGCTCTTGATGTTTGCTCTCTGGATGTCTTTTTGTTCTCCGTTGTTCCTTCAGCGACTACGCAAGTGAGTCCAATGGTGCAACTAACTTGTCTGCTGTGGCTGCGCAATTGTCTGAATGGTGTCGTGCTTTGCCATCTCCACCCGTCTCTACAACTAACGCAACTTCCACCCATTGGGCATCACGGCACCCCTAGTCGACTTTGCACCAAAGGTTCGGGCGCCCTTCAAGTTCGCACCCAAAAAAGTTGCGTTGGTTAGGTCTGCGTTGGTTAGGTCTGCGTTGGTGAGGTTCGCATTGGTTAGGTCTGCGTTGGTGAGGTTTGCGTTGGTGAGGTTTGCGTTGGTGAGGTCTGCACCTATAAACCACGAGTCGCTCAAATTTGTACGACTCAAGAGTGTATAAACAAGTTTTGCACCGCGCAGGTCTGCGCCTTTCAGGTTCGCACCGCTCAAGTTAGTAAGTGTCAGGTCTGCATGTCTCAAGTCTGCGTCGCTTAAGTCGCGACCGGAAAGGTTCACATCACGAAGGTCCGCATTGGCCAAATTTGCGCCCTTCAAGTTCTCATCCAGATCAACTGTTCCATTTGGAAATGCAGTGACAACATTTGATTGGGATTTCACAATGTTGGGAATTTGATTGCGGGTTGAATCCTCAAAGCTTGAAACTAGTTTGCCGTCATCAAAATCTGGGTTCACATTCTCAATGTTTTCCTCTTGGTGATTTTCCAGCCAGGAATTATTCAGAAAGGAAATTATGTCCTGACCCTGAGCATTCACAGCCTTCATCCGTAGATCTGTCACGTCAAAGCTAAATAGGCCAACTCCTGTCTCGTTGGCATATTCGATTGCCTCTTGTGTATAACCATTTGCCCAGGCAAAAAAAGTTACAAAACGCTCTTTATAAATTGAAAGCGCTGCCGCACCTTTCAGGTTTTGAATCTCTGGCCTGCTCACTTTTGCGTCACTCTTGAATTTTACTTGCGAGACACATGAAAGGGACTGAACGTCTATCCCTCCATCGCCAGTTCTTTTGGTGACATAAACTTCTTCATCTCCCCAAGCGATGAGCCATTCGGCCGCCAAAAGTTCAAAATCATCTGCATCTCTCGGAACTCTCGGAAGTTGTAATCCATTTTCTATCATTCGAAGTTCTATGAGTTTGCCATTCTTTTCTGCAAGTGCTATCTCATTTAAATGAGCCACTTGTCGTTCTCGAATGGCGTTCAGTTGATTTCTGGTGACAGTATCAAGATTTATGCGTTGCAGTTCTCTGTCATGAGCAATACTTTCTCGCATAGATTGCAATGATATTTTTTCATTATTTCTATCTTTGCTGATAGCCGAATTTACACCCATCACAATTCCAAGAAGAATTAACGAAAAGAAAATCCAAAATATCTTCGCTCCAATGTCCAATTCTTTATCGGAGATGCCTGAATAGTTGAAAAGTACAAACAGGACCGAAATGACTATTGTTCTCACTGGTTTTTGCTTGAGATTTTTAAAGAATGTATCTACTAGTTTATTTATCTGTGTCATGTTTCGTAACTTGTTCGATTGTTATTGAAGAGGTCCTGACCGTTACACGGTCAATAAATTCGCGTATTCGGACTAGTCGTGGATTGAACCGTCAGGCATGGTTGCGCCGCTCAAGTACCCCTCATCAAGATGTATTTCACTTAGGTCTACGCCAGTTAGGTTTGCTCCGCTTAGGTCTGCTCGATGGAGATGTGTCTCACTTAGATCTGTGCCGGTCAGGTTTGCTCCGCTTAGGTCTGCACCCCTCAAATCGGTAAGAAAAAGGGAAGCTCCGCTTAGATTCGCGCGACTCATTCTTGCATTACTTAGATTCGCGCCATTAAGGCAAGACCCAGAGAGGTTTGCGTCGTATAGCCAAGCAGCACTTAAGTTTGCTCCGCTTAGGTCTGCGTCCTTGAGGTTTGCGTCGTTCAGGCTCGCTTCGGTTAGGTCTGCGTCCTTGAGGTTTGCCCCACTTAAATCCGCATGATTCAGAATTGTGTCCATAAAAAAGGCATCGTCAACGTTCTTTCCATCGTATTCAAACATCCAGTGATTAGCTTCGTTGTAACTATTTAGATTTGCTCCTTCCAGATTTGCACCCTTTAGGTTGGCCCCGCGTAAGTTCGTTCCGATTAATTCTGCACGACGGAGATTTGCACCTTCTAGATTTGCACCTTCAAGGTTCTTGCCGCTTAAGTTCTCACCTTTGAGGTGAGCACCGGCGAGGTTTGCCCCTGGTTCAATTTTGTAGCCGTTAACTTCCATCTGCACAAACTAATCCATCGGTGGCTAGCACTGAACACCTGAGATGATGTTCAAACAGTCGGCAAAGAATCTCTTAGTTGATGTTCTTCTGTTTCAACCGTGAGTGCACGGGGAATGTGTAGGAATCAACCAGGATTACGGGCACTGCATCCATCACATCGCGTAAAGCAGGTCCAGTCGTGATTTGCTCATCCCAGCCATACGGCACACGAGCAGAAGGGAATAGCCGCACTTGAGTGTTCCAGCCTTGCTGCAATGTCCCAGACTCTGTTGCTACGCCATACCTTTTATAAAGCAACGTGATGTTCTTGCCATCTACTTCAAAAGAGATATCTGGGCCGTTGTACCAGGCAACAACTGTGGGTGCGCCAGTGGGGGAGGCAGCAATGATGAATACTTGGTCGCTCACGTCAAAGCCGTTCACGGAGTCATCGACTGGGTGGCGATGGGCAATCAATACTTCGTCACCATGTACTTCTGTGCGATACAGATCAATCTTTACTTGCACTCCATCAAGGTCACGCACCATTTGTGCATCAAGTAAGCCTGTGGCTCGTTTCCAACCGTTGTTGTCTTGAAAACCAAACAGCGACATTTCTAATGTCGTTTCTGAGTCTGTTTCATCCCAGTAGCTCTCTGTTGCCGAGAACATGAAGTCACCATGTTTTGTTTTAGCCACAGCACAGAGATCAGTAGTGATATGAGTATTCAATTCTGAACAGCTCAATGCATTCATTTGAAAGTCGTATTGCTCAATACCCCAACCGGCAGAGAAGTTACTGCGCGATACCTCTGCTGGTCTCACACCCAATGTTGTTGCATCATTCCCAGACACCACAGTTGCAACAGAAGACGTCGATGGCTCTACAAACAGAGCCACTGCACCTGCACCTATTAATAGGAGAACAACCAGCACCCCCAACACACGGTTGGTGCGCTTGGCTTCGCTTGCCTTTTTAGCCATGTCGACGTTGAGCTGAAGCGCCTAGCCAATACCCGATACTGCTCATCGCACCACCCGAGAACATCAACGCCACCGCCGGATCTCCCGTAAACACTGACAACACAGCCCCCACCAAGACGCCAGCAACGGCAATACCTACATGAATCGTGTGCTTTGGATTAGCCATAACCACACCCTAGTTGTACTGACGTCATGAGTAGGTTGCTCTCTGGCCGAATGTGCGGGCCTTGGGTCAATCAATGGCGCTAGAGCCCCGTAACTGAAATCTGCTTGAATGCGTGGCTTGTGTGGCTCCGATGAGTAGTCCGTATTGAGCTGCACCTCGAAAGTAGAGTTGAGCAAAAGTTTGGTTGTAGGAGTTATGGAATCAAAATGAGTGAGACGTTTACTTTTGCAGATTTGTTTGCAGGTATCGGCAGTACGCGGCTTGCCTTCGAATCAGTGGGAAGTTCTTGCACTTTGACATCCGAGATTAATGGAAAACCTAATGGTTGCAGAGGCGAAGGCCGCAGTTTCGAGTGGTTTGGTTTCCGAGTAGTGGCCTCTTGATGTCAAAACGAGGTTTTTCAACGTCAATTCCAAGTGTTGCCCCTAATGGTTACGTGGTAATTGATACAGAAACCACAGGCTCTTTGCCTGATTCTCGAGTCATTGAGCTGGGGATGGTCTTCCTTTCATCGAGAGGAACCCAACAGAAGACTTTCTCAACGCTCTTGTTCGGTGATGGCACAAACGGTGAGTGGTATGTGAGGCGAGTGCATCGAATTAGTCAGAAAGAATTAATCGGTGCTCCACGCTTTAAGGATATCGCATCTAGTTTTTTGAAATCGCTAGAGGGCAGAATCGTGTTTGCTCATAACTCAAATTATGATTTGAGAAGACTCAATCATGAACTTGCTCTCATCCGTCGTCGTAAAATCGAGGAAATGGCCTGCACCATAGAACTAGGCAAGCATCTAGGTTTTGGACGGTTAAGCCTTGAAAAGGCAATTGAGAAATTTGATCTTAGTAGGCCAGTGTCACATCATGCTCTTTACGACGCAGTTGCAACTGGGCAGTTATTGCGACATTACCTTGGGGCAGATCCAGACGGCGTAAAGGAATATCTCATAAACAAGGGTCTTAAGTATTGAAAGATATAGATGTCAAAACTATTTTGAAATAATCGGGAATAGTTTCATCTTCACTGAGCCGTAGGAAACTTCATTTGTGAAACCAGTTTCATAGAATGTGTTCATTCGAACTTTTTTCCAGCGGAGTTCCGAATCTGGTGAAAGCTTCTTTTGAATGTCCCTAGCTACGCGCACGCCATCTTTTGTGCTCAGCCCCCGGCCTGCACCGTAAATGATTACAACGCCAAAATCCCACTCGCTAGCCCCCTTAAGGCTGGCATCGGTCTTCTCTTGTCTTTGTATTTCTCTTTCAATCTGTCGTTGAAATGTGGCTGCACTCATTGAACGTGCGCGTTCTATCGTCATCACTATCGGCTTGGGTCGAACATTCCCATTGCCTTTATCGGGAGAAATAGTTGAGGTTGAGGCAGGTGTTCTTTTGCAAGGTGACTCGGCAATCAAATTGTTCTCTTTGTCACAACGTAAATCGTCTGAAGTCAGACCCGTTGATGCAAACAAAATCATTAAGACAATAGATAAATCAGCAAATAGCCAACCCGCAAGCGAGGCGGTGGAGCGCTTCTCTGATCTGAGCGCCATGGCTAATTGGCCCTAAGGGCATCGGCGATTTCGCGATTAAGTTGTTCAAAGAGCGCAGTGGCAGCTTTAACTTCTTGAACAGACGAATGAATCGAATGTGCAGTGTCAGAGAGACTTTGAGCGATGCGATTCATGGTCACCAATTGTGGTTCGTGGCTCTCAGTTGAACTCACTACGTTCGCCAACCGGTCTGCAATTTCCGATGCCGAGGTGAGAGCTTGCGCAAGACGGTCATCGGTGGCCCCTAATGCGTTTCCAGCAGATGTAACTTGCCCCATCAGACGAGTAATTGCAGTTTCAACAGCAAGAGAAGTTTTTCCAAGTTTGTCAGTTCCATCACTGAAAGTGGTCAGGCTTGAGTTGGCGGCAGCCATTGAATTACGCATCTCTGTCATGGCCTGAGTGCTTGATTGGATAGTTGAATTGGCGTGGCTTAGTGAACTTTCAAGATTAACAATGGGGGCAAGGGCGCTCTCTAAACGACCACTAACCGTCTGAATAGTGAGAGAAGCAGTTGTGAGGCCATCTGTTGCTCTGGAAATATTGCCAATCATCGAACTTGCTTCTTCCACGACTGAAGTGATTGTCATCAGTGCAATCTCGAGACTTTCTGCAGCTGAGGAAATAGCCTCCGTAAATTCCTGAGGTGTCAATGATCGAGACTTAGCAAGCTCAAGTTGAACATTGAAAATGAGAGAGTTGAGTTCAGGAGAAATATCTGAATGCTCCTGAGACAACGCATCAATTATTAGCTGAGAAACTCCGAGTACGGAAATAATTCCGAAGACGATTACTCCGATGGTCTGTAACTTTGTGCCCGAGTAAGAGCTGTTGTATCCACCAGCCCAATAAGAAATGAGATTTGCATTCTCTTTTATTGTCAAACTGTTTGAATAGTCTGCAAAAGCACTCATTACATGGCTGAGTCCCAACCAAGTGATTGCAATAGGGAGCAAGTACATCGCTAGAACAATGGGACGGACCTTGCTTGAGTGCCGACGAAGGAATGCGAGAGCGGATTGAAATTTTGCATTGTGTATCCAAGTTGGAGTCTCGGATCTGCTTTCAAATTCACGTCTAATATCTAGAAGACCAAGAGCGCCCTTGCGACTTTTTGAAGTCATCTCATTCGCTATTAGTTTCGCAAAGGCTGCTCGCTCGCCATGATGTGATTCTGACCAGCTAGTTAGCTGGTCAATGATTTCTTTACTCATGAGCTATTTCCCCCCGAAGTATTCCAATGTAGTCTGAGCCCGTGGAATCAGAATCAGCCGACAGTTCTATGGACCCGACAAAGCTGGTTGTATTGGTTGATTTAGCTAACTTTCGTCCACGCGGGAAAGCCGTTAAAGTTTTTTTAGAAAATGTACATTTTTGGTCAAGAAAACCAGATGGGAAAACCAACCTGAAGTACATAGATGGTTGCCTCTGGGAACTTGAGAAGCAAACCCCCAACTCAATAATCATCAGTTTCTGTGACCAACACATCAGGGATTCCATGGCTGATGAGGAATGGATGGAGATTAGACGACGAAGTCAGTTATCAATTTATGAACCCGACAAAGTTTTTCTAACGCAGTCAATTTCAGAAGCAACAATTGCAGATGCCGCACTCATCCTGGTTGCAAGTGAGCTCGAATCGCCAATTATTTCGGGTGACAGATTTAGTGACGTGGGATATTCAGGACTTGTTTTTGAACAATCATTTGACGTGAAAAAGGGAGTTTTTCGATTTCGACAGATAGTGAACGGACGTCCTGTTGGGATGGAGCTGAGAGATTGGTGGGCTGATCGAATTGGAAACAATTCTCACGAATGGCTGAAGAGCGATGAACGCGAAGAAGCTGAATATCACATTAGACATCGGATAAGAAATCGCACTGAAGACAAGCTTTATATTGAACCGACCACTCAAAACATGATTATTCCTGCAGTCGGCGTGCGGAAAGATGAAAGTCGAAAGAGTAAGAGATTGTCCAAGGGAGGACAACAAGGAGTTTTTGTCCCGAGACAAGACGAACGGCCTATTGAATTTGCGTACCCAGAAACTGTCATCTATGCCGACGAGTGGTTGCGGTTGGAACGACATCAGGGAGAAGTTGTATCTCTAATTGGAAGACTTGTTGATTCTGAAAGTGGCCAAATCGTTGAATGGATAAGAAATTATCGACCCATTGCGATAATTGGAGATCTGATTCCAGTGAGTAACGGAAACGACAGGTTTGTAGTTGTCACTGGACGTCTGGAGAAAAACGGTGACTTGTTCTCGATACATCTTGATTCGGCCAGTGAAGTTCAACGCATGCAGTTCCGAGACATTGTTGCAGATCGTCCTTTACATCTTCGAGATGAAATGCCACTTGGTAATCTTGAGCCTGAAAAGTGGAGGTTCCCCTCGTTTCTTCCTTCACTGAATTTCCGACAGAGGCTGCGCTCGTCTCATGTGAAACCCGCGGTTGTCGATCCGGTTGTTGTTCCGGTTGTGGATCCTGGTCCAGTTGTTGATGTTGTTGTGAAACCCGCGGTTGTCGATCCGGTTGTTGTTCCAGTTGTGGTTGTGGATCCTGATCTAGTTGTTGATGTTGTTGTGAAACCCGCGGTTGTCGATCCGGTTGTTGTCGTAGATCCGGTTCAGGTTCTGGTTCCGGTGGTCGATGTTGTCGTGGACCCGGTTCAGGTTCTGGTTCCGGTGGTCGATGTTGTCGTGGACCCGGTGCCGGTTATTGATGTTCTGGAGAAATCAAAAGTGCTTCTTGGGAGTATTGCGATAGTCGGAATTTCAGTTCTCTTAATCGTCTCTAAATTCTTGCTCTTTTAATGGTCTCATAGAAAGGTTGCTTATGGCAGCAAAAGTACATTTACTGGCGGGGAATAATGGCCCCGTAAATGACGGCGAAAGCCGAGTGCTCGAACATCTCAAAGCGTCATTAGATGATGGCGTCGTGTTGATTCCTAACATCACCATTCCTTATCCGCATCCGAATACTCCCGAAGAAAACGACATTATTGTGGTGACGGATGATGCCGTGTTCGTCGTCGAAGTAAAGGACCTAGCCGGCACGGTTGAAATTACTGAACAGGAAATGGTTGTCAACGGTGATGTTCGTGGCAACCCGTATCTCAGTACTCGGATTAAGGCACAGAAATTAAAATCACGAATTGGTGATCAGTTGCCGTGGTTCAAAACAATGGGCTGGGTGGAACATGTAGTTGTTCTTGCACGAACACCCCAAGCGCTCTCAATCGTAGATTCAATGAAGCAGCGCATTGTGCTGGTGGGGTCAAGCACGCCGCTGGTCAATAACAATTCTCCAATATTGCATCCAAAACAAATTGGACGCTTAGTAGGGCACAAGGATGAAATCGTTGACATCATCACAGCGGGTGCAACCAACAAAACAAGTCAAGTTATATTTGGACAATTTCGTGGTGAGCAAAAGCTTTTTGACTTCCCTGGAATGGAGGCATGGCGTGCTGTACATGTTCTGTCGGGAGTTACTTCTGTACTAGAGGTTTTTCAGCAACCAGCAAACATCAATGTTGAGCAGGAGAAAACATGGCGCGACAGAACGATGGGGCTCTTTACAATTTCCCAGAAGATAGGTCCATCCGCAGACTTTGATGCGCCTCGCGATGTAATTCGTTTAGATGATGGATCAATTGTGGTTGTGTGGCCAGACCGGGAACGAAATACTCTCGAACATTTCCTTTTGGAATCAGTTGATGAGCATGGTGTGCTTGACATGTATAAGGCTCGACAACTTCTGGTTGGTTATGCATCTGCAATGCAACATCTACATTTTAGAGGTTGGACCCTTGGGGTGACTCCACCCCATAATCTTTTGGTTCGCCCCAATGGTCGTGGAGCAATAGTGATGGGTGGTTCATTGCCTGTCTATGGAAATGACAGATTGACGGACCTGCAATTTTTGGGAACGGTGATTGCGAGGGTTAACGAGAAAGCTAAGGACGATCTCCTGGCTGTACTAGTTAAATCATTGAGTAACAGTGATCCAGATAAGCAGCCAACTGTTTCTTTTGTGTTGGCTTCCTTAGAGGGCGCAATTGAGATTCCTGCGAGTGCTGAATTGGTCGAGTCGGACCTTCTAGAGCGATTTAGTCCGATACAGGAGTTGGCAAAACATAAGTACGGCAGAACATTTCGGGCGTCTGATTCTCAAACTGGTCGAAATGTTACTGTCAAGTTTGAAGTGGGACGCCCAGATGGTGATTGGGCTCGCCGTGAATATCGGTTCTTGTCTTCTGACATTGCTCTCAATGAACCTGGGATAGTTGGAGTCGTCGCTGGAGACAGTAACCAGCAAGGTTCCTATGTGGCAACTGAGTATCTCGATTCGCCAACACTCGCTACGTTGATTGATGCGGGCGAATTGTCAGACTCAAAGAACGCGCTTGCCGTGATCACTAACTTGCTCAAGATACTTCAGAGGGTCCACCCAAACATCCAGAAGATTCATTCAGTATTGGATGCACAGCATGGGGCACTGACTAATCAACAGATTGAACAGATTGCAGAACTACGTGGCTCGGGAGTCGCTCATAACCATTTGGACCCCTCCAATATCCGGTTGGTGCCCAATAGAGGAATAGTTCTCACTGATTGCGTGCGGGCAGCAAAATTTGGTGAAGTTATCCCGATCCGTCAGCCTTTGTATTGGCCACCTAACCAACCCACCGATGTATCGGATCCTCTCGCAGATTTGTATGCAGTTGGAGCCCTCATCATTCGAATGTTGGCTCAACCATATTCGTCACTACCTGAAGACCCAATAAGAAACGTTTTGGTGGAAGCGTCACTGCGGGCAATCAGCGAAGACCCAAGTGAGCGATTTTTATCAGCTGATGCTTTTTTGGAGGCATTAGTAATTGGAGGTGCAGAACCGCCGTTGCCAACGCCATCTGTTGATGTGTATCAATTACAGCTTGAGATTGAAAATCTGGTTGCAACTCGTCAATTTGATGAAGCGCTAGCGATTTGTCCAGAAGCATGGGAACAAACTCGTGAATACATTTTGACCAAGAAGCAGTTAGTTGAGGTCAATGGTGAATTGTTGCTTGACATTGATGGGGTGCGATTGCATTATGTGGGCCCGACAGAGTTTGGCGCGGGTCTAACAGGTGGAAATGTTCAACATGACGGAGGGATAGCCGAGGTCTACATTGTGACCGAGCCTGAAGGTGGCGTGATGGAAGTACGTGTTTGTCAGGCAATGACTGAGAGCGGAAATGCTCGTTGGGTAGGAATAGAGCAAGGACTCGGGGTCCCTGATCGTCTTGCGCATGCGGTTCGATCACTTCGCATCTCCTTGTATGAAACCACAGACAATGTGTTCTGGATGGAGGTAAACCAGGCTCAACTTAAACCTGTTGGCAATATCGTCGGCCAGGCCTCGGGCAAGCTTGTCTCGGAAGAAAAGTTGTCCGAACCTTTGGTTCCGTTTACTGCGAGGGAGCTGTTCATGAAGTTTGGAGCGAGTGGATTTGGTACCCGAGAGGAGCTGTTCGGGGAAACGAACAATCGTCGCGGTCGACTTGCAGTTGCTTTTGGTCAAAATTCAGACCATCTGGCTGCGGTTGGTCACTTTGTCTCTCGAATTATGCCTCTATATAAAGGTCTAGTTCAGAAATAGGAACGTCAGATACTGGGTTTACTTGGTCAGACTTTTTGGGCTTTTGGCGACACACCTCATCCATAGGGTGACAATTGATGCAGTACCGGCGGGGAATGGGAGAAGTTGATGTTTAGATACCTTTTGCTATTCCTTGTGTGCTCTTTTTTGCTTCTGATTGCTTTGCCGGTTTTTGTCATCAGCTTCTTGGCCGTTCCGATTCTTCTTATCGCAGCATTGATTATCTAGGCCTGAGACTTTAAGGAATCATTCTGAAGTAACTTGAGTATGGAATGCGACCAGAGATCGCGTTTCTGTTGCCTAACCTCAAAGGAAATAAGTCATGAGCGTCGAAAATAGAGGCCTACAAGATATGTATGATCTTGAACTTTCTGAAATGATAATTCAATTTTCACAGTTAGAAGCACAGGATGAGTTGACAATAGGAGTGCCTGTCACGACCGTAGGTGAGAGTTCGTCGATCTCTTTAGATTCGTCGTCTTTACTGATGCTTTTAGGTCGCAATGGGGCCGGGAAAACATTGTTGTTGGAGGCACTTCAGAACTATTCTTCACCGAATCAACAATTCCCAAAGGTATCTTTCCTTTTCTCAGTACCCAGCAATGAAAACTACGAAGAATACGAGAGTTTGTATAGAGAATTCGTAGAGGGGTCTGAGTTTGCCACTAAATGGGAAAACCTTGATGATGGTAGCTATCCAGGGCCCGGTCTGCTTGCGCAGGAAGAGATGGGCCTACCCTTCTCAAATGGTTTTTACGATGCTCTTTCAAACCTTCTTGAATCTCATGGTTCTGATGACTGGAGACTACAAACCTCCGAGATTCCTGATTTTGATAATGAGGAGATAAAGAAAGTTTTGCTTTATCAACAATCCAATGATGATGTGGGGAATTGGAACGACAGTGAAATGACACGTTATTTTACTCTTGAGTCGATAACAAACATACGTAGCTTCGCTCCCAGTTATTTGCTTCATCACTATTTGACTTTAGAAAAGAATAATTCTCCCTCGATAGTCCATACGCGGTTTAATCAGCCAATTTTTCCAGCTGCTCGTTGGTTTGCCCAGTCAAAGTTGATATCCAATGCGGTTTTTCAATTTTTTGCTGATTTTCAATTTGTTGAGTTATTGCCAGGCAATACATTTCGATTACTCGCTGAGATACCAGAAGGGGGCCCTCTCTACGATTTTACGAAGGAGAGGGAATTGGATGAAAAAGAGGCCGAAAAGTTAGATGTGGAACGACTGGTTCAGAAAACAATTTTCGGCTTTCCACAAGCTCTCTTTGAAACAGTAGAAGTTTCAGGTAAGCCCTATGTTGCATCGAGAATTATGCCGTTACATGATCAAAATTCTCAATGGTCACCGATTGCTGTGGAGTCCTTTTCACCAGAGGCTGATGCTCTTGTGAAAGCCCAAACTCTCCTATGGAAAATCTTTGCACTGAATTCTGCAGTTGAAATTGACCACGGAGACGATGGCGGGATGCTGATTAATGTGTCGATCCCGCAGGAGATTCAAGATATCAGTAAGAGTGCGTCAGATTCCATTGCGCGATGCAAGGTAGGGGTCGCAGGAATCAGGATTGTTTTTCCTAAGAAGTCATTTAGGAACGCCTCGGCTCGTCAGTTCTTTGCTCTTAATTATGAGGTCCAGGTTGGGCAAAGAATGAAAGCTGGGTTGGGAATGATTCAGCATTTCGCAGAGTTTGCTGGGGTAGACACTTCCCCTGCCATTGAGTGGCAGGACGAATTGACAACTAAATGGCTGTCCTTTGGTAAAGCTTCATTAGGGCAACAACAAGTGATTCTTCTCATGCTGCGGTTACAGGATTTGACTGCGAATTCAAATACTGAAAAACATGATTTCATAATTAGTGATGAGTTTGATCGGAATCTTCATCCTGATGCTTCGAGTGCCGTACTTCAAGAAATTATGTTGCTGATGAATTCACGCAAGTCTTTATCGGTAATTCTCTCAACACATTCAATACCGGCTCTTGGGATGCCTCCACTGTCAGGTATTGAACGAATCTATGCGGAGAGGACATTGGAAACCTTTCGATATAGCCAGTCCTCGTCTGCGCTTGTCTCCACAATTGAAGACATTTTGGGTGTAACGAGTTTGGATGCATTGCGGTTAAAGAGACTGCATGTCTTGGTTGAAGGTCTCCACGATGAATTGGTCATTGCGGATGTCATACGGCAACAGATTCCCGACATTCCCGACATCAATATCATCAATGGAAATGGAGTGAATAGCTGGGGCGGAATAATTGGGAACTCGCTCCGATTGTTTGATGCCCCAATCCTGCTTATCTATGACAAGAAGAGCGATGAACTAGAAGAGGCTTGGAAAAAAGTTGTAGATCAGACGAATGAGAATGGGGCCAGACCTGCGTGGCCTAAGACTGGTTTGTCAAGACTTCTATCTGAGGTTGAGAATCGGAAAAACAGGCCTCATCATGGTGATCATGAGCTACTGCAAATTTTGAACGTGTTTAAACATCATGTGTTTAAATCTGACAAAGGTTTGATTCGCCGTATCCACCTGTGTGGCCTTCTCGAAGATGATGTCGTTGACTATCTCCCGATTAAATCATTTCCAAAGGCCGCACAATACGGAGAGACATGGACAGAAGTTCATGCTCAATTTAGGGCTCAAAACAAGAATAGGAGTGGCGAAAACTTCAAAAAGCTGCTGGGTATTGATGGGACTTCGGTTCGACGTGCTATCAAAGAGAACTCCGATTTTATCCATGAGGAACTTGCTGAATTGACGAATCTAATTCGTAATCTTGCAACAGGAATCAGATAAGCGCCGGCGATTTTCACAGTTCCCACTTCGCCACTTGATTCCCTAAGAGTGAGATAAGTTTTGGGAACTCAGTGTTTCCCAATGGTGTCGGGGTGTTCTGGTTATTGTCTTTGCTGCGTCATGCTCAACCAATGTTCTCGTTTCTGTGTGAGAAAATCTGCGATTCTTTCCGAGTTCTCATCGCTGATCTGGCCTGGTCCGAAGAATTGTTCGAAGACCTTCTTCACGTTCTTGCGTGAGATGGTGTTCGTCGTGAGGAGAAACAGAAGATCTGGTACTTCAGGGAGATATTCATGAGGTGCGATGCGTCCACTAACTATCCTGACCGGGTCAAGTCGGTCAAGGTAATCGTCGAGAACCACTGCTAACCATGCGTGCTCGGGGATGCAACAGCATCTGTCATCTGAGTTGTTGCTTTTCTTTTTCTTACCCATAGTTCTATGGAATTTCTCTTTCTTACTCATGTTTCTATTGACCTTTCTTGGAGTCTGTCCTTGTTCAATTCTGTGCCCATGCGTTCAATGTGATGCGGTGCCAGTTGACCACGTCATCCATGGTCTTGCTGCCCCAGGTGTAGCCACCAGCTAGTGCGAAGATCGCAGGTGTTTCACCCATGAATTCACGTACTGCGTTCTCGCGGTAGATGATGTCATCGAGTGAAACACCAGAGTTGAGCGGGTCCATTCCTGCGTTGTAGATCACAAAGTCGAATGCTGAAAGTTTCTTCGATGCGTAGGTCAATGCACGATCAATGTCGGTGCGGTAATCCTGATGTCCTGTGTACCAGATAGCGCTTTCGCCCTTTGGTTTCCAGGTGTCAAACGCAGAGCATGTGACATCAAGTTGCACGACGTTTGTGGAGAGTGCTCGTTGAATGATGTCCCACGTACCGCCACCGGAATGTGCATCGAAATCGAGAATGAGAACTCTTTCAGTATTGAATCCGTCAATCGCGAATTTCGCAGCTGCTGCGAGACCGTTGAAGGTGCAATAGCCCATGCCGTATTCATAATGTGCATGGTGTAGCCCAGATGAGAGACTGCCTGCAACACAACTATTTGATAACGCGTCATATGTTGCTGCGACCAGTCCAGACATGTGCGCCAGTGCCATTTTGGAAACTCCAGGGTCCCAATCGAATCCTTGAGATTCTGCAAGAGAGCGTGGTTCGCCGGTTGTGACCGCTGCGAAGTACTCATCGCTGTGGAGAAGGAATGCAAGAGATTTAGACAAATCTTCAAAACTGCTCTTCCAGATCTTTCCCTCGGAACAGAAGTCTGCATATGGGTCTACAAGGGAGAGACCTTGTATTGGTGCTGACACCAGAGACTCTGCAATTGCCTGGGCCTTGCGAGTTGTGTCGAATGCATACTTTGATGCCACGTAGTCGTCGTTATAGAAGGTTTTCATTGTGTTGGGTGTTCTTTCTTGTGTGGGTGATGTGATTGTCATTGGCTCTTTCTGATTATGGGTAGATAGTACCAAAAAGGTGTGACACACCTTTCTAGTAACTTCTACCCATATAGAGATGACCGAAAAACAATCGGTCTCTTTAGTTGGATCAACACAGGGTTGATCCACTGTCCGAAAGGTGCCCCATGTCCACACAATCTTCTTCCCTTAAGCGTCCGGTACGTCCCGAGTCACCACACCTCATGTGGCGGCAGGTCTGTTCAGTGACTGACTCTCTTGCAGTAAGTGGTGATCTACCTTCAAACCGAGTTCAAGCTCTCGAGCAATTGCGTGTGTGGGAAGAAGCTGGGATCACAGACGTCTTCGACATGCGCGAAGAAGCAAACGATACAGAGTTCATTCATAAGAACTCTTCAATCACCAGTCACTGGTTCGGCGTTGATGACGATGGCGGCAAGAAAGATGATGAATGGTTCCAGGGCATGTGTGAGAGAGCGCGCATCATTCTGAATGACACCACTCGTCCGCGGCGCATCCTGGTGCATTGTCACATGGGTGTGAACCGTGGACCTTCTGCACTGTTCGCAATCATGTTGGCAACCGGTTGGGAATCTCTCGATGCGCTGCGAGCTATTCGCGATGAGCGACCTATCTCGGGAATCATCTACGCACCGGATGCAATTAACTGGTGGGCACGTGAACAGAATCACGAGGCGGACGTAGTTGCAGAGATGGTGCACGAGGTTGAGGCATGGCTGGATCGCAACCCACTTGATTTGTACTACGTGATTCGTTCAATTGGCAATAGAAGGGCTGTATAAGGTTTCAACATGGGTTTAGGAATGTATTTGTACTTTCGTCACAGGGCTAAGGCTCAGCGGCGAAAGTACGAACAGCAGTTTGATGAGTTGAATGAACGGAACAGTGGTTCGCCGTTCTGCTGCGACTGCTGTGATTACTGCGGTGATTGCACGCTGGACGACTTATGCGTCTCCTGCCACGGTGACTACATATAAAGGTGCTGAATTAGTCCCCTTAGACAATTCCGTAATGCAACTTCCCGCGCGCGCATGACGCACGCGCGCACACCCGGCTTGTCAAGTTTTTCTTTTCCGCCAATTGTTGCAGGGGTTTGCGGGGGTCAAACAGGGCATTTTGAAAGGGGGTGGGTGTAGAGATTGCAGCCATGGAAAAAAACACCCACACCAAATTGTTCATCGTCGAGTCACCTATCAAAGTAAAAACCATAGAAAAGTTTTTGGGTGGTGATTACATCATTCGTGCTTCGGTTGGCCATATTGCAGACATTCCGGAACGTACGGGCACTGTTGATGTCAGTAATGCGTTTGCTGCCACCTATGAACTCACAGCTAAGGGCAAAGAGATCATCAGTCAATTGAAAAAGGACATGAAAGAGTGCAGTGAGATCATCATTGCAACAGACGCTGACAGAGAAGGTGAGCTGATTGCAGCACACTTGGTTGAATTCTTAAAGCCAAAGGTTCCGGTGAAGCGCATTGATTTCCATGCGGTCACTAAAGATGCCATCGAGGCGGCCATGCTGACTCCACGTGAGATTGACTACAACTTGGTCGAGGCTGCTCGTACTCGGCGCATCCTTGATCGGTTGTTTGGCTTTGAGGTATCTGGGGTTGCGCGTCAGAAGGTTCGTGGCAATACCACTGCCGGCAGAGTGCAAAGCCCAGCATTGCGCTTGGTGGTGGAACGAGAGCTTGAGCGGTTGAAGCATGTGAGCGCCATATATATGGACGTGGTGGTCAACAGCGAGACTGCACCATCGTTTCGTGCCACGTTGATAGAGATAGCGGGCAAGAAGATTGCAACAGGTGCAGATTTTGATGCGTCTGGAGTATTGGTCAATGACGTGGCAGTGGTTGATGCAGTAACTGCGCAGCACATTGCAGATGTGTTGAATGAGCCGGCTGCAACGTTGGCGATACATGACATTGTGGAGAAGGCAGCGACTCGTCAGCCGCAACCACCGTTTGTTCTGAGCAGTCTGTATCAAGAGGCAGGGAACAGGTTGAGCATGAGCGTTGCTGAAGCACGCACTATCAGTCAGCAGTTGTTTGACCTTGGCCTTATTACATACCCCCGCACAGATAACCCTGTACATGACGTGGCGAGTCGTCATGACATTCGCAATGCAATAGCCGCAGAGTTTGGCGCTGACATGGTGGCTCCGTTCCACCGGTATGCAACCCATAAGGGCAAACACACTCAGGGTGCTCACGAAGCAATTCGTCCTACATATATGAAGGTGCAAGCACCGAATGGGTTGAGCCCACGACAGATGGCGATGTATCGCATGATCTGGCAGCGCACCATGGCAAGCCAGATGATCGAGGCAAAGGGTTCCACTGTGACTGTTGGTCTAGGTGGCGGAGACTGGGGCAACGAATGGACCTTCTCAGCCTCTGGAACCACCTACACACAGCAAGGCTTTCGTGCTGTGTATGCACCAAGCAATGAAGACGACGATGCAGGGTCTCCGTTTCCAGTTCTTGCAGTAGGGGATGCTGTGCCCATTCGCGATGCAGAGGCAAAGGAACATCACACGTTGCCACCTGCTCGTTTCACAGAAGCATCGTTGGTGAAGGAACTGGAACGCCTAGATATTGGAAGGCCGTCTACATATGCATCGATCATTGCCAAGTTGCGTGACAGGTATGTATGGAGCAAGAAAGGCGAGCGTGCGTTGATTCCTACTATTACGGCGTTTGCAGTGCATCGTTTGCTGATGGGCAGCTTTGCATCGTTGCTCGATTATGAATTCACACGAGGAATGGAAGAACAGCTCGACCTGGTGTCGCAGGATGCATCGTTGAAGACAGTGACGTTGTCTGACTTCTTCTTTGGTGATGGGGCAGACAATCCCGGACTACAGACTTTGGTGTCTAATGCGATCGACAATGTGGAAGGCCGCGACATGTTTGCACTGACACTTGGCACTCACCCAGAGACTGGGGATGTGATCACGGTCCGAGCTGGGAAGTTGTTTAAGAAGTTGTTTAGTCCGTATGTGGAATGCGGAACTCTGAAGAAGGCGTTGCCTGACGAGACTGCGTTTGATGACTTCACCACTGAGAAGTTGTTGGCGTTGCTGTCTGCCAGTGGGCCGCAGTTGTTGGGTGAGTACTTGGGAGCACCAGTGTTCCTGCGAATCGGAGCCAATGGCACCTTCTTCCAACATGGGGAGAAAGGTTCCTTGCCGGAAGGGGCAACCAAGCCACGAACCGCCGGATTGTTGAAATCAATGAACCCTGACACACCCTCTTTGCAAAATGCCATCCAGATGTTGGAGTTGCCTCGTGTTGTTGGTGTTGATGCCACCACAGGGGAAATCATTCACGGCCTGTATGGCAAGTTCGGGGCATACCTGCAACGTGGGGATGACACCCGTTCTCTGAAAGATGAGGAGCGTTTGTTCACCATCACAAGTGAAGAAGCTCTTGAGCTTCTGAACACACCAAAGAAGCCGCGCCGTGCGCCAGGCAAAAAGTCGACAACCACCAAGAGGAAGAAATAACCATGATAAAAACAGAGATAACCCCAGAAGAGATCGTGTCGCTATTGCAAAACGAGGGCTATCGGGCAATGTGTGAACCGTCGGATATCAATTTGACTATTCATTCTGCATCTCAAGGATTCGCTTGGGAAATATTTGTAGGGGTCACAGATGAAAGTGAAGCGTCTGATTTTCTGATCTTTTCTCACTCGCGATCCGTGAGTCCGGTTCTCTTTCCAGTTGGAAGAATCTGTAACGAGTTCAATACCATCAGCCCGGACGGGGTTGCCACGTTTTTAATGGATGACAATCAGGATCTCACTGAAGACGTCATGCTTTCTTTGAACTTCTCTGTCTCGTTACGAGGAGGAGTTGCTGAAGAATGGCTAGAGATTGCAGTCTCGCGGTGGGAAATGATCTTGGAGATTTTCGACAAGAAGGTCCGTGAATGTGAAGAAGCCTGCTCAAAGGACGACCCGTTCTGATGGTGCATCGCCTATGCACCCCCGACCGTGGCCGCGGAACTTAGTGACGATTAGCGATGTTGTGTCCATCTGACCAACAAGTCAAACCCATCAGTTCCGGTTCGGAATGTCCTCAATCAGGTCATTAGGTAGAAAATACAAGAAACACCTCACGACTGTGCATGAGGTAAAGATTTGCTGATATTATTTTCTCATCATGGTTCAATGGGGATTTAACGAAAAGAGCATCGACGAGCCACTTGTTGGTGGAGCAGCTCAATACGCAATCAGCCGTAAAGTACACAACTTCGTGCGCGAAGCTATTCAGAATTGCTGGGATCAACGTCTTAGTGAATTGGACCCAGTAAAGGTGACTTTCACTTTTGTGGAATTAGAAGGCGACGAGCTTGACGCTTTCTTAAATGACGTCAAATGGACTGAAGGGCTGAAGGGTCACCTAGAGGCTTGCTCTACACAGAACAATCACGATAAGCCAAAGTTGAAACGCAATCTTGAGAAGGTCAACAAAGGCAAGATGCGTATCCTTCAGGTTTCCGACTCGAATACAAAGGGGTTATCTGGCCCAGAGTTTGGAGACCAAGGAAACTTCAGCAAATTGTGTCGCAATGAGATGACACCATCAGAAGGTGGCGGAAGCGCTGCGCGTGGTGGTGCGTTTGGAGTCGGAAAATCTGTCTACTGGTCGTTTAGTGGATTGAACACGGTGGTCTTTTCGTCGATCTATACGGACGAACATGGTAATGAGAAGAGCCGTGTTTTTGGCCGTACGTATCTGCCCGACCATCACATTGTTGATGCAAGTGGTCAAAAGTCCATTTTTTCAGGTGACGCATATTTGTGTGTTCGTGATGCAGCAAGCCTGCGAGTTTCCATGGACTACGCCACTGCTGGGTTAAGTGGTTTATCGCTACTGAATCGGCAGCCAGGTGACTTTGGAACAACCATCACACTTCTCATGTATGAGGAAGTGGAAACCGAAGATGAAGCATCACTGGCAGACACTGCAGCAAAATTCCGCGATGCGATTATTGCGAACTTCTGGCCGTTGCTTGTAAGCCAACCATTTGAAGCAACTGTTGAATGGAAGAGCCGTGGTGGATCTGGGTCTGAACTTGTAGGAATTCCAGAAGAGTTCGATCCCTTTGTGCGAGCACTCAAGCAATCACAAGATAAGGATGCGATTAAGGGGAATCCAGAACCATCCTTGTTGGAACCGGGAGAAACAGCTTTTTTCTTGGGAGACATAAAGATTCCTGCTCGCAAGGACGAAGAGTATCCGCGTGAAGCAGTTTCCGACGGGCAAGTTGCTGCTTGTGTGACTCGCTTAACTGAAGAAGAAAAGCAGAAGCTTGCACAATTTGAAGAGCGTTACAAGGACATGAAGTTCTTAAATCGCCTTTCCAATGTTCGTGGCCCACACATGGTGGTGGCTAATCATGAATATGTCAGTGGTGCGTGCTTTGATCACGTTGGCGTGGTGCGCGCCGGTCGTTTCCGAGATCTGGATGGACAATCATCTGAGGATGATGAAGGCGTTGAACAATTCTTGCGAGACAGTGAACCACCAGCTCACGACAGTTGGCAGTTCAGCGACAAAATTCGAAACATGTACAAGCCTTACAGCACAGTTGTGCCGAATATGTTTGCAGATGTTTCAGGGAAGGCCCGGAAAATTCTTCGTGCGGTTCTCAAAGGGGACAAAGAACGACCAGATGGTCTTGCAAATCTTTTGGCAGGTCAACCAACAACCACAGTCGGTCCGCCACCATCGCCACCAACAAAGGGATTTCAATATCGCTCGACGATGAAGTGCGTATTTGATTTACCGAACAAAGTAGTTGTTTGCACTGTGACGGTGAAGCGCGTAGGGAACGCAAAAGCTGTTCGAACTCCGTGGAGCGCGACCGTAGGAATTGAAGGTGTGGGAGAACAGGGTGATACTGCGCTGCACCATTTAACGGCTGTGGTGCCGAAAGATTTTCTTGCTACTCCGAATGGAACGGCTATGAACGTCAAGTCCTACACGGTTGTTGCACCTGCGGACGCCGACGAATTCGATATTGAATTGCGTGTGTCTGTTTCGACGCTTTCTGATGCCATTGTCAAGCGTCTTAGACTTACTCATAAACTTGACGCGAAGGCTTCAAAATGACACGTCGCGGCTCAACTCCATTTTTGCAGGAAATCTTTAAGGCGGTACTTCTTGTTGAAGTCTCGAAGTCCTTAGTTGATGACACTTGGGAACAATTTGATTTGCCATCAGCCGACCAAACCACTTGGGAGGATTGGACGCTTGTTGCTGATGGGCTTAAAGCGGACGGGTTTCTCCGTGCGCGCTTTACTGTAGTTTCTGAGGGCAAGACCGGGCTTGAGGCATACCTGTCGAAGGCAAGTAATCCAGAAGACGTGATGGCTTTTGGATTTATTGAGTTGTCCACACACGTTCGCCGGCGCACGTTCCATAAAGGTCATCTTCAGGCGGCATCAAGCGGGAAGTTCATCTCTGCTCGAGCCACATTCGATCTTAAATTGGACGATGTCCTGGGGGATTTCATTCTTGAACCAGTAATTGTTGCAACTTCTGATTTGTCTGGTCCCAAAGGTCATGTTGGGGTCACCACTGGCACAATCATTGGGACTACAAACATTATTCGAATCCGTGAGAAGAATCCAGAAGGGCCACTCGGGGACATTTTTGATTATCAGTGGATTAGTTTTGTAAATTCTAACCATTGCGCCGAAGGGGAACTATTCGACATCGATTTATCTGCCGATGGTGAAAAGCCGGTGTTGTATCTCAATGAAGACATTGAACATTTTCATGGCATTATGAATACCCCAGACAATAAAACTGGTAAGCCGTCTCGTAAACTTTCGGCACGACGCACGCTGGACTCAGCTGTTGCAGTTGAAGTGATGACGCAGTGTCTCGCAACTGTGTCGCAAAAGATAACGTCACTCGCTGCTGAACGTCGCGAAGAAGATTCAGAAGAAGACGAATTCGGTTCCATCTTCGATGAACTGACCGCGCATGAACAATCAATTGTTGAAGGTTGGCGCAACTTTCTTGGGGTAACCCATGCCCATGAAAACGGTCAATCAGTTTGTGCAGAAATTAGTGCGTTGTCTCCGTTGGCAGTGTCAAACCATCTTTCTAGTTCCATGCCTCGTTGGATTCGATCACAAGCTGAAATTGAAATCGCCGCAGCGAGAATCATTAACAACGGGCTTCAGGCAGATGAGAGCGAGGACGCTGGGTGAGTACATCAGTTGAGGTCAATCGACCATTACGTGACAAAGGTGAAGTGCTTCAGGTTCTCAAGGGAGATAAGACATTGAGCGCTATAGCCCTTCATGGAATCGACATTAAGAAGCTTGAAGCCGCTGCTCTAAAAGCAACGACGGAATTGGCTAACTCTGTAGCTCTGGGAACGGTCGACAAGGCTCTGGCCATTGTGTTGCACGAAGAATTAGCCCCTATTCGAAAATCTGCGCCTGGGGTTTTGAACGATGTAGTTTTTTGGCAATGGTTGGCATTGAACCCATTCCGTGAGTACTCCCTTGCTCGATGGTGCAGTGATTTGCCTCTGCTGAGCGAGATAGTTGAACCTCCATCATCTCTTGGCCGGTTGACTCTCACGTCGGGAAGTGTGAAGAGCCATGCACGTCATTCCGTGCGACGCTTGTACATCTACGCAGAGTGTTGCTACCTGTACGACGGTAGTTATCAGCACTTAGGCAAGATTCTCGATGCAGACCAAGACATTCCTGGCGCAGTTTTTGAACGACGACTCGGATTGTCGCCCTTACTGGCCATGGCGCTGTTTGATGTTGCTTCACAATTCACGCCAACCAAGAAGACTGATTCCGCCCCGAGTATCTCTGCAAGAACTAAGCGGCGCGAGTTCTTCAAGCAGGTAAATCTCTTGGGATCAACTGTGTCGGTTGAATTCCTGAGCGAAGTGGAAATAGTCAAGTATTTGACTGATATCGCAGCCGACATCCCATAACTTCAGCATCTGGCACATCCTCGAACTAGTGTTCTGTTGCTATGGCAAAGTCTGCTGAACCCACACACACGTTTACATTCGCGGATCTATTTGCTGGCATTGGCGGGATGAGGTTTGCATTCGAGGAGTGGGGAGGTGCATGCACATTGACGTCAGAGATTGATAAGCATGCCCACGTTACATATGCTGCGCAAAAATGGACGCGAGAACACCCCAACCACCGATACGTGCATGATGTTATTGAGCTCGCCGAATTGAGCAAAAACGTAATTCCTCAGTTCGATGTACTTGTCGCTGGATTTCCTTGCCAGCCATACAGCATTGCTGGATTACGGCAAGGTCTCCACGATGAAAAAGGTCGTGGCCAGGTTTTCCTTTCGATGCTGGATATTCTCCAGAAAAAGGAGCCCAAAGCCTTTTTGCTTGAGAACGTCAAAGGTCTTCAATCGCATGATGACGGCGAAACTTTGAAGTACATGGTTCAAGAATTAGAGAAGTGTGGGTACCAGGTCCTTGAGCCCACCGTCTTGAATAGCATGACGCACGGAGGAGTTCCGCAGAATCGTGAACGCCTGTTCATTGTGGGCTTTCATAAAAAGAAAGTTGGCAAAGTTGAGTCGGTGAAAGCGGGAGAGAACCCGTTGGGTGTCTCGTCAAAAGTTTTCATGTGGCCCAAGGAAAAGAAAATGACAACGACTCTCATTGACGTTCTGGATAAAGAGGACGTGCCCGAAAAATACTTCTACACAGCCGAAAAGTATGAGTGCTTCGAAGAGATAAAGGAAGTTGCCACCAAGCCAGGCGTTGCTTATCAGTGGCGGCGCGTGTACGTGCGTGAAAACAAAAGTGGTGTATGCCCGGCACTAACCGCGAATATGGGATCAGGTGGCCACAATGTTCCCCTTGTAAATATGAAGGGCAAAATTAGAAAACTCACACCAATTGAGTGCGCACGATTGCAAGGGTTCCCGTTGACGGGAAGAAAGAAGTTCACATTTCCAGATGGAATGGCTGATGCCCGTTTATATCATCAATTTGGTAACAGTGTGACTGTGCCGCTCATTAGTCGACTCGCAGGCGAAATTTCAAAGTTGATTGTTTAGTGATTCAACGTAACGAAGAACAATACGAGACCCTTCTACGGTCTATTGCAAGTTTGTCTGGCCTATTTAGCCAATCGGAAACCCCTTACATCGATTCTCGATTCGTAGAAAAATTGTTTGTTGTAACTACTGGGGCAAGAGACCTTGGTCGTGAAGATAAATCATTTGACGCCCTTCTGAATACTGGGGTTGGTGTAGGAGTTAAGACTTTCGTCGCGGGCGCTGCAAGACATAGTGATGAAAAAATTGCTGAATTCACAGATCTCGCAAACAAGGGACATTTCAATAAAGTCGCCAAACGTGAACTGGTTCGTCGAGTTGCAGACGCTCGAAATATTCGGGTTGAATCAAATGCAAAGGAATATGGAATTGACCTCGCACAGTCCGTTTACCACTGCCTCGTCAGGATTCCAGGTGGCGCTGTTGTCCATGAAGAACCATATGAACTAATTGATGTCAAGAACATCAGGCCCTTGCTCAAGAACGGAAAACCAACTCCTTCATGGGGGGCGATGGGTGATGGCGTGTATTTCACTGATGGTCGCTCTAAGTACAAGTTCAACGTTGCAAAGAATGTCTTGTACAAGAGGTTTCACT
>Ga0214919_10002266_pt1 | contig 30458 bp, 31 predicted proteins | sample LL1503_MetaG_FD_177994 | JGI IMG/M metagenome (GOLD analysis project Ga0214919, IMG submission 177994) | Freshwater microbial communities from Lake Lanier, Atlanta, Georgia, United States - LL-1503 | ecosystem: Environmental > Aquatic > Freshwater > Lake | place: USA: Georgia | collected... | reverse complement strand
GATCACGAGGCCGTAGGGATGCGGGTGATCATTCAGGCTCTGAAACTTCGGCTCGGTGAACTTGGCCATGACCGAGTAGTCACCCTTGCCGGTGTTCTTGTCGCTCCAGTAGGTCGACGCCGGACCTGTCGTGACACGAATGTCCTTGCCTTCAGTGGCAATCTTCGCGTTCTCGATCGTGAGGCCCTTCTTCGCCTCGGCGCCGTCAATCATGCCCTTCCAGCCAGCGACCTTGACACCGCCGTCCTTGATCGAGCGCGACTGCTCGTCCGCCGCCGGCGCGCCCTGCGCCGAGGCTACCATCGGGGCGGCCATCAGGGCCGCAGTGAACACCATCGTGAGCGAACGACGCATCGGATATCCTCGGGTATTGGTTGGTACTTCGTGGCAAGAAGGTTACTCCCAGAGACGATACCCCGCCAGCCGTCAGCTGGCTACGTTCCGGTATCACCTCAGCCAAGGCTCCCGCATGTCGCTCCGCATCAATGACACCGCGCCGGATTTCCACGCCATGACCACGCAGGGCGAGATCGACTTCCACCAGTGGATTGGGGATCACTGGGCCGTGTTGTTCTCGCATCCCAAGGACTTCACTCCTGTTTGCACGACCGAGCTTGGGTACATGGCGCGACTCCAGCCGGAGTTCGACAAGCGCAGCGTAAAGATCATCGGTTTGAGTGTCGACAAAGTTGATAATCATGGCATCTGGGCCAAGGACATCGAGGAGACACAGGGGGCCAAGGTCACCTTCCCGATGATCGGAGACCCCGAGCTGCAGGTTGCCAAGCTCTATGACATGCTTCCGGCCGAGGAAGGGGAGAGCTGCGAAGGGCGGACGGCGGCGAACAATGCGACGGTGCGCACCGTGTTCATTATTGGCCCCGACAAAAAGATCAAGCTGATGCTGATCTACCCCATGAGCACGGGCCGCAACTTTGACGAAGTGCTGCGCGTGATCGATTCCATGCAGCTCACGGCAAAGCATCAGGTGGCAACACCGGTCAACTGGAAGGATGGCGACGACGTGATCATCCTGACGAGCGTGACCGACGAACAGGCGCACGCGAAGTATCCGGCCGGTTTCAAGACGCTGAAGCCGTACCTGCGAACCGTGGCACAGCCACAGTAATGATCCTCAGAAACAGCACGGGCCGTCGCGGAATTCGCGGCGGCCCGTTTGCGTATCGCCAGACAGGCTGCGGTTACGGCTTCGGCTCCCGCACTCGCAGTAAGCCTTCCTGCGCAACGCTCGCCACCAGCTCCCCCGCACGCGTGAAAATCGAGCCACGCACGAAGCCGCGGGCTCCCGCGCTGACCGGGCTGTCGGTGACATAGAGCAGCCATTCGTCGACGCGGAATGGTCGATGCAGCCAGACCGAATGGTCGAGACTCGCGATCTGCAACTGCGGCGATCGAAAGGGAACGCCATGCGGTTGAAGTGCCGTCGTGAGGAGGCCGTAATCGCTCGCGTAGGCCAATACCGCTTGATGTACCCAGACATCGTCGGGCAGTGATTCCGTAACGCGGAACCAGGCCATGCGCTGCGGAGCCCGCACGTCCGGAATGAATTGATCAATCGGATCAATCGGGCGGAAGTCGAGCGGCCGCTCCTGCGTCAGCACATGCCGGAGCCGCTCGGGAATCCGGTCCGCCATCTCACGGATTCGACTCAGCTCGGACTGCACCGTCTCCGGTGCGGGAGCGTCGGGCATTGCATCCTGATGGTGAAACCCTGGCTCCGTTATGTGAAACGATGCCGAGAGATTGAAGATCGCCTGGCCGTGCTGGATCGCTGTGACGCGACGCGTGGTAAAACTCGCGCCGTCGCGGAGCTTGTCGACGAAGTACACAATCGGCGCCTTCAAATCCCCAGGAAGAATGAAATACCCGTGGGCCGAGTGCGCCTCGCGATTCCCCTCGACTGTTCTCCGGGCCGCGACCAGCGCTTGCGCGAACACTTGTCCACCAAAGACGCGCCCCGTGCCCAAGTCGCGGTTTTGCCCGCGATAGATATTGACCTCGAGAGGCTCGAGGTCGAGCAGCGGCAGGAGAATGGAGGCTGCGTCAGTCACGCGGGATCAGCCGAGGATCTTGGGGAGCGTGACGCCGGTCTGGCCCTGATACTTTCCTTTCTTGTCCTTGTACGAGGTGATCGGCTCCTCACCCTCAAAGAACAGCACCTGCGCGATACCCTCGTTCGAGTAAATCTTGGCGGGCAGCGGGGTCGTGTTGGAAATCTCCAACGTCACATGCCCCTCCCACTCAGGTTCAAATGGCGTGACGTTCGTGATAATCCCGCACCGTGCGTAGGTGGACTTTCCCACCGTAATCGTCACGACATTCCGTGGGATGCGAAAGTACTCGATGCTCCGCGCGAGTGCGAAGGAGTTCGGCGGCACGATACACACGTCACCCTCGAACTCGACAAACGACTTCGGGTCGAAATGCTTGGGGTCGATGATCGAGCTCAGCACGTTCGTGAAAATCTTGTACTCCGGCGCGACACGCATGTCGTAGCCAAAGCTGCTCACGCCATAGCTGACCACTCCGGAGCCAACTTGGCTCTGCTCGAATGGCTCAATCATCCCGCGCTTAGCCTGCTCTATGATCCATCGGTCGTTCTTGATCGACATCTGATATGTGTAGGACAGGTGGAGGAGGGGGGTCCCGACCGCGCAACGTAGAAACGTGCCGTGCGGGGCTACGGCAGAAGCATATCGCATTCCCGGCGAGCCCGTCAGGGTCCGTCAGTGTCCGTCAGGGTCCGTCAGGGTCGGGTGGCATGCGATACCGCCACCGGGCGAATAACAGCCGAAACGCGCGGCTCGCAAAAAGCTACCCCTCCGGCAGTAATATGTCTGTCTAACGAGCCCTAACCGACCGCACTACAGCACGTTGACACACCTTTTGCCTCCCCAATACTTTACAGTGTTGGCCCTTGAAGGTTCGTGAAGTTTTTCACGAACAACCATAGAGACATGGATCGCAACTACCTGCCCGTTCTGCTACTGCTTGGCTTTGTCATCGCCAATGCAGTCCTTATCATCGGTGGCTCGCATTTCACGATGCGCGCGCGCCCAACGCCTGAGAAGCAGCGTCCCTACGAGTCGGGTATTCCGACACTCGGGAACGCGCGCGAACGCTTCTCGGTCAAGTTCTACATGGTCGCGATGCTGTTCATTGTGTTTGACATCGAAACCGTGTTCATGATTCCGTGGGCGGCATACTACCGCCAGCTCTCCTGCGCCGTGACACTCGTCAACGGCGCGTGCCCGGCGGGGCAGCTCTCGTTCTTCGGGCTCTCCGAAATGCTTGTGTTCATGGCCATGCTCGTGGCCGGATTCGTCTACGTCTGGAAGAAGGGGGCGCTCCAGTGGGATTGAAGGATCTGCTCAACGCTGGCTCTGACGGCACGCACGGCGACGCGACGTCCATGGTTTCCATGGATGCACGCCCGAACGAGCCCTGGGTCACCACCAAGCTCGACTTTCTGGTCAACTGGGGACGGGCCAACTCCCTATGGCCGATGCCGTTCGGCACCGCCTGCTGCGCGATCGAGTTCATGGCCTCTGCGGCCTCGAACTACGACCTCGCGCGCTTCGGGATGGAGCGCATGGCGTTCTCTCCGCGTCAGTCCGACGTGCTGATCTGCGCCGGTCGCGTCCCCTTCAAGCTTGCCCCAGTACTCCGCCGCATCTGGCAGCAGATGCCGCAACCCAAATGGGCCATCTCGATGGGCGCCTGCGCTTCCACAGGCGGCATGTTCGATACCTATGCCGTCGTGCAGGGGATCGACACGATCATCCCAATCGACGTATACGTCCCAGGCTGCCCACCGCGCCCCGAAGGCCTGATCTACGGCATCATGATGCTGCAGAAGAAAGTCATGAACGAGCGCATGAACGGCACGTCGCGCGAAGAGATGGAGCCGGATCCCAAGAGCAAGCTCTACATCCCATCCTCACGAATCGACGAGCTCTCCGAGCCGTTCGGGAACTCGGTCCACCAGACCCGGTCCGCCCCGTGAGCCTCCGCGCCGAGAAGTTCACGGTTATTAGCGCGGGCCACGGCGGCGGCGACGTCCCCGCCACGCCCAAGAATGTGCCCCACAAAGGCGGAGATGCCAACCCAACCGCGGCTGCGCTTCAGGCGCAGTTCGGTGCGGCCATCGCCCGCGTCGACGTGATCAATGGTGAAACCACCGTCATCGTCGACCGCGACAAGGCCCACGACATCATTCGGTGGCTGCACGACGAGCCGACGCTGTCGTACGAATACCTCTCGGATGTCACCGCCGTCGAGCACCGCGATGCGCAGCGCCCCATCGAGATCGTCTGGCACCTGCGCTCAATTAAGTTCCGCCGCTTCATTCGCCTCAAGGCCCTTCTCGTCAAGGGCTCAGCCCTCTCGATTTGCTCCATTTGGGATATCTACAAGGGCGCAGATTGGCTCGAACGCGAGTGCTATGACATGTTCGGCATCCAGTTCACGGGGCATCCGGATCTGCGTCGTATTCTCATGTGGGAGCAGTTCAAAGAGGGGCACCCCCTCCGCAAGGATTTCCCACTCCGCGGCCGTTTCAGCCGCTCACAGCAACTCGAGAACGCTCTCGCCGCTAACCCGGAAGCGCGCTATTCGATGGAAGAACTCTCCATCGTTGACGCGTACGACGAGCTCCCGCTCGACATGCGTCGCCGGCTCCTCGGCGGCGAGAAGACGGGGGAATAACGCATGGCCACCAAGCGTACCATCGAAGTCGAGCTCTCGACCACCGGCCTGACAAAGGACGGCAAGGCCCAGCGCGTGCCACTTGTGATGGGCGGCGGTGCCGCCGTCGCCCTCGAAGCGCCGCCCAGCATGGAGCCAGAGCTCGAAGGCGAGCACATGCTGATCAACATCGGACCGCAACATCCGGCCACCCACGGCGTGCTTCGCCTAGTGCTCGAGATGGAAGGCGAGACGGTCGTGCGTTGCATTCCTCACGTCGGCTACCTGCATTGCGGCTTTGAGAAGATCGGCGAATATCGCCAGTACAATCAGATTATCCCCTGGACCGATCGTGAGGACTACCTCAACTCGATCGGCAACAACGTGGCCTTCGCGCTCGGCGCGGAGCGGTTGTTCAACATCGAGATCACCGAGCGCTGCAAGGTACTGCGCGTGATGGCGATGGAACTCTCGCGTATCGCCAGCCACCTCGTGTGGATGGGAACCACGTGTATCGACATCGGAGCCTACACGCCGTTCCTCTGGAGCTTCCAGTACCGCGAGAAGATCTACGAGATGTTGGAAAAGTGGGTCGGTGCCCGCCTCACCACCACCGCGACACGCGTGGGTGGGATGGCCGCGGACATTCCCGACGGCTGGACCGACAAGCTACAAAGTTTCGTGCAGGACTTCCCGCGCACGCTGGACGAGTGCGAGCGCCTGCTGACCAAGAATGCCATCTGGGTTGGCCGTACTGTGGGCCTTGGTGTAATGTCGCCTGAGGAAGCCCTCAACTACGGCTTGTCCGGTCCGATGATTCGCGCGAGCGGTGTCGACTACGACGTCCGCAAAGACTTTCCGTACCTCGACTACGAGACCTACGACTGGACGGTTCCGGTCGGGACCTCGGGCGATGTGTACGACCGATTCTTGGTCCGCATGGCCGAGATGCGCGAATCCGTCAAGATTCTGGCACAGGCGCTCAAGCGCTTGCCTGACGGTCCCGTAAATGTAGACGACCCTCGCGTGATTCTGCCGTCCAAGAAAAAGGCGACGAGCGAGATGGAATCCATGATCCATCACTTCAAGAACGTGATGGAAGGCCCGCGCCCGCCAATCGGCGAGTCGTATGTGGCCGTCGAGAGTCCGAAGGGGGAGAAGGGCTATTACTTCGTCTCCGACGGCAGTTCAAAGCCAGTGCGCTGGCGCATTCGGCCACCCAGCTACGTGAACCTTTCCGCGATCCCCAAGATGGTCGAGGGACACCTCCTCTCCGACGTCATCGCGATCAATGCATCGATCGACATCGTCATGGGAGAGATCGACCGATGAGCCCTTTGATTCCCACCGGGAGCAACTCCTGATGTCGGGCCATACTGACGTGCCATACGAACCCGTCTTTGTTGGGAAGCGCCGTGTCGAGCTCGACGAGCTCCTCACGCGCTATCCGACCAAGCAGGCCGCCCTCCTTCCCGCGCTCTGGATGATTCAGGATGACCGCGGCTGGCTCCCTGAAGAGGGCGTCACCGAGGTTGCCGCTGTCCTAGACCTCACGGCCGCATACGTGCGGGGCGTGCTGACGTTCTACACCATGTACAAGCAGCATCCGACCGGAAAGCACCTGATTCAGGTGTGCACCACGTCGCCCTGCCTTTGCACGGGTGCAGACAAGGTCGTCGATGCTTTTCTTGAACACACGGGCTGCAAGGAACTCGGACTCACGAGTGCCGACGGCAAGTACACTGTCATCGAAGTGGAGTGCCTCGGCGCCTGCGGCTTTGCAACGCCGGTGCAGATTGACTTCGATTATGTCGAGAACGTGACCCCTGAAAAGGTCCCCACCATTCTGGCGGGGTTGAAGTAATGGGATATCCGCACAAGTCACATCCGCGCGAGACCCCCGTGCTGAGCAAGCACTTCGGCGATCCCGACGCGATTTCACTGGATGGATGGAAGAAGCGCGGTGGCTACAAGGCGCTTGAACAGGCGCTGAATATGGAGCCCGCAGCCATTGTAGACATCGTCAAGGCATCTGGCCTGCGTGGTCGTGGCGGCGCTGGTTTCCCCACGGGCATGAAGTGGTCGTTCATGAAACCGGGCGATGGCAAGCCGCACTATCTCTGCTGCAACGCCGACGAATCCGAGCCTGGCACGTTTAAGGATCGCGAGATCATGCGCGGCACACCGCATGCCCTCATCGAAGGGTGCGCGGTAGGCGCGTATGCAATCGGCGCCGAGACCGCGTACATCTACATTCGCGGAGAGTTTACGGAACCCATTCAGCGGATGGAAGCCGCGCTGAAGGAAGCATATGCGGCTGGCATCCTCGGCAAGAACGCGATGGGGACCGGCAAACGCGTTGACGTGTATGTGCACAAGGGCGCAGGCGCGTACATCTGCGGCGAAGAGACCGCGCTGATGAACTCGCTTGAGGGCAAGCGCGGGAATCCCCGTATCAAGCCGCCGTTTCCGGCGGTCTCGGGACTCTTCGGGCAGCCCACGACGATCAACAACGTCGAGACACTGGCGGCTGTTCCGCACATTCTGAACAACGGCGCTGAGTGGTACAAGGCGATGTGCCTAAGCAGTCCGAAGAGCACCGGCAGCAAGCTTTTCTCGGTGTGCGGGAACATCAGCAAGCCGGGGAACTACGAGATCACGATGGGATTCCCGTTCAAGGATTTCCTCTATGATCTCTGCGGTGGGCCAACGCAGGGGCGGAAGTTCAAGGCAGTGATCCCCGGTGGTTGCTCGGTACCGATCCAGACGATGGAAGAAGCTGACGCCACACTGATGGATTACGAAGGTTTTGTGGCTCAGGGTACGATGCTGGGATCGGGCGGCGTCATCGTGTTTGATGACGCACAGTCGATTCCTCGGCAGATGGCGCGCTTCGCGCGGTTCTACGCGCACGAGAGTTGTGGGCAGTGCACGCAATGCCGCGAAGGCACCGCGTGGACCACGAAGATTATGGAGCGCATCGTAGCAGGGCAGGGAACTTTCGAGGATCTCGACACGCTGCTCGAGCTCGCGGACAATATGACTGGCAAGACTATTTGCGTGCTGAGTGACTCCTGCGCCACCGTGGTTACCAGCGGGCTGCAGAAGTTCCGGCACGAATTCGAGGCGCTGATTACAGGTCGGCGCTCATCGACCGTATCCATGGCGGTGGCCTGATGGCTGATACTTTGATGGTGAACCTGACGATCGAGGGACAGTCCGTGCAGGTCGCGGCCGGTACCTCGATTCTCGAGGCGGCAAAGACGGCGGGAGTCCTGATTCCGCACTACTGCTACCATCCGTCACTCCCTGTGGCCGGCGTTTGCCGCATGTGCCTCGTGGAAGTTGAAAAGGCGCCCAAGCTGCTGCCGAGCTGCGCGACGGCGGTAGCGGAGGGGCAGGTCGTCCACGTCTACAGCGAGCAGGCCCTCGAGGCCCGAAAGGGGGTGCTCGAACTGCTCCTCATCAATCATCCGCTCGACTGTCCGATCTGTGATCAGTCTGGTGAGTGCGAGCTGCAGGACTACACGTTCGCCGAAGGGCGACAGGACTCGCGCTATCACGAGCCCAAGCGGTTCGACCCGGTCGAGGATTTCGGCGGCGACGTCCTGTACGTCGGCAATCGTTGCATTCTCTGCACGCGGTGCGTGCGCTTTATGGAGGACGTGCACCAGAATCCGGTGATCGAGGTGCAGGATCGCGGTGACCGTGCCCGAATCGGCAAGGCGCCCGACAACGATCTCACGCAGGCGTGGGCCGCGAATGTTGTGGACCTGTGTCCCGTGGGTGCGCTGCTGAGCAAGGACTTCCTGAACAAAGCTCGTGCCTGGGAACTCGATCGCACCGCGAGCGTCTGCAATGGCTGCTCGCAGGGCTGCAACATCGTCGTCGAGACGCGCGACAATACGATCATGCGCTACAAGCCGCGCGCGAATGACGAAGTCAACAAGCACTTTATGTGCGACGAAGGTCGACTCAACTACGCCTGGCTCAACCGCCCTGACCGCATCACCTGGCCGCACGCGGCCGGTTCGGTCACCGGATGGGACAGTGCGCTCGGAGCCGCCGCCGCCGCGATCAAGGGCAAGAAAGCCTATGTGGTAGTGAATCCCTCGATGAGTAACGAGACGCTCTACGCACTCAAGCAGTTGATCACGAAGAGTGGTGGTGCAGGGTACTTCAGCGTTGCGCAGGGTCCGGAAGCGCCGCTGCCTGGTGTCGCTGATCTTGCGGTTCGCGCCGACCGAGCTGCCAACGCGACGGGTGCCGAGTTGCTCGGGTTCACCCGCAGCGCTTCTCCTCTCTCGAAGCTCACGTCGTCGGACGTGCTCGTGCTGGTTGATGTTGAGCTCACCGACGCCGACAAGGCCACCGCGGCCAAGGCGGCGGCCGTCGTGGTGCTCGGGACAGCGGTACCGCACGCGATCGCCGGTGCGGTCGCGGTGTTGCCGATCACCAACTATGTCGAAGAAGAAGGAACGTTCACGAACCTGCGCGGGCGTGTGCAGCGCTACCTGCAGGCAAAGGCGACCGCCGGAGCGGCGCGGCCCGCGTGGTACATCCTCTCGGATCTGCTCACCGCACTCGGCGAGAAGAACGCGTATTACACCGCGAGCGCAACGTTTGATGCGCTCGCTAAGTCCGAACCGGCGTTCGAGGGAATGTCGTATGACACGCTCGGCCTCCGCGGTACCACCGTCCACGGCGCGCAGGTGACCGCATGACGCACGCGTCGCTCTTCGCGCTCGACGCGACCTCGCAGATGGACCCGACGACCGGTGTGTTTATCCTCGCGAGCGTTGTCAAGATGATCGCGATCTTCACCTTAGTTATGGTCGGGGTGGCGTACACCACCTTCGCTGAACGGCGTATTTCGGCGTGGATTCAGGACCGCCACGGGCCCAATCGCGTCGGACCGCTCGGACTTTTTCAGGTGCTCGCTGACGGTATCAAGAACCTGATGAAGGAAGAGACCTACCCTGGCGAGTCGAATCTTGCGCTCTTTATCCTCGCGCCGGCGCTTGCGTTTATTCCGGCGATGCTCACGTGGGCGGTGATTCCATTCGCGTCGCCACTGCCGACTCCCTGGGGCCGGATTGATATGGTCGTGGCGGATCTTCCCGTCGGTTTCCTGTTTACGCTCGCGATTAGTTCGATCGGTGTATACGGACTCGCGCTGGCCGGCTGGAGCTCGAATAACAAATACGCGTTGCTCGGCGGATTGCGCGCCAGCGCGCAGATGATTTCCTACGAAATCGCGATGGGAATGAGCACGGTATGCGTTCTGCTGCTCTCGGGCAATGTGCATCTGACCGAGATCATCAAGCAGCAGAGCACGATGGGATGGAATGTATTCCTACTTTCGATTGCGTTTTTCCTGTTCTTGATTGCGGCATTCGCGGAAACCAACCGAGTGCCCTTTGACCTGCCCGAGGCGGAATCCGAGCTGATCGCCGGCTATCACACGGAATACAGTGCGATGAAGTTCTCGTTGTTCCCGATCTCTGAGTACGCGGGCATGATCACTGCGTCGGCGATGCTGGTGACGCTCTTCTTTGGCGGCTGGGACATCCCCTTCACGCAGTGGGACAACACCGGTGACTTTACGGTACTGAAGACGTTGCTGACCTTTGCGTCGTTCGCCGTGAAGGTGCTGTTCTGGGTCTTCTTCTATATCTGGATTCGCTGGACGCTGCCGCGATTCCGTTATGACCAGCTGATGTCGCTCGGATGGAAAGTGATGCTTCCGATCGCGCTGGCGTACGTCACCATTGTAGCGACGCTGGTTTTGGCGCTCGACATGGCGGGACTATCTCGTGACTGGCGCTTCGGCGGTGCAATGTTTGCGGTAAATGCAGTGCTCGTAGTGTTGTTGTTCTTCGTGCTCGATCGCGGGCGGATTGTGAGCCCCGCGTATTCGCGGCTGGACAAGGCAGCGGTGGATCGTCTGCGCGCGGTAACCGCGGCGCGGGCCGCCCTGACGACAGGCGAGGGAGCCTAAATGGCGATCAAGGTTAAGGAAGTCGAGCGTCCGATTAGCGAGGTCAGCTATCTCCGCGCAACGGTCAGCGGATTAGCACTCACGCTGAAGCACATGTTCGACCCGCACAAGGTGACGACACAGTATCCTGAGCAGCGCTGGGACCTGTCGCCACGTTGGCGCGGGACACACCGGATGCTCACGACGGAAGACGGCAAGGCCAAGTGTGTCGCCTGCGGTCTCTGTCCGACTGTCTGTCCCGCGAACTGCATCAAGCTCGTGCCAGGCGAAGACGAGGACGGGAATCGTTACCCGCTCGTATTCGAGATCGACGAGTTCCGATGCATCTTCTGCGGCTACTGCCAGGAAGTGTGTCCGGAGGAAGCGATCCATGTCGGACGGCATTACGAAAACGCAGAATACAGCCGCGATCGCTTTGTGTACGACCTCGCACGCCTAACGTCGCAGACGCACCCGGTCTGTGAGATGTGGGATCCCGCTGATCCAAAGGGGGAATGATGCAGAACGAATTCGTTCCGCTCTTTTATGGCTTCCATTTTTATCTGTTCGGGCTGATTGCGCTGGCGAGCGCCATTCTGTTCGTGACACGCAAGAGTCCGGTGGCTGCAGCGCTCTGGTTGGTGCAGACCATGTTTGCACTCGCCGCGCTGTACATCATGATGGATGCCCAGTTTGTCGGCGTCATGCAAATCCTTGTCTATGCTGGCGCTATTATGGTCGTGTTTCTCTTCGTCATCATGCTCCTAAACCTCGGACATCCTGATGAAATCTCGGATATCCGCGGTACATGGGGGCGTCTGATTGCCGGCCTGTTCGGGATCGCATTGCTAGCAGAGATTGGTGCGGCGTCGCGGAACGCGCTCGTCCCGGCGCTGCAGCTTCCGCAGGCGCCCACGGATGGTGCGATCAACGGCACCGCCGGCGTTATTGGTCCTATTGCCGGCCCGATGTTCAAAGAGTATCTGCTGGCCTTCGAATTAACGAGCGTGTTGCTGCTCGTCGCGGTCATCGGCGCAGTCGTCCTCGGCAAGAAGTCTTCCAATGCTCGCTGAATCCCTCGCGCTCTCGGCAGCGCTTTTTGCGATTGGCGTGGTGGGCGTGCTTACCCGTCGCAATGCCATGATTGTTTTCATGTGCGTTGAACTGATGCTCAATGCCGTGAATCTCAGCTTCGTCGCTCTCTCCCGTCTCTACGGGGCCACCGGCCAGGTGTTCGTCATCTTCGTGATGACGGTCGCTGCCGCCGAGGCCGCGGTGGGGCTCGCGATTGTGATCGCGATCTTCCGCCATAAGAAGACCGTGGACCTCCAGAACATCAACCTGCTCCGCGGCTGATGATGAACGCCCAACTTCCCGAGACGGGGCACCCGCTGGCCGATACGGTCGCGCGGTTCGTGTGGCTGTTGCCACTGCTCCCGCTCCTCGGCTTCGTAATCAATGGCACCCTCGCACTCAGCGCCGTCGCCACGATTGGCCCCGACGACCCGTCGGCAGGTCATGATCATCATGATGCACACGACCGCGGTGCAGGCCACGACGATCACGGTCATGGTCACGACGACCACCATCCGGTGCGCCATAAGTACGCCGGGATTGTGAGCCTCGTCGGACCTGGCGTGCTGCTCGCGACCTTCGGCCTTGCCGTCGCGATGTTCTTGGCGATGCGCGGCGTGAACATGGAGGAGCCGTTTGTCCTTCAGCTGTTCCGCTGGATGCCGGTTGGCGACCTGAAGATCAACGCGGCCTTCCAGCTGGATCAGCTATCTATGGTGATGGTGCTGATCATTACGGGCATCGGCTCGCTGATTCACATCTTTAGCGTCGGCTACATGCAGGATGATGCCGGGTACCCGCGCTACTTCGCGTACCTGAACCTGTTCGTGTTCTTCATGCTGTTGCTGGTGCTTGGCGCCAACTATCCGCTGATGTTCGTCGGCTGGGAGGGGGTGGGGCTCTGCTCCTACCTGCTGATTGGCTTCTGGTTCAGCGAAGAGGCGAACGCGAACGCTGGCAAGAAGGCGTTCATTGTCAACCGAATCGGCGACTTCGGGTTCCTCATAGCGATGTTCATGTTGTTCGCTCATGTTGGAACGCTCGATTATGCGCACATGGCAGAGGCCGTGCAGAAGCTGCCCATGGGCGGTGCTGTGATCACCGCGATTTGCTTGTTCTTCTTTCTGGGATGCACGGGCAAGAGCGCGCAGATTCCGCTGTATGTGTGGCTGCCAGATGCTATGGCGGGTCCAACGCCGGTCTCGGCGCTGATCCATGCGGCGACGATGGTCACCGCTGGCGTGTATCTCATTGCACGAAGTGCGATTCTGTTTTCGATGGCGCCGGTCGCCTCGTTGACCGTCGCGCTGGTCGGCGGCCTGACCGCACTGTTCGCCGCAACGATTGGCCTCAAGCAGTGGGATATCAAGAAGGTTCTGGCGTACTCGACCGTCTCGCAGCTTGGATACATGTTTGTGGGCGTCGGTGTGGGAGCCTACACGGCGGGCGTCTTTCACTTGATGACGCACGCCTTTTTCAAGGCGCTCCTCTTTCTCGGATCGGGCTCGGTCATCTTCGCGATGCACCGCGCGTACCATGCGACCCACAACCACGATGACGCGCAGGATATGCGCAACATGGGCGGACTGAAGAAGTTCATGCCTGTGACGTGGGGGCTGATGTGGATCGCGACGCTGGCAATCGCCGGTATTCCGCCGTTCGCCGGCTTCTTCTCCAAGGACGAGATCCTCGGCACCGTTTTCGCTCGCGCGAACGCTGGTCCGTTGTCGACAGCCACGTTGCTCGGAGTGCCGGGCCACGTCGTGCTGCTCACGGTCTATGTGATCGGGCTCGCCTCGGCGTTGCTTACCGCGATCTACATGACCAGAATGATGATGTATACCTTCCACGGCCCGAACCGTACGGGAGAGGCTGAGCGTTCGCATCTTGCGGAAGCTCCTTGGATTATGACCGGTCCGCTGGTCGTCCTTGGATTGCTGAGTGCGTTCGGCGGCTGGCTAAACTTGCCGGAGCTCCTTCCCATTGGACCGATTGGCACGCTCGAGCACTGGCTTGAGCCGGTCGTCGGTGTCGCGACGGCGCGGATGGCCGGATCCGGTGAACATGTGGCTGTCAACACTGAATGGGTGCTTATCGGGGTGGCCGTCGCGATTGCCGTTATTGGTATGTCCGTGGCCTTCGCCCGTCTCAAGCCCTCGGCGCTCGTACAGAAGAGCGCATCACCCGCGAGCGAAGGTTTCGCGAAGGTGCTCGAGCATAAGTACTACGTAGACGAGTTGTACGACGACGCCATTGTTCAACCCGTCAAGGGCATCAGTACCACGGTGCTCTGGAAGGGCGTGGATGCGGGCATTATCGACGGATTGTTCGTGAATGGAAGCGCAGCGTTCACCCGCGCGCTGGGGTGGATGGGTGCGCAACTACAGACCGGTCAGGTGGGCACCTACGCCTGGGTGCTTGTAATCGGTGTCTTGGCGCTGCTCGGCGCCTTCACTTCCGGCCGCTGAGCGACGACGACTATGAATAGCTTCCTCGATTCGATCGGATACAACACCTGGATTCTTCCAGTCCTCCTGCTGCTCCCATTGGCTGGCGCGCTTGTCGTGGCGGCGCTTGGCTTGGCGGCTGGCAAAGGCGCTGACCGCAAGACGCCTGAACTGCGGCGACTTGTGCTCGGCATCTTCACGCTCGAGGCCGTGCTGTCTCTCGGCATGTGGTGGAGTATTAACGTCGGCTCCGCGGATTGGCAGGCAGGTTTCGCGGTTCCGTGGATTCCCGCGTGGGGGATTCGGTTCGCGCTGGGGGTTGATGGGATCTCCATGACGCTGATTCTGCTCACGACGCTCCTCATGCCGCTCGCGGTGCTGGGCGGCTGGACGAGCATCCGCGAGAAGGTCCACAGCTACTATGCGCTTTTGATGATCCTCACGACCGGCATGCTCGGCGTCTTTATGGCGCTTGATCTCGTGCTGTTCTTCGTGATGTGGGAACTCATGCTGGTTCCGATGTACCTCATCATCGGTGTGTGGGGCGGGCAGCGCCGCTTGTACGCGAGCTTAAAGTTTTTCCTCTATACGATGACTGGCTCGATGTTGATGCTGGTCGGCATTATTTACCTTGGCACGCAGGCCGCTGATATCGCGGGCCATCCGTCCTTCGCCTACGATCAGATCCTGCATAACGCCCAGTTGAGCCCGGTCGCACAGCTCTGGTTGTTCGGTGCGTTTGCGCTGGCCTTCGCGGTGAAGGTTCCAATGTTCCCGTTCCATACTTGGCTGCCTGATGCCCACGTGGAGGCTCCGACCGCCGGATCGGTGATTCTGGCAGCAATCATGCTCAAAATGGGCACGTTTGGATTTCTGCGGTACGCGCTGCCACTCTTTCCGAGTGCGGCAATGAACCCGACCGTCCGAGCGCTGATTCTGACATTGGCGGTCGTCGGGATTGTGTACGGCGCGCTCGTCGCGTTGGTACAACCCGACTTTAAAAAGCTGGTCGCCTATTCTTCGGTGAGCCACCTCGGCTTCGTGATGCTTGGCATCTTTGCCCTAACGCCGCAGTCGGTGCAGGGGGCGTTGATGGTGAATCTGAGCCACGGTGTCTCGACCGGCGCGCTCTTCCTCATGATCGGCATGGTGTACGAACGCCGTCACACACGGCTCATCGCGGATTACGGTGGAATCGCAAAGGTGATGCCCGTGTTTGCGACCTTGCTCACGGTTGTCTGCCTGAGCTCGATTGGCGTGCCGGGGACCAACGGCTTCATCGGCGAGTTCCTCGTGCTGATTGGTGCGTTCCGTTCGCAGCCCGTCTACGCGGTGATCGCTGCGACGGCCGTCATTTTTGCCGCGGCGTATCTCCTCTGGGCGCTGCAGCGCATCATCTATAATCCGCTTACCAAGCCCGAGAACGAACGCCTAAAGGATCTGAACTGGCGTGAGATCGGACTCCTGATTCCGTTGATCGCAGCGATCATCTGGATGGGTGTCTATCCAGCACCGGTGCTCGAAAAGACCTCAGCGGCTGCGTATCGGTTGATCACCCACGTTTATCAGGCAGGAAACATGGCTGGCGCCGGTATGATGGGCGAGGAGATCAAGTAAATGACCTTCGACCTCACGATTCCATCGCAGCTCCTGGCAGCGCTCACTCCTGACCTGATCCTGATAGCAGGTGCGACGTTGCTGATGGTCCTGACAGCACTGCGCTCCGAAGGTTCTGCCTCCCAGCGTGCCATCGGCAGGCTCTCGATTGCGGTTCTCGTTGCGACGGCAGTTGCGGTTGTCGCGATGATCATGGCGGGGAACAACGTTGGCCCAGGCGTCATCGCGGTCGACCGCTTCAGGTGGACCGCTGACCTCATCTTCATCGGGGCCGCCATTGGAACTGTGCTCCTCTCCATGGAGTACGGCGATAAGGAGCATATCCCGCAGGCAGAGGTACACGTGCTCGTGCTGTTTGCGACCGCGGGGATGATGACCCTAGCGGCCGCACGCGACCTTATGATTGTCTTTCTCGGCATCGAGATCATGTCGATCGCCGTGTATGTGCTCGCGGGACTGAACCGTCGCAGCGCCAAGGCCGCTGAAGGGGCCCTGAAATACTTCCTGCTCGGCGCGTTCGCGACCGGATTCCTGCTGTACGGCATTGCGCTCACGTACGGCGCCACTGGATCCACAAATCTGTCGGTGATCGGCAAGGTGATTGTCGATCACCAGCTGCAGTCGCAGTCGATGTTGCTCATTGGCGTCGGCCTTCTGCTGGTGGGTTTCGGATTCAAGGTCGCCGCAGTGCCATTCCACATGTGGGCACCGGACGTCTACGAAGGCGCGCCGACCCCGACGACTGCGTTCATGGCGTCGGCCGTGAAGGCCGCGGCCTTTGCCGTCTTCCTCCGCATTTGGCTCGAGGCGTTCCCTCAGATGGATCGCGCGTGGATTCTGCCGGTCTGGTGGCTGGCCGCAATCACGATGCTCGTGGGCAACGTCGTTGCCTTGGCGCAGCGGAACATCAAGCGTTTGCTCGCCTATTCGAGCGTTGTACACACCGGCTATCTCCTGGTTGCCATTGCGGCAGGGACGCGCCTTGGTTCGGCCGCGTTCCTGTTCTACCTTGTCGCGTACACGCTGGCGACATTTGGTGCATTCGCTGTCGTTGCGACGGTGGGCAGCGCCGGTGAGCGCAATCAAGACCTCGTTGATTACGAGGGCTTGTGGAGCGTGCGGCCCGGGCTCGCCATTGCGATGGGCGTGTTCATGCTCGCCCTTATGGGCTTTCCGCTTTTCGGCGGCATTGGGTTCTTTGCTAAGTTGTACCTCTTGCAGGCAGCGTTGGGTTCGCCTCACAACCTCCTGCCACTCAGCGTGATCTTGGTACTGACTTCAGTCATCGCCGCAGGCTACTACCTGAACGTGGTCCGGGTAATGTTTATGAAACCGCGTGCGGAAGGCGCGGCGGAGGTTGGCCCTTTGGGCCCGCTCACGCAAGGTGTTTTGGCTGTTACGGTGGCCCTCATCCTAGGCTTGGGGCTGTTCCCGTCGCAGCTCGCCACGTGGACCCGTGGCAGCACTCCGATGGCGCCGAATCAGACTGCGGCTCAGGCGACCAACAAGTAGCGCGTCTTATTGTCTGCGAAGCGGGGCGCTTCGGCGCCCCGCTTTCGCTATAATTCTCCTATGATCGACACAAACATCTTTCGGCAGTACGACATCCGCGGCGTTGTGGGACAGGACCTCACTGTCGAAGCCGCCGAAGCCATCGGGCGCGCCTACGGTGCGCTGCTCACGGAGCGCGGCATTCCGCTTGACGTGGCGGTCGGACGCGACAATCGGCCGAGCGGCGACGCACTGTTCGATGCACTCGTACACGGGCTGCGCTCCACGGGTGCAAACGTGGTCGATATCGGCGTGGTCCCGACGCCATTGCTCTACTGGAGCCTGCACCACCTCAAGGTGCACGGTGGCATTCAAATCACCGGCTCGCACAATCCGCCGGAGTTCAACGGATTCAAGCTCTGTGTTGGCACGGGCTCGCTTCACGGAGAGGGGATTCAGCGCCTGCTGCAGCTGATTCAGGGCGGTGTATTTCCGGTTGGCCATGGCACATTACGTAGCGAAGCGGTCATCGATCGCTATTGTGACCTTGTCGTCGCGCGCATCGGTACGCTGTCGCGTCCGCTGAAGGCCGTAATTGATTGCGGAAACGGAGCGGGCGCACTTGTGGCGCCGCAGCTGTTCCCGCGACTCGGTATCACGCCGACGATGCTCTTTGCCGAGAGCGATGGGACGTTTCCAAACCACCATCCCGATCCGACGGTCGTAGAGAATCTTCAGGACCTGATTGCGGCAGTGAAGCGGGAAGGGGCCGATATTGGCATTGGGTTCGATGGCGACGCCGACAGAATCGGCATCGTCGACAAGAACGGTACCATCATTTGGGGCGATTACCTGCTCATCCTGTACGCCCGCGACGTGCTCGCGCGAACGGGGAAGGGACAGTCGATCATCTTCGACGTGAAGTGCTCGCAGGCTCTCCCTGATGCAATTGCTGCCGCCGGTGGTACGCCAGTGATGTGGAAGACGGGGCACTCGCTCATCAAGGACAAGATGAAAGAGCTCCATTCGCCGTTGGCGGGCGAGATGTCGGGGCACATGTTCTTCACCGAAGGGTTCTACGGCCACGACGATGCCATCTACGGGGCGGCCCGTGTGATGCGTATTATCGCCGATGCGAATCAAGGCGTTGACGAGCTGCTGGCGGACATCCCGCGGTACGTGTCGACCCCTGAGATTCGCGTTGATTGCCCGGATGACCGCAAGTTCGACGTGGTTCTCAAGGCGCAGGAACACTTCCGCGCGTTGCACGACGTCATCGACGTCGACGGCGTTCGGATCCTGTATGGGGATGGATGGGGTTTGATTCGGGCGAGCAACACGCAACCCATCCTGGTCGTCCGCTTCGAGGCGCTCTCGCAGTCGCGTCTTGATGAGATTCGCGACGAGGTGGCGTCCTGGCTCGCTACACAAGGCGTGACCTTCCCTCGATAGAGGGTGCCAAGTCCTCTGTTGAGTCGCTAACTTTCACAGCTGCGCTACTTCTGGCGCAGAAAGTCCTCCTCGACCGCATTTGTCATGAATCTTCACGAATATCAGGCGAAAGACATCCTGAAGGGTTTCGGCGTGCCGATCCCCCCGGGTGAAGTCGCCACGACGCCCGCGCAGGCCCAGGCACTCGCTGAGAAGTACGGCACTGCTGTCATGGTCAAAGCACAGGTTCACGCTGGCGGTCGCGGTAAGGCCGGTGGCGTCAAGTTCTGCAAGACTCCCGCGGATGCCTTTGAGAAGGCCACCGCCATCCTCGGCATGCAGATCAAGGGCCTCACGGTCGAGAAGGTGCTCGTGACCGTCGCCGCCGATATCGGCAGCGAGGCCTACGTTGGCATCATCGTCGATCGTGCGCGCAAGAAGCCCGTCTTCATGGTCAGCGCCGCTGGTGGCATCGACATTGAACAGGTCGCCGCAGAGACGCCGGAGAAGATCAAGTACCACCCGGTGGACGTACGCTACGGCCTGCAGACGTACGAAGCCATGCAGCTCGGCTTCTTCCTCTATCAGGACGTCAAGCTCGCGCGTGCTGCCGCGAAGATCATGCAGCAGCTGTACGCCGCGTTTATGGCGAGCGGCTGCTCGCTGGCCGAGATCAACCCGCTGGTCGTCACGCCTACCGGCGAAGTGCTCGCCGTGGACGGAAAGATGGTCATCGACGACAATGAGCTTGATCGCAAGCCGAACGTCGCTGCCCTGCGTGATGAGTCGAGTGAGGAGCCGAGCGAAGTCGATGCGCGCAATAACAACCTGACGTTCATCAAGCTCGACGGTGACGTTGGATGCGTCGTGAACGGTGCCGGTCTCGCGATGGCCACAATGGATCTCGTGAAGTACTACGGTGGCGAGCCTGCCAACTTCCTAGATATCGGCGGATCGTCGAATCCAGAGAAGGTCGTGAACGCGCTCCGTATTATCACTGCCGACACCAATGTGAAGGCGATTTTGTTCAACATCTTCGGCGGTATTACGCGTACCGACGATGTCGCGAACGGGATTGTGACGGCGACGAAGGCGAATCCGCTGAAAGTTCCCCTGGTGATTCGTCTCACCGGAACCAACGAAGAGATTGCCATGAAGATTCTCACCGAGAACGGATTCTCCGCCTCGAGCGACATGGACGAAGCGGTGCAGAAGGCCGTCGCCCTTGCCAAGGGAGGCAAGTAAGATGAGCGTCTTTATCAATAAGGACACGAAACTGGTGGTGCAGGGAATCACGGGCCGTGACGGCTCGTTCCACACCAAGCAGATGATGGAGTACGGTACGCGGGTCGTGGCCGGCGTTACCCCTGGTAAGGGCGGCCAGACGTTCGAGAGCACGGTGCCGATTTACAACACCGTCGCGGACGCCGTGAGCGCCACTGGTGCGAACACCGCGGTGATCTATGTGCCGCCGCCATTCGCTGCCGATGCGATCATGGAAGCCGCTGATTCCGGCGTGCAGCTCGTGGTATGCATCACAGAAGGCGTGCCGGTGCTCGACATGACCAAGGTGTATCCCTTCGTGAAGGAACGCGGGGTCCGACTGATTGGCCCGAACTGCCCAGGGCTTATCAGCCCAGGTGAGTCAAAGGTCGGCATCATTCCTGGGCGTATCTGCACGCCTGGCCCGGTGGGTGTGGTCAGCCGCTCGGGCACGCTCACCTACGAGATTGTCTACCAACTGACTCGGGCCGGGATTGGCCAGACCAGCTGCGTCGGCATCGGTGGGGACCCGATCAATGGCACGAACTTTATCGACTGCCTCGCAGCGTTCGAAGCAGATCCGAATACGAAGGCTGTGGCGATGATGGGTGAGATTGGTGGGACGGACGAGCAGGAAGCGGCCGATTTCGTCAAGCACCACATGACCAAGCCGGTGGTGGGCTTCATTGCAGGCCAGACCGCCCCGCCAGGACGTCGCATGGGGCACGCAGGGGCTATTATCTCCGGGTCGGCTGGTACGGCCGCGGAGAAGATTGAAGCGTTCGAGGCGGCCGGTATGGGCGTCGCGAAGCGTCCGCTCGATTTCGTCGAGCTCATCAAGGCACGTCTCAAGTAACTCACACACTCAATATTCGATGTCGAATCGCACGCTGACCATCATCAAGCCGGACGCCTTTAAGGGCGGCAAGGCCGGGCTGATCCTCGCCCACCTCGAAAAGCAGGGGTTTAAGCTCATCGCCGCTCGCGTCATGAAGTTGTCCACGGAGCAGGCCGGTGAGTTCTATGGCGTGCACCGCGCTCGTCCGTTCTTTGGCGAGCTCGTGGAGTTCATGACCAGCGATTATTGTATGCCGATGGTCCTAGAGAAGGACAACGCCGTTCTGGCGCTCCGCGACGCGATTGGCGCGACCGACCCGGCCGAGGCGGCCGAAGGGACCGTCCGTAAGCTGTACGCGGAATCCAAGGGCAAGAACGCGATCCACGCCTCGGATTCGGACGAAAATGCGGCTCGTGAATCACGGTTCTTTTTCGCTGAAACGGACCTGATTCGGGCTTAGGGCCGCTTCCCGGGGGGCCGCCAGGCTGTTCCGGGGGAGGAAATGGCCTAACTCACGCTGGGATGCGGAGTTGACCCCGCATCCCAGTTGTCGTATATTGCAAAGCTATGCTGTCGATTCCAGTTAGGACCGTCCTTGCGGGCGCAGTGCAGGTGAAGGGTGCCTTTGGCGCGGATGACACCACCTGGAATGATGGGGATGGTGTTCCGGTCGGGGTGATTACCGTGACTGGTCGGTTATCAGTCGCAGGGACAGGACGGTATTATTTCAGCGGCCAGTTCTCCGGTTCTGCGCGTGGAGAATGCCGTCGCTGTTTGACGGAGATGGAAACGCCGGTACATTTGCAGTCGCATTTGCTTTTCGCCGAGGATCCGGCGGAGAGCGATGAGGATCCGGATGTGTACCCGGTGTCTGGAGGGAAGCGCGGGGATGAAATCGACCTGCGTCCAGCCCTTCGTGAGCAGTGGTTACTGGAAGTTCCCGCATTCGTGCTGTGTCGCCCCGACTGCAAGGGGCTGTGCCTGACATGCGGTGCCAATATGAACCAGGGTGCCTGCAGCTGCACCCGGAAGAGCGAAGAGTGAACCATGGCCGTACCGAAAAGAAGGACTTCTAAGCGAAAGAAGCGCGCACGTAACACGCACAAGGTGGCGCCGAAGATCGCCATCCAGGCGTGCACCAAGTGCGGCGCGACCAAGCGTCCTCACCATGTCTGCGGTGAGTGCGGCTTCTACGCCGGCGAACAGCGGATCGCGGCGAAGGAAGCCTAGCATTGGCCCGCATCGCACTCGATGCGATGGGGGGTGATCACGCGCCGGCGGCACCCGTCGCTGGCGCGTTGCTCGCCTTGCAGGAACTCGACCTCTCCCACAGCATCCAGCTGGTCGGGCGTGAGGATGTCGTGCGCGCCGAACTGGATCGCCAGCTCGGAGGCGAATTCGCAGCGATCCGCGACATCGCGTCGGCGCGCATCTCCATCGTCCACGCGGACGATGTGATCGAGATGACCGATAAACCGTCGGTCGCGATTCGCGGAAAGCCCAAGAGTTCGATGGTTATCGGGCTCCGCCTGCAGGCCGAAGGAAACTCGGACGCGTTCGTCTCCGCCGGGAATACCGGCGCGCAGATGGCGGCTTCGACGTTTATCCTGCGACTCCACGACGGGCTCACGCGTCCAGCGATTTCCACGCTGTTCCCAACGGCGAAGCACCCCATCGTGGTGCTCGACTCCGGCGCGAACGTTGACTGTGGTCCCCAAGAACTCGTCTCATTCGCGCGCCTCGGCTCCGTGTACGCCGCCGATATCCTGGGCCGGAGCAATCCGAGCGTCGGGCTCCTGTCGATCGGTGAAGAGGCTGAGAAGGGGAACGCGGTCGTGAAGGAGGCGCATCAGCTGCTGCGCGCTGCCGAGGGGATCAACTTTCAAGGCAACATCGAAGGGCGCGATCTCCCTTTGGGTGCCAGCGATCGCGGCCCCATTGATGTCGTGGTTTGCGATGGATTCGTCGGGAACGTTCTCCTCAAGTTCTATGAATCGGTCGCACCGATGATCATTGGGATCCTCGGCAAAAACGGCGTAACGCGCGAGCAGATATCGGGCGCGCTCTCACACTTGGATTACGCCAGCGTCGGCGGTGCGCCGCTGCTAGGGGTCAAGGGTGTGAGCATTATTTGCCACGGCAAATCGTCGCCCAAGGCGCTCAAGAACGCGGTGCTCGTCGCGATGAAGGCGGTTGAATGCAATATGAGCGCCCACATTGGCGAATCCCTGAGCCGCACGGTGAAGACTGAGGACGTCTCGTGAAGCGCCCATATGCTATGATTGCGGGCACGGGGCATGCGACTCCCAAGCGGGCGATGTCGAACCATGAGTTCGCCGCCATTGGGGTGGAGACGAACGATGAGTGGATTCGCGATCGCACTGGGATTGGGCAGCGCTATGTAGCCGATGAAACGGAGACGCTGACCAGCATCTCCGTTTTGGCGGCGCGGCAGGCGATGGCTGCTGCCGGAGTAACCGCCGCAGATCTCGACGCCATTATCCTCGGCACGGCATCACCAGACCGCCTGCTGCCGGCGACTGCCGTCGAGATTCAGGCAGCCCTCGGAGCCACCCGCGCCGTCGCGTTCGACCTCAGTGCCGCCTGCAGTGGTTGGCTTTACGCGTCACAAGTCGCGGAAGGGCTCATGGCGACTGGAGGCTACGAGACCGTGCTCGTGATCGGCGCTGAGTTGTTGAGCCGTATTATCAACTGGAAGGATCGCAATACCTGCGTCATTTTTGGCGACGGGGCGGGCGCGACGATTATGAAGCGCTCCACGAACGAACGCGGGATTCTGTCGGCATATATGCGCAGCGACGGCGCACTTGCCGACCTCTTGCAGCGCGCGAAGGGCGGTGCGGCGTTTCCGAGTACGCCGGAGATTCTGGCGGAGGGGAGCGATAAGATCACGATGGCCGGCCGCGAGGTGTTCAAGAATGCCGTGCGGTCAATGGCCGATGCGAGCGATCGCGCCCTCGAGGGTGCCAAGCTGAGCGCGGCCGACATCGACCTTATGATTCCACACCAAGCCAATGTCCGGATTATCGAGGCCACGGCAAAACACGCCGGCATTCCTCTCGAGAAAGTGTTTGTGAATGTCGAGCGGTTCGGCAATACCTCGGCGGCTTCAATTCCGATTGCGCTTGACGAGGCTATGCGGACCGGTCGAATCCCCGAGGGTTCTCTCGTGATGTTCGTCGCCTTTGGCGCCGGCTTTACGTGGGGCTCCATGGTCGTTCGCTTTTAGCCCGTCTCGCGTTATGGAACAGCAGCAGTTTCTCGTCGTGTTTCCAGGGCAGGGATCTCAAAAACCTGGGATGTCCAAGGACCTCGTGGCGCAGTTTCCACAGGCCGCGGAGGTCTGGGAGCAGGTTGACCGGGCGCTCGGGATCAAGCTCAGCGATCTCGCTTTTGACGGCTCCGTCGATGAGCTCACCCTCACGCACAATGCCCAGCCTGCCTTGCTGGCGCACAGCGTTGCGGTCTGGCGGATTCTTGCGATGCATGTGCCACAGTCCGCGTTCGTCGCGGCAGCGGGACACTCGCTGGGAGAGTTTTCGGCGTACGTCGCAGCAGGGACGCTTACGCTCGCAGAGGGGGTTCGACTCGTCCGGCGCCGTGGCGAGTTGATGCTCAAGGCAGGCACCGATCGTCCCGGGGCGATGGCGGCCGTTATCGGTCGGACTGAGCCGGGTATCGAAGCCATCTGCGCGGCGGCATCGGAAATCGGGATCGTGGTTCCTGCGAACTACAACTCTCCCGAACAGGTGGTGATTTCGGGCGAGATCGACGCGGTAGAAGCGGCAATGGCGCGGGCCAAGGATGCTGGGGCCAAGCGCGCCGTGCGCCTCACCGTGAGCGGAGCGTTCCATTCACCGTTGATGCGCCCCGCGGCCGAGGAGTTTGCGGTCGCGCTGGGGCAGTGCCATCTGCAGGCGCCGCTGATGCCGGTCTATTCTAATGTTTCGGCTGAGGCCGTTCGCGATGCCGACTCAGCTGCGACGTTGCTCGTTGAGCAGCTCACGAGTCCTGTACGGTGGGTGCGCGTCATGGACACGATGTGTAAGGACTATCCGCGTCTCCCAGTAATTGAGATGGGTACCGGCAATGTGCTCTGTGGATTGACGAAGCGTATTGTCCCTGATGCGGAGTGCATCCCTGTGGGAGCGACGGCCGACATCGAGAAGTTCCTCGCGCGATTCCCTTCATCCTCCCAGGCATGACACTCGCGATTGATTTGACCGGCCGGGTAGCTCTGGTGACCGGAAGCACGCGTGGTATTGGGCGAAGCATCGCATCGACACTCGCGGCCGCTGGAGCGCGCGTAGCGGTCGTTGGGCGTGACGTCGGTACTGCCCAATCGGTGGCGGCGGAGCTCGGTGATGTCCATCGGGGCTTTGGGTGCGACGTGTCGGACCCAGCACAGGTGACGGCCCTCGTCTCTGCGGTCGAGGAACAGTTGGGCAGCTGCGACATCCTCGTGAATAATGCTGGGATTACGCGCGACAACTTGATGCTTCGCATTAAGGACGCCGACTGGGACGCCGTGCTGGACGCCAATTTGCGGTCGGCGTTCGTGGCGATCCGGGCTGCGAGCCGGGGCATGATGAAGCGTCGCTGGGGGCGGATTATCAACATCACGAGCGTGGTCGGGCTGATGGGAAACAAGGGGCAGGCCAACTACGCCGCCAGCAAGGCGGGGTTGATTGGATTGACCAAGTCAGTGGCCAAGGAACTCGGGTCGCGGAATATCATGTGTAATGCGGTAGCTCCGGGATTCATTCAGACCGACATGACGGATGCGATGACTCCTGAAGCCCGTGCGGTCCTACAGGGGCAGATTCCGTTGGAGCGCCTTGGCGCGCCCGGGGATGTCGCCCAGGCGGTGGCCTTCTTGTCGAGTGATATGGCCGCCTATATGACCGGCCAGGTGCTGGTGGTCGACGGCGGCCTGTTGATGTGACGCTGGACTGCTCCTTTCGCTATATTTCGGCAGTGTTATCTCACCCTATCAATCAGAGGATTGGAGTCTATGGCTGACCATTCGGAGAAGGTCAAGGACATCATCGAGAAGGAGCTCGGTGTGGAGCGTGAAAAGCTCACCAACGAGGCGAGCTTCATCGAGGACCTTGGTGCCGACAGCCTCGACATCGTCGAGCTGGTGATGGAATTCGAGAAGGAGTTCAACATCGATATTCCTGACGAGGATGCAGAGAAGCTCCGCACCGTCGGCGATGCCACGGTGTACCTGAACAGCAAGATCGGCGCCTGATGAAACGGCGGGTCGTCGTCACCGGAATTGGGTGCGTTACGCCCGTCGGAAACGACGTGGCGACGACCTGGGATTCCCTCTTGGCCGGACGGTCAGGCGGGGCTCCTATCACGCAGTTTGATACCACGGATTTCAAGGTCAAGTTTGCGTGCGAGGTCAAGAATTTTGATCCGCAGCTCTACATGGACCGCAAAGAAGCCAAGCGTACCGACCGATACACGCAGTTGGCGATGGCCGCCGCCGTACAGGCGATGGCCGACGCGTTCCCCGATGGATCCGGCTACACGGCGGAGCACACCGGGGTCGTTATCGGGAGCGGCATCGGGGGCATTCACACGTTCGAAGAGCAGCTCGACGTGTACAAGCGGCTTGGCCCGTCCAAGATTTCGGCGTTCTTCGTCCCGATGTTCATTGGCGACATCGCCTCGGGCGTGGTCTCGATGCGCTTTCAGGCCAAGGGGCCGAACTACGCGGTGCAGAGCGCATGCGCTACCAGCGGGCATGCCATCGGCGATTCGTACCGCATGATTCAGTACGGTGACGCCGACGTGATGATCTGCGGTGGCTCTGAGGCTTCGGTTTCGCCGATGGCCATGGGCGGTTTCACGAATATGCAGGCGCTGTCTGAGCGAAACGACTCACCAGCGACGGCGAGCCGCCCGTTCGATGCCACGCGCGATGGTTTTGTGCTCGGCGAGGGCTCTGGCATCCTGATTCTTGAGGAGTTGGAACATGCCAAGCGCCGCGGGGCCAAGATCTACGCCGAGCTCGCTGGATACGGTGCGACGGGTGATGCGTACCATCTCACCGGACAGCCCGACGCCCACGAAGGATTGCAGCGGGCGATGAAGAAGGCGATGGCCGACGCGCGCATGGAATTGGCCGATGTGCAGTACATCAACGCGCACGGCACCAGCACACCGCTGAACGACCCCAACGAGATTCGGGGTATCAAGGCCGTGTTTGGTTCGCACGCGACCGCGCTCAACGTGAGTTCGACCAAGAGCGCGACGGGACATATGCTCGGCGCCGCCGGTGCGGTGGAATCGATCTTTACCTCACTGGCGATCACCAAGGGTATCATTCCTCCGACCATCAATCTCCAGACTGCCGACCCCGAGTGCGACCTCGATTGCACCGCTAATGTGCCTGCTAATCGCGACGTCACCGGCGCATTGAGCAACTCGTCTGGGTTCGGCGGTCACAACGTCTGTATCGCGATCCGGCGATACCAGGAGTAGTCGTGTTCGAGGGGAAGGTGGCGGTAGACCTGCGCGCCCTGGCATTCGACAGAATCTCTGACGGCGCCGTGCGCCGTATTGCCGAGCGGGTCGCGGCAGGGGAGCGTCTCGGGCCGGCAGATGCGCTCACGATGTACCAGTCTTACGATGTGCTGGGGCTGGGAACGCTCGCGGATGCAATCAACCGCGCAAAGAACGGTAACGTCGTTACCTTCGCGTCCAATCAGCACATCAATCCGACAAACATTTGTACGTTGCGTACAACGTGCACCTTCTGCGGGTATGCGCGACTCCCCAAAGAGGCTGGTGCTTACCGGTACACGATGGACCAGGTTCTCGAAGAAGCCGCCCATGCCGCTGATGGGCTGACGAAGGAATATCACATTGTCGGCGGGCTCGATATGAAGGCCGGACTCGCCTACTACCAGGAGATGTTCCGGACCCTCAAGGCGAACTTCCCGCACGTGCATATCAAAGCACTGACCGCGGTAGAGATTGCACACATTGCGCGCATCGAGAAGATGAGCTGGAAGGACGTGCTGATCGCGCTTCGTGAGGCAGGGCTCGACACAATGCCCGGTGGTGGCGCTGAGACGTTCAGTGCCGCGGTGCGCGAGAAGATTGCGGGGAAGAAGCTTGCCGGGGCCGACTACATCGGCGTGCACCGTGCGGCGCACGAGCTGGGGATTCGCACGAACTGTACGATGCTGTACGGGCACGTGGAAACGATGCAGGATCGCGTCGACCACCTCATGATGCTGCGTGACCTGCAGGACGAAACGGGTGGATTCCTCGCCTATATCCCGCTCGCGTACCACCCGGACGACAACGTGCTCGGGGCTGAGCTCGGTCGCAAGGGGACGTCAACCTGCGGAGCGGACGACCTCAAGATGCTCGCGATTGGACGGATTTTCCTTGATAACTTCAAGCATCTGAAGAGTCATTGGATCATGGTCACGCAGGCCATGTCCCAGATTGGGCTGCATTTCGGCGTGAACGATCTCGAGGGAACCGTTGTGCGCGAGAAGATCTACCACGCAGTTGGGGCGCACACGCCGCAGGGAATGACGCTCGATGCACTCTTGACGCTCATTCGTGGCGCGGGGAAGCAACCTGCAGAGCGCGACTCGTTCTATCGCGTTTTGCGGACCTTCGATGCGGACGCGATCGTGACACCGGTCCCTGTATGACCATGCGCGTCGGTCGGATCCCCTACATCAACTGCTATCCGGTCTACGGAGCGGTGGACCGTGGGATCGTGCCGATGGCTGGTTCGATTGTGGATGGCGTACCAACCGCCCTGAATCGCCGCATGGCTGAAGGGACGCTCGACGTAAGTGTGGTGTCGGCGGTGGAGTACGCGCGCGACTGGGAGCGGTACTTGCTGCTTCCGGATCTCGCGATCTCGTGCGACGGGCCGGTACGCAGTGTGATGCTGTTCAGCAATCAGCCAGCGGAATCGCTCTCTGGAAAGTCGGTTGTCGTGAGTCGCTCGTCGATGACCAGTGTCCACCTGCTCGAGCTGCTGTTCGAACACGTGTGGAAGGCGAACCCCGTATTTGTGCCAGGGAACGCCGAAGCCGCAGACCTTGTTGATCCCGTCGGCACGCACGAGCCGGCTCGCTTGGTGATCGGCGATGCTGCGCTCATGTTGGGGGCCGGCGCACTCCATCCGCGCCGGTCGGATCACACGCCCTATCAGTATCGGTATGTGTACGACCTTGGATCCGTTTGGAAAGAGTGGACGGGGATGCCTTTTGTCTTTGCCGTTTGGGTCGCACAGCGTTCGGCACCAACGGCCGAGGCACTGGGTGTGCACGCGTCGTTGATTGCATCGCGTGACTGGGGGCTCGCACACCGTGATGTGCTCGCCAGGCAGGCACACGAGCGCTCTGGTGTTCCGTATGCCGCCTGCCTGACCTATTTGTCGGGACTCGACTACGGCCTCAGTTATCCGCATCTCGGCGGCCTTACCGAGTTTTACCGTCGTTTGACTCTGGCGGGCAGGGTGCCGCCGGGGCGTCTCGCGTTCTTGTCCTCCGCCGCGTGATGCGCACGCGCGTGGACTCCATCGTCCCTGGCGACCGATGATAGACCTACTCGACTGGTACAAGCGCGCCCCATTGCTGGAACTCGGTGCCGAAGCGGACACGGTTCGCAAGGCGCTGCACCCTGAAGGCGTGGTCACGTACATCGTGGACCGCAATATCAACTACACGAATGTCTGTGTGGCGGACTGCGGGTTTTGTGCTTTTTATCGGCGTCCGAAAGACAATGAGGGCTGGACGCTCAGCTACGAGCAGATCGGCGCGAAAATCGAGGAAGTCAAGGCACTCGGCGGTGTCCAGATTCTGATTCAGGGCGGTCATAATCCGTACATCCCGTTCGAGTGGTACCTGGAACTCCTGCGCTACATCAAGAAGTATCACCCAATCCATATCCACGGATTCAGCCCCAGCGAAGTTGATTTCTGGAGCACGCTGTACCGGATGGATGCCGTCGATGTGATTCGTGAACTGGTCAAGGCTGGTCTCGATTCGATTCCGGGCGGCGGCGGCGAGATCCTGGTGCAACGCGTCCGCGATCAGGTGGCCAAGAAGAAAGCGGGTGCGGACCGCTGGCTCGATGTCATGGAGATGGCCCACAACGAGGGACTTAAGACGTCGTGCACGATGATGTACGGCATCGGAGAAACGCTTGACGAGCGGTACGAGCATCTCCAGCGACTCCAGGCTCTCCAAAAGCGCACGAATGGTTTCACGGCTTTTATCTGTTGGCCGCTCCAGCCGGAGAACACGCCGACGATGAGCCACATGGCCAAGACGGATGCCGTGGAGTACCTGCGTACTACGGCGTTCGCGCGCGTGGTGCTCGAGAACATCCCCAACATTCAAGCAAGTTGGGTCACGATGGGGCTCAAGGTCGGGCAGACCGCGCTGCATTTCGGTTGCAACGATTTCGGCTCGCTGATGCTCGAGGAGAACGTCGTTTCAGCGGCGAATACGACATACCGCACGTCGATCGAGGAGATGGAGCGCCTGATTCGTGAGGCAGGGTTCGAGCCGCGCAAACGTCGGCAGAACTATCAGTTGAT
>Ga0214919_10002265_pt1 | contig 30459 bp, 25 predicted proteins | sample LL1503_MetaG_FD_177994 | JGI IMG/M metagenome (GOLD analysis project Ga0214919, IMG submission 177994) | Freshwater microbial communities from Lake Lanier, Atlanta, Georgia, United States - LL-1503 | ecosystem: Environmental > Aquatic > Freshwater > Lake | place: USA: Georgia | collected... | reverse complement strand
CGCACTGGTCGTGGCGGTCGTGGCGGTGAACGCAGCGAACGCGGCGGCGAACGCAGCACCCAGCGCGATCGCTTTGACGCAGAAAACAAGGGCAACAGCCCCGAGATGGACGCAGCAGGCGCGTTAGCCACCGTGGCCGACGCCGAGGCGCCACGCCAGGAACGCGCACCGCGCGGCGAGCGTGGTGGCCGTGGCCGCAACGGTGAGCGCAGCAACGAGCGTGTGGACGGTGGCGAACGCCAAGAGCGCAGCGCCGAGCCCACAAGCGAAGCCGTCGGAACCGACGGCGTGCCCGCTGAGCGCGAACCCCGCGAAGGCCGCTCACGCGGTGGCCGTGGCCGCCGCAACGACCGAAGCCCACGCACCGAGGAAGGCAACAGCGACAACGCTGGCGCGGCAACAGACGCGCCGACGTCTGCAGACGGCGCACCCGCGGGCGATGGCCAGGAAGACCGAGACTCCAACCAACGCCGCTCGCGAGACCGCTACGGCCGCGACCGCGGTGGTCGTGGTGAGCGCAGCGAGCGCACGGCACCCACAGAGCAGAACCCCACCGCCCATGGCGCCGACGCACAAGAGCCTGATCAGGTTGAGCACGTGGTGCGCGCCTCGTACTTCACGCAAGCACCAGCGGCGGTGGCAGCGGCACCTGCCGTTGATGCGCTGGCATCCGTCGAACCCGCCTTATCAGCACCGCAAGAGGTGCCGGCGGCTGTTGCTCCAGCTCCGAGCGCGGTAGCCGCCAGTCCAGAACCAGTGCCACCGGTTGCTGCGGCCGCAGCCCTTGCCGACCCAGTGGCGGCCAAAGAAGCCGCCATGCCCACGGTGCATGGATTTGACTTGCCGGTGGAGAACCTTCACGCAGTCGCACAAACCTCGGGGCTGCAATGGGTTAATTCCGACCCGGCGCGTGTGGCCGCAGTGCAGGCAGCTATTGCGGCTGAAGCGGCGCCCGTGCGTGTCGTGCGTGAACGCCCCGCACCGGTGGTGGTACAGGACTCGGCGCTGGTGTTGGTGGAAACCAAACGGGACCTGCGCACACTGGAAGTGCCCATGGACACGGGTCCAAAAACGCCGGTGTAAAGCCATGCAACTGGGGCGCAAGCCCCATAAAAAAGGACACCTCGGTGTCCTTTTTTATTGGTGAGGCCCTTTGGCCGCGCGTTCGCAAGCGCGGGGCCTTAAACGCGCTGTCGGGCCACGTCGTCTAATGCGCGCTGCGCGTCCTGTTTGAGCTCCAAGTCCACACACACCGCGATGCATTGGCGAAACAGGTGCTGGGCTTTCCCCCACAGGCTCAGACGCGCGCACATCACACCAGCGAGGTACTGCAACAGCGCATTGCGCGGGTCGGCCATCTGCGCCGACTCGATGCGTGCGAGCCACTTGGCGTCTGGCGCGCCGTCCTGCTGGCTAAATCCGGCCTCCAACACACGCACCAAACGAAGGCGCTGCTCGTCCGACAGCGCTTTGGGGGCAGTGACCATGCGCTCCCATACCGGCAGCAACCAGGCTCTGGACTGGGTGGCCTCACCGCCTTTGGCCAGCCAATGGCGCGCCGCGCCCAGGGCGACATCGGGCAAAGCGCGCTCGGAGGCTTCCAACTGACTCCATGCATGGCTGATCTGGGCTGGATCTTTGGCCGCCAACAGCAGCTCCAAGGCCAGGGCCTGGGTGATACTGACCCCGCTGGCTGCGGCAATGGCGCGGTGCTTGATCAGCAGACGCGCCGCTTCCAGCGCAACAGCCGTTTGGCCTTGCATGCGTGACACCCGAAAACGCAAACGCAAGGCCACCGTGCGCCGGGCTGCTCCTTGGGGTAAGCGATCGAGCCACTGCATGGCTGATGCGGCGTCGTGGTCATCGAGCGCCCAGCGGGCAGCACGCAAATACAAACCTTCGCGTACACCGGATCCGTCGGTTTGGGCCAACACATCGACGGCTTTTTCAAACTGAGCGTTTCGCACCACGCGGTCTTGCAGCGCATGGGCATTCTCGGCCGCCAGCAGGTGCAACATGGACTGCAGACGCACCGTGCGCGCGGGCGACTCGTCCTCCGCATCCGGCACCAATTTGAGTGCGATAGCGTGCTCAGCGGCTTTGCGAGAGCGCACAAAACGTCCGGCCACCAAATGCATCAAAGCGTCCACCAGCGCGGTTTGAACCAGACGCTCCTTTTGCTGCAGGCGCCAGCGCCGCGCCTGGGCCGGGATGTTGGCAAATGCGGAGAAGCCGCGCAAGGCCAGGTGCAACAACACAAAGCACGCCGCAAGGGCCAGCAAGGCCAAGTTCAGCGAGACGTCAATTCTGTAAGGTGGCCAAAACAAGGTCACCGTGCCGGGGTTTTCCGAGGAAAAAAGGGCGCTCGCAGACGCTATGCCAAAAAGCGCCGCCAACCACAGAACGGCGCGCATTGATTTAACGTCCAGCCGCAGCGGTGGACAGCGCGGACAAGGTTTCGTCCACCCGAGGAAGCTCCAGCGCACGCATCTTGCCCTGAACATCCTTGAGCAGCGCTAGGGCGGTTTGGGTCTTGCGCGAACCGGGGGCGAAATAGCGCCCCAGCACCAGCGACGCCGTGGCCAGATCAGCACGGGCAGGTTCGATTTGACGGGACAAGAGCCCCAAGCGCGCATTCAAGATACGTAGCTTGAGGTTTTCGCGTAAAAAGAAGGACTGGTCCGGCGACAAAAGCGCCGCGTCGGGCTCAGAAATATGGCTCACACGCACCAAACTTTTGATCTCCTCCCGAATCTCCACTCCCATGCGCAACCACCACTGCGACACCGCTTCGTCAGGCTTGCGCGCCAGGGGCTCGGTCACGCGCGCTTGCCCAACGGCATTGGCGATGGGCAGATCGTCGGCCAACAAGGCCAGTTCGTCGAGTTGGACCAACAGGGATGGCGTGTCCGACAAGGCCGTGGCTTGGATACGGGCCACATCTTTGGCGATGGCGCGCTGCAAAGGCGCCAAGCGGGGTTGGGCGGCGCGCGTCAAACGCAAATCGGAACTTTTGAGTGCCGCCAGCAAAGGCGCCACGCTGCCGGTGAGTTGCGCTTGTTGCTGCGCCAACAGCAAGGCCGACTCGATGTCCACCACCAAATTTTCGTCACGCGAGCGCGACAGGCTCTGGATCAGCTCTTCGATCTGGCCGCGCTGCATGGTGACTTCACTGAGCTTGGCCTGGGTGACGGTAAGTTTGGCCGCTGTCTCCAGCGCCAGGTCCTGCGCTTGGCGGGCCGCAACCACGGCTTGGGTGGCCTGCCCGACCGATTCGGCGCTTTGGCGCGCCAAACTCTCTTGCATGCCCAACACCTTCTGCCACAACAGCCCGGTAGATAACAGGCCGACCAGTGCCACCGCAGCGGTGCCATACCACCACCAGGGGCTTGGCGCCGTTGGCAATGCCCCAATGGGCGCAGATAAGTTGGCGCTGGACTCCGGTGCGTCAGTTGGGATGGGCGTCATGCCAAGGATTCTATCGAGGCAGTGATATCGGCCAACAAGGGACTTGATTCGCGCACGGTGCTAAAGCCCGCCAGCCGCGCCGCCTTGGCAATGCGCGCATGCGTGGCCACGGCTTTGGCGTGACCCCAGGTCTGCTCCGGCAAATAGGCCGTCAAATTGTTCAGCGCCTGGCTGCTGCTAAGCAGCCACACCGAACCGTCACAGGCAGCCTGCGCGATCCAGGCGCGCTGAACATCCGTCCATACCGGCGCAATGCGCGTGTAAGCAGCTGCAAATTGCACCTGCGCGCCAGCGGCGGCGGCCTGCTCACCAAACCAGTCGCGCCCTGCACCCTCAGAACCTGCGCCCGTGGCGGCATCGCTGCCGCGCACGATCAGCACCCGGTACCCAGGACCTATGGAGTGGCGCACTTGCTCCCACAGGGCTTCGGAGTCAAATGCCCCACCCTCCAAAGGCGGAGCGTCAATCCGTTGGGCGTTGGCGCCCGTGGCCACCAGTGCCGCGTGGCTGCCCGGCCCTGTCACAAATGCCCGCAAGCGGCCCTGGGCACCTTGCAGCGGGTGGGCAAGCCCAATCGGGCTTTGGGCAAAAAAATGCTCCACTGCATTACCGCTAACAAACAGCACGGCATCAAACTGGTCCAAGGTGCCCCACACCTGGCGCAAAGCCGCCGGGTCCGGCGCAGGTCCAATGCAAATCAGCGGCAAGGCCACCGCGTCCATTCCCCGCAAACGCAGGTTGGCAACCCAAGCCTGTGCTTCACGCTGCGGGCGGGTGACGATGACGCGGGGTAAAGAGAACATGGGAAAACAGGGCCGGACCCAAGGTGCCCCGTGCTTGCGTGCCCTAGCGCTGCTGCACGTCAACGGCACTTTGCAATGCGCGCGCTACGTGCTCGCCCAAAGCCACCGCTGCGTTCGCGTCCAAGACCTGTGCCTGGTCCCGCACCTGCACCAGGGGATGCACGCCGTCTGGGTCGCCCCAAGTGGCCCGCAGTTGGAGCACGTCGCCGTTCAAGGTCGCGTAGGCCGCCAGCGGCATCGAGCAACTGCCGCCCATGACGCGACTGACTGCACGCTCGGCGCTGACTGCCAGAAACGTCGGCATGTGCACCAGATGCGCCAGGGCCTGGGCCACATCGTCGCGACCCTGGGGAATTTCGATGCCCAAGGCGCCCTGCCCGGCAGCGGGCAGCATCTGGTCGGGCTCAAACACCTCCGCGATGCGCGCGCCCAAACCCAAGCGTTTCAAGCCCGCTGCAGCCAGCACGATGCCGTCGTACAAACCGCTGTCGAGCTTTTTCAGCCGTGTATCCAAATTGCCGCGCAAGGGTTCAACCCGCAGGTCAGGCCGCAGTGCACGCAGCAGGGCCACGCGGCGCAGGCTGGACGTGCCCACCACCGCACCCTGGGGCAGCGACTGCAGGCTGGGGTAGGTGCTTGAAACCCAGGCGTCGCGTGGGTCTTCGCGCTCCATGACACAGGCCAGAATAAAACCGGCGGGCAACTCCATGGGTACGTCTTTGAGTGAATGCACGGCCAAATCGGCCCGGCCTTCCTCCAACGCCGTTTCCAGCTCCTTGACAAAAAGCCCTTTGCCGCCCACTTTGCTCAGTGAGCGGTCCAAAATTTGGTCGCCCTTGGTGGTCATGCCCAAGAGCGTCACGGTGTGGCCCTGCGCGCGCAACAGGGATTGCACGTGTTCGGCTTGCCAAAGGGCTAGGCGGCTCTCGCGGGTCGCTATAGTGAAGTGGTGCAAAGTCGTAACCTATTGGTAATTAGTAGGGGGGCCTGACGCCTTTGGGAATGCTAGCATGGCGCGCCACCACCAAGGGGCAGGTGCCAGCTATTGAGTTCGCTTCACCACGGCCCCTTCCAGGGCTGCCCACCATAAGCAGCGGCTGCGCCCAAAGGCCTGCCGCGCCGTGGGACCGATAAAATCGGGCCATGACAAACCCACTCGACAAAAAATCCCAGGCCTGGTCGGCGCTTTTTTCTGAACCAATGAGCGAGTTGGTCAAGCGCTACACGGCCAGCGTGTTTTTTGACAAGCGGCTTTGGCAGGCCGACATCACCGCAAGCCTGGCGCATGCGGAAATGCTTTGCCACCAGGGCATCATCAGCGCAGACGACCATGCGTCCATTACCCGTGGAATGGCGCAAATCCAAAGCGACATCACTGCAGGCGCGTTTGAATGGAAGCTTGATCTGGAGGACGTGCACCTCAACATCGAGGCGCGGCTTACCCAACTGGTGGGCGATGCGGGCAAGCGGCTGCACACCGGGCGCAGCCGCAACGACCAGGTGGCCACCGATGTGCGCCTTTGGTTGCGCGGCGAGATGGACCTCATCATCGAGTTGCTAGCCGACTTGCAAAAGTCCCTGCTCGATGTAGCCGAGCCCCATACCGAAACCATCCTGCCGGGTTTTACCCATTTGCAAGTGGCCCAGCCGGTCAGCTTTGCCCACCACCTGCTGGCCTATGTGGAAATGTTTGCCCGCGACGCCGAGCGCATGGGCGATGTGCGCAAACGCGTCAACCGCCTGCCGCTAGGTTCCGCCGCACTGGCGGGTACTACCTACCCGCTGGACCGCGAGCGCGTTGCGCGCAGCCTGGGCATGGTTGATCAAGACGGCCACCCAGCCGTGTGCCAAAACAGCCTGGACGCCGTAAGCGACCGTGACTTTGCCATTGAATTCACGGCCGCAGCGAGCATTTGCATGGTCCACATCAGCCGTTTGAGCGAAGAGCTCATTTTGTGGATGAGCCAAAACTTCGGTTTTATCCGCATCGCTGACCGCTTTACCACCGGCAGCTCCATCATGCCGCAGAAAAAAAACCCCGACGTGCCGGAGCTCGCACGCGGCAAAACCGGGCGCGTGGTAGGCCACTTGGTGGGTCTCATCACCCTCATGAAAGCGCAGCCACTGGCCTACAACAAAGACAACCAAGAGGATAAAGAGCCCCTGTTTGACACCGTTGACACGCTCAAGGACACCCTCAGAATTTTCAGCGAGATGGTGGGGGGCCAATGGAATGCCGCCACCGGGAAAAAGGAAGGTGGCATCACCGTCAATGCCGACGCCATGCAGGCTGCGGTACAAAAAGGCTACGCCACGGCCACCGACCTGGCTGACTACCTGGTGAAAAAAGGCCTGCCCTTTCGCGATGCCCACGAAGTGGTGGCCCACGCCGTCAAAGCGGCGCAGGCCCTGGGCCAGGATTTGTCCGAATTACCCCTGCAAACCTTGCGCCAGTTCCATGCGGGAATTGGGCAGGATGTGTTTGCGTGCCTGAGCCTGTCGGGCTCGCTCAATGCCCGCAACACCCTAGGTGGCACTGCGCCCGAGCAGGTGCGCCTGCAAATGGCCCGTCACCGCCAACGACTCCAGTAAGCGGCACCGGCTGGGGGCCACACTATTTGCGGGGCGCCGCTTTCCAGTCTCTAAATACATCGATATCGACGCCGTCGGGATAATGCAGCAGGCCTGGGGTGAATCCTTTTTTACCCTTTTCGCCGTACTGCCAGATGATTTGTTTGGTCTGTCGGTCAATGACCACCACGCGGTCATTGAGGTCATCAACCACCAAGATATCGCCCGTGTCGGGCAGCTCGCGGGCGATAGAGCAGTGGTCCAAACTGCCCGGACCGTCCTTGACAAAATATTCCCAACTGATTTTTCGCGTCGCCGGATCAAAAATAACCACCCGGCCCGGCTTGGAAAAGTCTGCGACGATGACCTGCTTGCCGTCCACTGTGGGAAACGCATCCGAGGGGTAGCGGATGTTGGGCGCCGAGACGCTCCAAACCACCTTGCCTGCACGCGTGATGCGCGAGATTTTGGCGTCCACGATCTCGGAGACCAGGATATCGCCATTGTCCATGGGCGTAGCCCCGTTGGGGTAGCCCAACAGCGTGGGGGGGTCGTGACGGCATTTCCCCGGCGTGCCCCACTGGGTCACGATGCGGTTGTCCTTGGGGTCGATGATGAGCACCCGGCAATTGCGAATGTCGGCAGTCAGGAACTTGCCATCGGCCAGGATGTGCGCGTCGTCCGGATAATTCAGCAGTCCGTTTGCGCTGCCCTTGCGATCAGGAACCCCGTAGGTCCAGGTAATTTGGCGTGATTCAAAGTCAATGATGTGGATATCAAAATTGTCTTCCTCGCTCACGGCCAGCTGCCGACCATCGGGCGAGAAGTTGACGTCCTCGTTGCCACGGTACAGTTTCAAGCTGGGTGAGCCAAACTCCCACAGGATTTTTTTGTTGGGGGCAATTTCGATCAACCGGTTGTTGCGACGGTCTGCTACCAGAATCGGGTAGGGCAAGGGCTTGCCCCAAGACGCGACCGGGTGCTTGCGGTCCCCCGTGACTGGCGGTATCGGCGGCAGCGTCTCACCGCTGGAGGCTTGACCCGCACCGGTCATATCCTGCGTCACCACCACTTCAACGCCACCGTCGCCTGCCGTTTTGGTCGTTTTGGACGGTTTTTGTGAAGTTTCTGCGCCCAGCGGGCCAACCATTCCAACACCAACACACGCGCAAAGCAGCCAAGGCCGCAGCCAGAAGAGACACCGGGAATCAGTTTTCATAGTTGAGGCATTCACTGAACATGTGGCGTTAAGGACTTTCATAAACCGTACGATGGTTGATGGCTTGTACGGCGCGTGAGTTGTCGGCAAACCGGGCTTTGTACTGGGCCAGTTGGGCGGCGGACAGCGTGGTGGCTGTTTTCATCACAATCCATTGCACGCCCTCGGTGCAAGGCGGTGCCGTCAATGAACCCAGGTAGCGGTAGTACCCGTGGGTGGGTGGCAAGAGGGCGCTGGCATCGACACTTACGTCAGAGTCCACATGGTCACCATCCACATCGACGGGCAGGCGGGGCAGCAGCTTGTCCAGAGTGGGGTTCTGGGCGCCAAGGCGAAACAGTACGGCCAGCGCAAGCAATTGACCGGACGGGCTTTTGTGCAGCAGGTGCGCCACCATGGGAAACTCTTCACCCCCGATGCGGTCGCCCCCTGGGGTATGAAAGTGAAACTGTTGCAGCCGGTAGACCGTATTTGCAATATGCAACTCCGACCCCAAACCAAACCGGACCCGCACAGTGTGTCCGTCATTGGCAATTTTCAAGGGTTCTGGGCGGTAGGCGAATTGCAGCGGGGGGAGGTTTTGGCGCACCGCGCCAGTGATGTCGATGGGCGATTGCCGCGTCCCACTGGTGCAAAGGCCAAGGCCAGCGGCATAGGTCGACACAAAAAAAGCGCAAGCGCCCCAAACACAAAAAAGCCGAAGCAGGCAGCGAAAGCTTGAACTCATGGAGCCAGTCTAGGGGCGCATCCATATGCCGGGCTTGACCAAAATCAAGTCCGGTCCGATTGGCCGTGCCAGCCCCACGAGCGCGCCTATTGACCTGTATCAGGACAAGGCGAATGAACGCTTTGCTCGGACGCAACAAGGCCCTCGACGGCCCGATGCGAGCGCATGATGAATGCTATTGCCATCCATCTCGTTTTCTTAGGAGCCCGCTTTGTCTCATTACCATGCTCTGGTCTGGATCGACCACACGGAAGCCCATGTCATGCACATCAGCCCAGCCGACGTCGAAAAGTCGGTCATCCACCCCACGCTTGCCCACCGCAAGCTGCACAGCCGCAAGGGAACTCTGGGTAGCGGACGCGCACCGGAAGACAAGGACTATTACCACTCCGTCGTAGAGGCCTTGCAGGGTGCACAAGAAATCCTCATCGTCGGCCCAGCCCAGGCCAAACTGGCGCTGCTGAAACATATCCATGCCCACGACCCAAAAACGGCCGACCGGGTGGTCGGCGTGGAAACCGTGGACCACCCAACGGACGGCCAGTTGGTAGCCTATGCGCGCACCTATTTCTTAGCCAAAGACCGCATGCTCTGAGACGCGGGTGTGCGCTGCCGGCCACGTGGCGGCGCGAATATGACAAAGCCGTAATGCACCCAATGGGTGCAGCGATATGCAGGAATAATGGCGGCCTATGGCCTTCAATATTCCGCACGTCGGAGTTCTTCTTCTCGCATGCTTGGTTTGCAGTGTTTGCAACAGCAGTTCTAGCGGCACCAACCGGCGCCAACCCAACATCGTCGTGTTAGTCGCTGACGACTGGGGCTTCACCGACGTAGGCGCCTTCGGCAGCGAAATTGCCACCCCCAACCTCGATGCGCTGGCCCACCGCGGGGCAAAATTTTCCAATTTCCACGTTGCTGCGACCTGCTCGCCCACCCGAGCGATGCTGCTTACCGGGGTTGACAGCCACCGAAACGGTGTGGGCAATATGCCAGAGACAACGCCCGCGTCGCAGGAAGGCAAGCCCGGCTATGGCGGTGTGCTCAATAACAATGTAGTGACCCTGGCCACCATGCTGCGCGACAAGGGCTACCACACCTACATCGCGGGTAAATGGCATCTGGGCAAGAATCCTGGAGAGTTGCCCGGGAGCCGGGGCTTTGAAAAGTCATTTATTCAAGCGGACAGTGGCTCGGACAACTGGGAAAACCGGACCTACATGCTGCTCTACGACAAGGCTTATTGGTTTGAGCAGGACCAGGAAGCCAGCCCGCCCAAAGACTTCTACTCGTCCCAGTTCTTTGTCGACAAAACCCTGGACTACCTAGCCGCAGACGCCAAAGACGCAAAGCCATTTTTCGCCTACATCGGGTTTCAGGCCAACCATATCCCGCTGCAAGCGCCCCGGGAGTTCATTGACAAATACCGCGGCAAGTACGCCGACGGCTGGACCGCTTTGCGCCAGGCGCGACGTGACCGGGCTGCTGCGCTTGGTCTGGTACCAAGCGGCACCATGTTGGCCGACTTGAGGAGCACCCAGGACTGGGGCCAACTCAGCCCTGCACAGCAACGCGAACAAGCGCAGCATATGGAGGTTTACGCGGGCATGGCGCAGGCCATGGACTTCCACGTGGGCCGCTTGGTGGCGCACCTCAAAGCCAGCGGTCAATACGAGAACACCGTTTTTGTGTTCCTCTCGGACAACGGGTCCGATCCGGCCAACCCGCTAAAAATTGCCCTGTCCAAAGCCTGGCTCACCATGAATTACGTGACGCACGGTGAGGGCCTGGGCGCCAAAGGCACTTTTTCCGCCAACGGACCGAGTTGGGCCAGCGCCACCAACTCTCCTTTCAGCGGCTACAAATACTTTGCCAGCGAAGGCGGTCTGCGCGTTCCACTCATCATTGCCGGCCTACCGGGCATGGCGCAGGGCCAAACGACGGGCGCGCTGACCCACGTAAACGACCTCGTTCCCACCTTGCTCGACGCAGCAGGCGTCGCGCCGCACGGCGGCACCTACCAAGGAAAACCAGTGGAACGCACCACGGGCCACAGCCTGCTGCCTTTGCTAATGGGCCGCACAGACCGGGTCTACGGGCCCGAAGAGCCATTGGGCTACGAGCTCGCTGGCAGCGCCGCGCTGTTCAAGGGGGACTACAAATTGGTGAAAAATATTGCTCCCCTGGGCGATGGGCAATGGCACTTGTATGACCTGTCGGTCGACCCTGGAGAGACGCGCGACCTCAAAGACATCCAATTGGAGCGCTTCAACCGTATGTCAGAAGACTACGCAAAGTATGCCCAGGACAACGGTGTGCTGCCGGTGCCCGAAGGCTTCGAACTTGAAAGCACTGCGCACCGTTACGCGTTTTGGCACTACGCAGTGCCAAAAATGAAAACCGCCCTGCCCTGGATTTTGCTAGCCCTAGCCTTGGTGGTGACCGGTATTGTTGGCTTGCGCCGACGCACCAGGGCTTTGGTTCCTTAAGCCTGCGGCGGTTACGCCCGGGCCAGCTCGTCGAGTTGGCGCTGAACCCATTGCGGGGCACCCAATACACCTGCGCTGCAGCTGGAAAAACGAATGTGCTCCAAAAAACCGCGCCGACCCTGCGAAGTCGCCACCACGGCATAGGCGGGAAAACCAATGGCTTGCCATTCTGCCGCCAGCGCCACACCAAGCGGCGGGCCGAATCGCTCGGAAGAACTGGCCAAGGTATCGGCCTCATTCAATATAACGGTCGCCCAGTCGGTACACCATGAGAAAGGCACACCCCGCACGCGCTGGTGGTTTTGCGGCACCAGCGCAAAATCCGTGCGCAACACAAGGGTTTCAATGCGCTCAATCCACTCTGGCGGCACGTGTTGGCCGTGCAACAAGGGCTTGAGGGCCTCCACGGTCAATCGCTCCAATTCGCTGGCATAGGTATTGACCTTGCCCGGATGCTGGTAATCGTGCGCTACCGCAAGCAGCAGCATTGCTGCCTTCCAGTCGGGCTCGTCGATGCCCGATTGCGCGGACTCGATGGCGGTTTGGACGGTGATTGCTGTGAGTGAATCGGCAAAGTGCAGACGGTTGTGGTAGGCAGGCTCCGCCGCTGCGCAAGCAGCATCCCGCTCGACACGATTTGCGACCTCCAGGGCAGCATCTAGTAACACCTGGCTCGTGGGGCGCATAGGAGACGCTTGCAGTCCCAAGAATTCCGCACAGCGCGCAAGCAAGTGCGGCAATCCGACCCAGTCCCCGTGCCAAGAAGACCGAACCCAGGCCAGAGAATCGTCTAAGCAGCCGCGCCAATCGTTTTGCGCAAGGCGCAAGTAGGCGGCCTCAGGGTGCATCAATCACCCGAACATCCTGCGGGTGACGCAAGCTGTTTTGCATGCTTTGTTGCAAAAGCAAGGCTTCCAATATCGTCACCAGCAAGGGGGAATGCGCGTTGAGCAGTTGGGCCGCAACGTCGGCTTCTATCCGCGTACAAACCACCTCGCCCTTGGCGCGTATGGACGCGCCGCGAATGCCACCGGCCAAAATCGCCGCCTCGCCAAACGATTGCCCTTTGGGAACTTCGCCGAACACCACGCCTTGCGCGCTAATCAAGTCCACCGCACCCGACTGAATAAAAAACAAGTGGCTCGCCACATCGCCCACCTTGAAAATCATTTCTCCGTCGGGGAAGGTCTGAACGTCAAATTCTTTCACTGCGCGCTCCATGCGGCCTTTAGGGCAAGGCCAAGGTTCTTTTAATGATGGTGAGCAAAATGCTTTTTACCTCCAGGGGAAGCAAAGCGATGATGTTGTCAATTTTGTGAAACGGAATAATGTGCGCCTGTACTGGCGACACAGTCACCACAGTGACGGCGCTGGGCTTGTTGACGATTCCCTCGGCCAGACCGACCACGCTACCCGGCCCCAATCGGTAAATATCCGAACCCGCCGTGGCCAACAAACTGCCGCTGATAATGAAATAGGCTTCATCAATCGGCGATCCAGCCGTAACGATTTTTCGTTTTGCCTCCATAGAAACCGTTTTGAGCAAGGGTGAGCCCCACAGGCTGAGGTACAGCCGCTCGTCACTGGTCAGTGCGCCGGACTTGAACAGCGCCATGCTGTTTTTGGAACGGGGGTCTACCACCCCCAAGCGTTTGAGCTTTTCGTTATCGACCGAAAAACCCGCCTTGATTTGTGCCACCGCCAGTCCTTTGTGCCATGAAGGGGTCTGTCCACGCTGCCGCAAACCTACAGGTCGGCAGTTTGAACGCTGACCGCCATCATAGGGCCTCCATTTATGGGCATGGCCAAAATCCCTGGACTGCCGGGGCGTGCCATTACTGCCGGTCTTTTGCCAAGCGCAAGGCGAGCAAGCCAGCCACCACAATCACCATCGCGCCCAGCACAGTGGTCGCACGCGGCACCTCATCAAAAAACAAAAATCCCCACAAAGGGGCCCACAAAATGCCGGTGTATTCAAACGGCGTGACCGTGCTGGCCCGCGCCACACGGTAGGCGCTGGTTAAGAACATCATGCCCGTGGCGGCCACGACGCCGCAAGCGGCGATCAAGAGCCCATCGGACAGGGTGGGCATGACCCATGGCCGAACCAAAAACGACAGGCTCGGGTGGTTTGCATGCACCACGCCCCAGTGGTTCAAGGCAAAGGCCGCCAAGCCCGACCCGAGCAAGAAAAAAGTATTTTGGTAAAACGCCATGACCGCTGCCGACAAGGTACTGCCAAACTTGCGCGCCATGAGCATTGCCATGCCATACAAGGCCGCAGCCAGCAGCGACAACAGGGCCGCCGGCTCAAACAGGCCGCTGCCCGGCTGCAGCATCACCATCACCCCGACAAAACCCAACACCACGGCAGCCCAGACACGCCAACCGGCATGCTCGCCCAGCAGAGGGCCCGCCAAAGCCGTTACAAACAGGGGCACGGTGAAATATAGCGCCACGGCATCCGCCAGGGGCAGCGCTGGAAACGCCATGTAATACGCCGTATACGCACCCAACATGATGGTGGCGCGCAGGCTTAACACGGCCAAATTGGAGGCAAAAATCGCGCGCCAACCCGACTCCCGCAGCACCAGCGCAAACAAAATGGGCCCGGCCACACAAGACCGGATAAACACCACCTGGGTGAGCGCGTAGCCACCGCTGACTTGCTTGATGATGGCGTCTTGCAGTGAGAAAACCAGCACGCCCAAGCACAGGTAGACAATTCCCCGCGCCGAATGGCTATCCATGCGCTATGTCGCGGCGAATATAAAGCGCGGTTTTGGCGCGCTCGTAGTTGCCATCCGTGGGGTCCAAGCGCCAGCCTGAGGTCAGCATGCGGTTCATGTACTGGCGGTTATACAAAAAGGGAAAAATCAGCTGCGACAGGCCAAACGAAACCAGGGTAATGATTAGGTGGAGCACGCCCACACCCAACTCACCCCGCACCACCGGTACAAACCAGCCGAACACCAGATAGGTCCAGCTGTAGCCGATGTAACCAGTCTTTACCAGGCCCGATTCGGTATGGATGATGCACACCGGCTTTTGCAAGCCCAACAAGAGTACGCCTACCACTATGGGGCTGACCAGCGCCACGAAACCCAGCCAATGGAACACAGAGAATTCACCCATCTTTGGCTCCTTCACAGTAATCGCACCAGTATAGGTCGCCAACACGCCCCTGAAACGGCAGCCACCCGGGGCAGAGAAAAACCCGGCACAATCGGCGGATGAGCGATGATTCCAACACCATTAGCAGCGACGGCCTGCGCTACAAAGCGCGGGTCTCCGGTTCCCCCTTCGGCCAAACCGGCAACAACAGCACCATGAGTTGTGCGCGCTGCGGCGTACACAAACCGCGCGCGCTGGGCGTTTACCGCAAATTAGCCGGGAAAAACATGTTTGTGTGCGGAGATTGCGCCGCACCCAAGCCCACCGCCTGATTGCGGCCCCACCAGGGGAGCCAGTCGAGGTTTTACTGGGGCGTTTTCACCTAAGAGATTTCTGCTCCCGCAGCCGCAGGGCTTTGGCCTTAGAGCTGCTCCACCCCCGCAGCGGCGGCCAATAGCGCTTCCTCTCGACCAGCAGCCCCCGAGATCAACGCGCCCACCGGCATGCCAGCGGCGCCGGTGCCCATAGGCAAGCTGACGCCACACAAGTCCAAAAAATTGCCCGGCAAGGTGTTTTGCAGGGTGCGCAGATTGGTGCTGTGAAACAGCGCGTCGTCAGCCTCCAGCGGCGCGACCAAGGGTGCCACATGCACGACGGTCGGGCTGAGCATCCACGCGTCGCCCAGCTGGGCGGCGCATTCCCGTACTAGGCGTACGCGCGCCGCCTGCAAGGTGAGAACGTCCAGCGCGGTCATGGTTTTGCCACGCGCCAGCCTTAGTAGCACGCGGCGGTCAATCGCCTGGGCCAGAGGTCCGTCCACCAGCTCTTGGTGCCACACATAGGCCTCGGCGGCGGCAATGGTGCCGTGGCGCGCGGTCAGTGCGGTGAACGCGTCGACAGCGGGGAACGCCTCGAACCGTACCTGCGCACCGGCCGCACGCAGGCGCTGCACCAGCAGATCAAAAGCCGCCTGCACTTCGGGCTCAATGCCGTCAAACATCAGGTTGGTAGGCACGACAAAAGACATTCCGGCCACTGCGCTGGCCACCAGCGGCTGCAGCGCAGCACCGCGCAAGGCGGCATCCACCCAGGCGCAGTCTTGCACCGTGTTGGCAATCGGCCCGGGCACATCCAGGGTCTCAGACAGCGGAAATATGCCTCGCTTGTCGAAGTGGCCAATCGACGGCTTGAAACCCACCAACCCGTTAAAGGCCGCTGGCACCCGCACCGAACCCCCGGTGTCCGTGCCCATGCCAATGCAAGCAATACCTGCCGCCACCGCCACCGCCGATCCACTGGACGAGCCGCCAGGCGCGCGGTGGCCGTCCATGCTTGCACGGTTGATGGGCGTACCAAAGTGCGGGTTCAAGCCCAAGCCGGAATAAGCAAATTCGGTCAGACCCACCTTGCCCAGGCTGATGCAGCCGCAGGCCGCTAGTCGCTGCACGGTGGCCGCGTCGTGCAAGGCGGGGGCGGCGTTGCGTCGCGTGGCTGAGGCGGCGGTCGTGGGCGTTCCTTGCACGTCAAACAAATCTTTCCACACCACCGGCACGCCATCGAGCGGGCCCAAGGGCTGCCCGGCGTCCCAGCGGGCGTCACTGGCGCGGGCTTCCTGCAGGGCGCGCTCCTGGGTGATGCACAGGAACAAGCCAGGCTCCCCCAAGCGCGCAGCAGCCAGGGCATTGGCAACCACCTGCGAAGGGCGCAACACGCCGCTTTGGTAGGCCGTATACAAGGCGCGAGCGCCATTACTGAGATTCATATCCATCCTTTTTGCAACGAGTGCGCCACATGATCGCAGCTTGGCGGCCAGCACAGGGAGTTCCGGTAGGTCGGCACAGGCCGGGCGCTGGTAGGCTCGGCCCCACGAATCCTACGCCGCACACAAATGACCACCACCGATCACCCCCCTGCCCCGCATCGGCCGCAAATTCGGCTCTACCAAGAGTGGCTGCAAGCCCAGCGCGGCCTGGCATTTGCCGACTACCGCGCGCTGTGGCAATGGTCGGTGACCGATCTGGACGCATTTTGGCAAAGCATTTGGGATTACTTTGACCTGCGCTCGCCCACGCCGCACAGCGCCGTGCTGCAAGCCAACGTGATGCCTGGCGCACGCTGGTTTCCTGGTGCGCAAACCAATTACGCCCGACAGGTGCTGCGCCATGTGGACGCGGCGCATGCCGCAGGCTGCCCGGCGCTGGTGTGCCGCAACGAGCGTGGCGATCAGCGCCAGATCTCCTGGCCCGAGTTACGCCGCCAAGTGGCCTCCATGGCGCTGCACCTGAACGCCCAGGGCCTGGAGCCTGGCGACCGCGTGGCGGCTTATCTGCCCAATATTCCCGAGGCCATGGTCGCCTTTTTGGCCACCGTGTCGCTGGGCGGCGTCTGGAGCATTTGCGCACCCGACATGGGCACCGCAGCCGTGCTGGACCGGTTTCGCCAGATCGAACCGAAAATCCTGATCGCCGTGGACGGCGTACGCTACGGCGGTCGCGACCTGGACCGCCGCTCCGTAGTGCAAGAGCTGCGCGCCGCGCTGCCCAGCGTGCAGCACCTCATCGTGCACTACAACGTGAAGGCCCCAGGCAGCGACGTGGCCAGCTTGCCCGACGCCACTCCCATGGCGCAGACCACCGGCCGCGACGATGCGGTGGTAGCCGCGTTCGAGCCTTTGTGGCTGCCTTGGGACCACCCCTTATGGATCGTGTATTCCAGCGGCACCACGGGCCTGCCCAAGCCCATCGTGCACGGCCATGGCGGCACGGTGATCGTGGCGCTGGCGCTCAAAATTTTGCACAACGACGTGGGCTGCAGCTACCACCCCAATAGCCAGGGCGAGCGTTTTCATTGGTACAGCTCCACCGGCTGGGTGATGTGGAACGCCCAGCTCAGCGGCCTTCTCAACGGCACCACCTGCGTCATCTACGACGGCAACCCGGCAGGCACCGACAAAGACCGCCCCGACTGGGGCACGTTGTGGCGCTTTGCCGCCCAGACCGGAATCACTTTTTTTGGTGCAGGTGCGGCGTTTTACGCCAACTGCCACAAGGCCAAGCTGGATCTGGCGCAGTTGGGCGATCTCTCGCGGGTGCGCGCCCTAGGCACCACCGGCTCGCCGCTGGCGCCCGAGACGCAAATCTGGGGCACCGACCAATTTCGCCGCCTGCCACGCGCAGGCGTGCCCGACCACGACTTCGACATCTGGTGGTGCAATATCTCCGGCGGAACTGACTTTTGCGGCGCGTTCATTGGCGGCAACAGGGAGCTGCCGCAAGAGCCCGGCGTCATGCAATGCCGCCTGCTGGGCTGCGCCGTGGAGGCCTGGAACGACGCGGGCGAACCCGTGCTGGGCGAAGTGGGTGAACTGGTCTGCACCCAGCCCATTCCGTCCATGCCCCAGTATTTTTGGAACGACACGGCCAACGCGCGCTACCTGGCGAGTTACTTTGAGATGTACCCGCCAGGCCACGGCCGACGCATTGGCGGCGGCGACTTAGGGGCAGACGCCGGTGGCGTGTGGCGACACGGCGACTGGCTGCGCATTGGCAACGCGCAGGGGCTGGGGGAAGGCTGCGTGATCTTTGGCCGCAGCGACGCCACCATCAACCGCCACGGCCTGCGTATGGGCACCAGCGAAATCTACAGCGCCGTCGAAGCCCTGCCCGAGGTCATGGACAGCATGGTGGTGGACCTGGAATACCTGGGGCGCGAAAGCTATATGCCGCTGTTTGTGGTGCTACGCCCGGGCCTTGCGCTCGATGAGGCACTTACGGCCCGCATCCACCAGGCCATTCGCACCGCCCTGAGCCCACGCTTTTTGCCCAACGCCATCTTCCAAGTGGTCGAAATTCCGCGCACCCTGTCAGGCAAAAAGCAGGAGCTTCCCATCAAAAAGCTGCTGCTGGGTCACCCGCTGGAAAAGGTGGTGAACAAAGAGGCCATGGCCAATCCGGGGTGCTTGGACTGGTACCAGCAGTTCGCCACAGTGCACCAGGGCGCCGCCCGCGCATAGCGAGCGGCCAAAACATCCTGGGCGACCTGGCAAAATTTCCCCCTTTTTGCTTACTTTCCATAAAAGCGGCAAAATGGGGGTTATGCGCGACAACACCACCACAAAAATCAGTGCCGACGGGCTGCGCTATCGATCGCGCGCGTCGGGGTCCCCTTTTGCACAATCGTCTGGCAACGCTAGCATGAGCTGCGCCAAATGCGGCTTGCACAAACCCCGTTCACTGGGCTCGTTCAAGAAGCTGGCCGGTAAAAGCATGTTTGTCTGCGGCGATTGTTCGCCACCCAAAACCACCCCAGCGCCGGCTGCACCTGCTACGCCCTAGCCACTTAAAGGCGAAACCCGCCTGGCTGTAGCGTCAAACGCCGCGCTCAGTAATGTGGGGGGGTAATCACCCACAGCACCTTGGTCGGGCTGTCGGTTTCGTTGGCGCAGCGGTGCACTTCCGTGCTCTTGAACGCAAAGCTGTCGCCTTCAAACAACTGGAAATGCCGTCCAGACACCCACAAATCGAGGGTGCCAGACAACACCAGTCCGGCCTCTGCGCCATCATGGGAATAGTCTTCGCTATCGGCGTGGGGCCCGATAGTACTGATTAGTAGCTCCAGCGGCCCACTAAGATTGGGCGAGAGCAGCTCCTCCTGGATGCCCAGGCCGGTAAACGACATGCGGCGGCGGTTGTTGCTGCGCACCACCACATCGCGCTCGGCGGCGTCACCCTCGGTGTTTTGCTGAAAAAACCAGTTCATATGCACGCCCAGCGCGTCGCTGATGCGCTTGAGCACGCCAATGGGCAGGCGCGAGTGGTTGCGCTCGAGCTGGCTCAGGTAGCCGACCGAGATACCGGCTTTCTCGGCCACCTCGCGCAGGGTCAGGTTTTTGACCAGGCGCAGCTCGCGCAGCTGCTCGCCAATGGCCTGGCCAGGGTCCAGGTCTTGGGCGGCGGCGTCCGGCAGGTCTTCAGGGCCGGACAGGCGGGCGGCTTGCAGCGCCATTCAAAGGCCTTTCACGCGCAAACTTTGCGGGTCGTAAAAGCCAGCTAACGAAGCAGTAGCAGGCACTTTGACGCCGGCCACTTCAATCTCGTAGTTCGCAGCCAACAGGGCCGCGTCCGCGCCCGCAAAGGCACCGAGTTCCACATAGCCCATGCCTAAAGACTTGCCCAGCGCGTGGCCAAACATGCCCGATGAGATGCGCCCGACGATGGCGCCGTCGCGCCAAATGGGCTCGTTGTGGTAGAGCAAGGCGCTGGTGTCTTGCAAGGCAAATTGCAACAGCTTGCGGGTTACACCCTCTTCCTTTTGCTTGAGCAGTGCCTCGCGGCCCAAGAAGCCGTCGGGCTTTTTAAAGGACACCGCAAAGCCCAGACCGGCCTGGAGCGGAGTGTCTTCGTCGCTGATGTCGTGGCCCCAGTGGCGGTAGCCTTTTTCCATGCGCAGCGAGTTGAGCGCGTGGTAGCCCGCCAGCCGCAGGCCCAGGGGTTCGCCTTCGCGCATCAGGGTGTCAAACACGCCGGGCGCGCATTCCACCGGCACATACAGCTCCCAACCCAGTTCGCCCACATAGGTAATGCGGCTGGCGCGCACGCGGGCGTAGCCGAGGTCGATTACCTGCGAGGTGCCGAAGGGGAAAGCTTCGTTGGAGAAGTCGGCGTCGCTCACGCGCTGCAGCAGCTCGCGCGATCGCGGGCCCATCAGGCCCAGCACCGCCATGCTCGCACCCAGATCGGTGGCCATGGCGCGGGCGTCCGCGGGGATCTGGCGCTGGAGCCAGGCAAAGTCACGTGTTTGCGTAGCCGCTGCGGTCACGACCAAAAAGCGGTCCGGCGCCTCGCGGGTCACGGTCAGGTCGGCCTCAATGCCGCCGCGCTCATTGAGCCACTGGGTGTACACCACCTTGCCCACCGGCACGGCCATGTTGTTGGCGCAGATGTGGTTGAGCACTTTCTCGGCGTCCGGCCCCTGCACCACAAACTTGGCAAACGAGGACTGGTCAAACAAGCCCACAGCGTTGCGTACCGCGTTGTGTTCGGCGGCGGAATAGTCAAACCAGTTTTGGCGGCCATAGCTGTATTCGTACTCGGGCTTGACACCGGGTGGGGCGTACCAGTTGGGGCGCTCCCAGCCAGCTACCTCGCCAAAGCAAGCGCCGTGCGCTGCTAATCGGTCGTGCAGGATGGAGCGGCGCACGCCGCGCGCCGTCTCGGGCTGGCGAAACGGCCAGTGCATGGCGTACAAGAGACCCAAGGTCTCCACGGTGCGGTCGCGCAGGTAGCTGCGGTTGCGCTGAAAGGGCATGGCGCGGCGGATGTCCACGTCCCACAAGGCCATGGGCGGGTGACCGTCGAGCATCCAATCGGCTAGCACCTTGCCCGCGCCACCGGCGGACTGAATGCCAATCGAGTTAAACCCAGCAGCCACAAACAGATTACGCACCTCGGGCGTTTCGCCCAGCAGGTAGCGGTCGTCGGGGGTAAAGCTCTCAGGCCCGTTGAAGAACAGGTTGATGCCGGTCTTCTCAAGCGCCGGGGTGCGGTGCATGGCTGCGGTGAGCAGTGGCTCGATGTGCTCCAAGTCGTCGGGCAGCGAATCAAAGCAAAAGCTTTGCGGAATGCCTTTCATGCCCCAGGGCTTGGCCACGGGCTCAAACCAGCCGACCAACAGCTTGCCAGCGTCTTCTTTAAAGTAAGCGCAACCGTCGGGGTCGCGCAGCACTGGCATATTGGAATGCAGACCCTCCATGGGTTCGGTGACGATGTAGAAGTGCTCGGCTGCGTGCAGGGGCACCGTAGTGCCAGCCTTGGCGCCGAGTTCATGCGCCCACATGCCGGCGCAGTTCACCACCATGTCGGCGCGGATCTCGCCAAACTCGGTGCGCACGCCCACAGCGGTGCCGTTTTCGATGATGATTTCTTGCGCCGCACAGTTCTCAAAAATGCGCGCACCCCGGCTCTTGGCGCCCTTGGCCAGGGCTTGGGTGGTGTCAATCGGGTTGGTGCGGCCATCTTTGGGCAGGTAGACGCCACCCACCAAATCGTCAATGCGCACACCAGGCCATAGGCTGGCGATCTCAGCGGGCGCCAGGGTTTGCACTTCCAGCCCAAAGCATTTGGCCATGGACGCGCCGCGCTTGAGCTCTTCAAAGCGCGCCAGGTTGGTGGCTACGGCAATGGAACCCGTCTGGCGAAAGCCAGTGGCCTGCCCGGTTTCTTGCTCCAAGGAGGCGTAGAGGTTGGTGGTGTACTGCGCCAAACGCGTCAGGTTGTAGGTAGCGCGCAACTGCCCGACCAGCCCGGCGGCGTGCCAGGTGGTACCACAGGTGAGTTGTTTGCGCTCCAGCAAGACCACATCGGTACAGCCCCGCAAGGTCAAGTGGTAGGCCAGGCTGCAGCCCACGATGCCACCCCCCACAATCACTACGCTGGCTCGGTTCGGTAGATCCATGCGGCCTCCAAAAGTAAAAAATGTGTCGAAAATTATTCTAGTGTAAAAATATCGACCAGAATTTTAAAACTGTGCTTACAATTCGCAAAAATTCGCCTCGGGACATTAGAACCCCGAGCACGGTAGTTGCGCAATAGGTGGCTCAGGGCGGCAAAATCTTTGCGCGCTAGCCTGTACAACCGTTTATCGGAGACAGACATGACAGAACATGCTCGGGTTGTGGTCATTGGCGGCGGTGTCGCCGGATGCAGCTGCCTGTACCACCTAGCGGCCTTGGGGGTGAAAGACGCCTTGCTACTGGAGCGCGACGAGCTCACCAGCGGCTCGACCTGGCACGCGGCGGGCAACCTGCCGACGTTTTCCACCAGCTGGAGCATTCTCAAGCTCCAAAAATACTCTGCTGCGCTGTACCGCAAGCTCGCCGCCTCCAGCGAAAACCCCATCAATTACCACCTGACCGGCTCGGTGCGCCTGGCCCATGGGCGCAAGCGCATGGACGAGTTTGCCCACGTCCAAAGCATGGCGCGCGCGCAAGGCCTGGACTATGAAATCCTGTCGCCCTCGGAGCTGAAAAACCGCTACCCGCTGATCGAAACCCACGACCTGCAAGGCGCTCTGTGGGACCCGCTAGACGGCGACATCGACCCCTCGCAACTCACCCAGGCGCTGGCCCGCGAAGCGCGCCTGCTGGGCGCCACCATTCGACGCCACACCCGTGTCACCGCCTTGGCGCAAAAGCCCAACGGCGAATGGCTGGTCACCACCGACAAGGGCGAGATCACCGCAGAGATCGTGGTCAATGCGGCGGGCTACCGCGCGGGCGAAGTAATGGCCATGGTGGGGCGGCATTTGCCGATCGCCATCATGTCGCACCAGTATTTGGTGACCGAAGACGTGCCCGAACTCGCCGGCCACACCGAGAGCGCCGGGCGGCTGCCGCTGCTGCGCGACCCGGACACCTCGTACTACCTGCGCCAGGAGCGCGGCGGCTTCATCTTGGGCCCTTACGAATGGAAAGCGACGCCCATGTGGCAGAGTGGCATGCCCGACGACTTTGCCAACCAGCTCTGGAACGACGACTTCGAGCGGCTGGAGGCTTACATCGAAGACGCCATGGCGCGCGTGCCTGCGCTGGCGCGGGCTGGCATCAAGCGCGGCGTCAACGGCCCCATTCCTTATTCGCCCGACGGCAACCCCTACATTGGCCCGGAGCCGGGTTTGCGCAATTTTTTCCATTGCAACACCTTTAGCTTTGGCATTACCCAGGGCGGTGGTGCGGGCAAGGCGCTGGCCGAATGGGTGGTGCACGGCCAGACCGAGTGGGATTTGTGGTCGCTGGACCGGCGCCGCTATGGCGACTACGCCACCACCGAGTACACGGTGGCCAAGGCCATTGAGATCTACCAAAATGAATACGCCTCATCATTTCCTTATGAGGAGCGCCCGGCCGGGCGGCCCTTGCGCACCTCGCCGCTGTACGACACGCTGGCGGCCAAGGGTGCGCGCTTTGGCGCCCGTGGCGGCTGGGAGCGCGCGGTTTATCTGGACTTGAAGGGAGACATTCCGCCTGATACGCATTCTTTCCGGCGCGAAAACGTCTGGCATGGTGCGGTGGCCGAAGAAGTCAAAGCCGTGCGCGAACGCGTGGGCATCTTGGATTTGCCGGGCTTTACCAAATACGAACTCAAAGGCCCCGGCGCGGCAAAACACCTGGACTATTTGTCGTGCTCCAAGCTGCCCAGCAAAGGGCGCGTGTCGCTGGCCTATGCGCTCACGCCCACCGGCAAGCTGTGGAGCGAGTTCACCATCACCCGCCTGGACGAGGACCACTTTTACATCATCAGCGCGGCCATTGCAGCAACCCACGATATGGACTTGCTGCGCCAGGGCTTGGCCGAGGACAGCCCGATTAGCGTCACCGATGTCAGCGCCGACTTTGGCACGCTGATCATCGCAGGACCCCGTGCACGCGACGTGCTGGGCCAGGTCACTCAAGCCGATTTGTCCAACGCGGCCTTCCCTTGGCTCACCGCCCAGACCATAGAGACCGTGACGGGCCGCACGCTGGCCATGCGCGTCAACTACGTGGGCGAGCTGGGCTGGGAATTGCACGCACCCGTGGCGCAGTTGCCCACCTTGTACGCCGCCATTTGGGCCGCAGGCGTGGCTTTTGACATCCGCGACTTTGGCCTCTACGCCATGGACAGCCTGCGCGTGGACAAGTGCTACCGCGGCTGGAAGAGCGACTTAGAAAGCGGCTATACCCCGCTGGAGGCGTCGCTGGACCGCTTTGTGGACGTCAACAAGGCCGACTACGTGGGCAAAGCCGCACTGGTGGCCGAGCACGCGCGCGGCGCGGCGCAGCGCTTTGTGCCTCTGATTTTTGACGATGACGGCGATGCCGAAGCGCCCTACTGCGCGCAGGTGTTTGATGGCTCTACCAACGTGGGCCTGACCACTTCCGGGGTCTGGAGTCATACCCTCAACAAGAGCGTGGCGCTGGCCTACGTCAGCGCGGCCAAGGCCACGCCTGGAACCAAACTACAAGTGGAAGTGCTCGGGCAAATGCGCAGCGCTACCGTGCACGCTGAGCCCTTGTACGACCCCAAAAACGAGCGCCTGCGCGCTTGATACCCCTATTCCCTGACCCTTCACCGAGGTTTCACCCATGAGCGCAATTGCAGAAAAATCCAACCCCCGTGGCGGCGCACGTGAGGCCCGCCGCGCGGCCCGTTCCGCCCCCCTGCCTGATAACTTGCGCCCGGTGCGCCCTGGCATGAATGGCGGCAACTACAAGCCCTTGAGCGATGCAAACGTGCTGAAAATCCACAATGCAGCGCTCGACGCGCTGGAGCACATCGGCCTGGCCGACGCGCCCGAGAGCGGCATTGAACTCATGACCAAGGCCGGCGCCAAACTGACCGACACCGGGCGCCTGATCTTTCCCCGCGCGCTGATTGAGGACACGGTGGCCAACGCCGCGCGCCACTTTGTGCTGCACGGCCAAGACCCCAAGCACGACATGGAGCCCTGGGGCGACAAGGTGTATTTCGGCACAGCGGGTGCGGCGGTGAGCATGGTCGACGCCTTTACAGGCGAATACCGCGACTCCACCACGCAGGACCTGTACAACATTGCGCGCACGGTGGACACGCTGGAGCACATCCACTTTTTCCAACGTTCGGTGGTCTGCCGCGACCTGGATTTGCCGCGCGAGATGGACTTCAACACCACCTACGCCAGCGTTAGCGGAACCACCAAGCACGTGGGTTCGAGCTGGGTCTCGCCCGAGCACCTGGAAGAAACGCTCAAGATGCTGCACATCATCGCCGGGGGCGAGGACAAATGGCGTGCACGCCCCTTTGTCAGCCAATCCAACTGCTTTGTCGTGCCGCCCATGAAGTTTGCCTACGACGCCTGCAAGTGCCTGGAAGTGGCGGTACGCGGCGGCATGCCGGTGTTGCTGCTATCGGCGGGTCAAGCCGGTGCCACGGCGCCCGCGTCCCTGGCCACCGCGCTGGTGCAAGAAACCGCCGAATGCCTGGCCGGTTTGGTGTACGTCAACGCCGTAAAACCCAAGGCCCCCGCCATGTTTGGCACATGGTGCTTTGTGTCGGACCTGCGCACCGGCGCCATGTCCGGCGGCAGCCCCGAACAAGCGCTCCTGTCGGCCGCCAGCGCCCAGATGTCGCGCTTTTATGACCTAACCGGCGCCACCGCCTCGGGCATGTGCGACGCGAAAATGCCCGACGCCCAAGCTGGTTTTGAGAAGGCCTACAACCACGCCCTGGTGGGCAACGCCGGGGCCAACCTGATTTATGAATCCGCCGGCATGCTGGCCAGCCTCTTGGGCTTTTCGCTGGAGAGCTTGCTGATTGATAACGACATCATCGGTGCGGTGCAACGCACCATCCGCGGCATCGAGGTCAATGACGAAACCCTGTCGCTCGACACCATCCGCGACGTATGCCTGACGGGCCCCGGCCACTACCTGGGCGCGCCGCAAACGCTCAACCTGATGCAACGCGATTACCTGTATCCGCAAATCGCCAACCGTGCCAGCCCCAACCAGTGGGTGGAGCAGGGTCGCCCCAGCATCGTGCAGACCGCGTCCAAAAAGCTGCAGGTGATTTTGGAGCAGCACTTTCCGTCACACATTTCACCCGAGATGGACGCCCGCATCCGCGCCGAGTTCCCGGTGCGTCTGGCGCGTGCGGGCATGCAACCGCGGGTTTGAGCGGCTAAACGGCGACTAAGCGCGCCTTCGCTTAAGCCGAATGGGCGATGACTGTGCGCTGAACCGCACGGTCGTCACCCAGCACAATCAATGCAAACAGCAACTCGGCCAGTGATGACGCTAGCGCCGTTTTACGCGCCAGCAAGGGCGTGGCAGACGGGTTAAGCACCACAAAGTCGGCCTCGCAGCCCGGCAGCAAATTACCCACCACGCCGCCCAAACCCAGGGCCTGAGCGGCGCCTGCGGTGTGCTGCCACCAAAGTTGCTGCGGCGTGAGCGACAAACCGGCTTTGGTGTGGCCCTCGCGCCCCACGTAATACGCCGCCAACATGGTGTGAAACGGGCTAAAACTGGTTCCCCCGCCCACGTCGCTGGCTAATCCGTAGCCAAAGCCCACGCGGTCCGCACCCGCGTAGTCAAAGAAACCACTGCCCAAAAACAAATTGCTCGTTGGGCTGACGGCCGCCACGGCGCCGGTGGCACGCATCAAGGCGCGGTCGTCATCATCAAAGTGGATGCAATGGGCGTAAACGGCGCGCCCACGCATCAGGCCAAAGTCAGCGTAGGTGGCCAGATAGCTGCGCGACTGGGGAAATAGCGTGCGCGCCCAGGCAATTTCGTCTTTGTTTTCGGCCACGTGGCTCTGGATCCAGACGTCGGGGTAGCGGGCAGCCAGTTCACCCGCGCCGCGCAACTGGGCTTCGGTGGACGTGGGCGCAAAGCGCGGGGTAATGGCATAGCCCAGGCGGCCCTGGCCGTGCCAGCGCTGGATCAGCGCCTCAGACTCGATCAGGCTTTGCTCGGCGGCGTCGGTGCCTGGCCCGCTCTGGTTCAACAAAGCCGCCGGTGCATGGCGGTCCATCAGGCACAGGCCAGTGATCAGGCGCATCTGGCGCGCCTGCGCTTGGGCAAACAAGGCGTTGACCGAGGTGCTGTGCGAGGTGGCAAAGGCCAGCGCCGTGGTGACGCCATTGCGCAAGAGTTCGTCGACAAAGAAACCAGCGGCCTCAGCGGCGTACTCGGGGTCTGCAAAACGCTGCTCCTCGGGAAAAGTGTAGTTTTCCAACCAGGGCAAAAGGCCGTCTGCGGGCGAGCCCATGACGTTGGTTTGCGGGAAATGCACATGCATGTCCACAAAACCTGGCGCGATAAGGCGCCCGCTCAGGTGCTCCACCGCCACGCGGCAATGCTGGGCGGACAACGCACGCCAACTGCCAATCGCCTGAACCACCTGCAAGCCCTGGGCGTTGGGGCCAACGACCAACAGGCCGTCTTCTTCGTAGCGGATGCTGTCGGCGCCGCGCGCCGGGTCCGCAAACCACAGCAGGCTGGCGCGGTAGCCCCGTAGCATCAGACGCGGCCTAAGGTGCAGCCGTCGCCCGCCGAGTCACGCCACACCCGCACTTGCGATAGGCCGGGCAAGCGGGGCTCCAGGCCACGCCAGATAAAGGCGCACAGATTTTCCAACGTTGCGGGCCCCAGGTCGGGCACTTCATCGAGCATGCGGTGATCCAGTTGCTCGCGCACCTGCGCCACTTGCAATCGGACCAAACCGAGGTCCACCACCATGCCACTTGCGGGGTCGCGCGGCCCAGACACCGTCACTTCGGCGTAATAGGTGTGGCCGTGCACGCGCAGGCTGCCTTCGCGTTCGATGTCGCGTTGCAGGGTGTGCGCCGCGTCAAAAAAGAACTGTTGGCTGACCCGGAATTCACGGCCAGAAATCGGTTGGGGGGCGGTACTCATCGGATTCCAGTCATTTTGTGGGTTTGCAAGCTGAGCTTCCAGGCCGGGTTTTGCAGGCACAGGGCGATACAAATTTCGGTATTTTTGGCGCGCAAGATGTCGTCCAGGGGTTGTAGATGGTGGTGTTCAAAGGCCAAGGCCTGCATGTCCTGCAGGTCGTCCAAACCAAAACCGGCCTGCGGCCACACCAGCTTGAGCTCTTGGCCCGCGCGTTGTAGCCATGGTGCACCGGCCTTGGGACTAACGCAGATCCAGTCAATGCCCGTAGGTGCGGTCAAGCTGCCGTTGGTCTCGACCGCAATTTGGAAGCCCTGGGCGTGCAGCGCTTGCACCAAGGCGGTGTCGACCTGCAACAAAGGCTCGCCGCCAGTCAGCACCACAAAACGGTGCGCATGGTCGGCCACCGGCCACAGAGCGGCAATTTGTGCTGCCAGGGCCCGGGCACTGTCAAACCGGCCTCCCAGGGTGCCGTCGGTGCCCACAAAGTCAGTATCGCAAAACTGGCACACCGCCGTGGCCCGGTCCTGCTCACGGCCGGACCAAAGATTACAACCGGCAAAGCGGCAAAACACCGCAGGCTTACCGGCGTTGGCGCCTTCGCCTTGCAGGGTGTAAAAAATTTCCTTGACCTGGTAGCTCATGGCGCAGGCCGAACGGGAAAATCGGAGGCGCGGGTTGGGGTTTCGCGCACAGGCGTCGACGGGGCGACGGCCATCGCAGCGAGGTTTTTGTACATGGTAGTCCTCTACATGGCCCGGAATATAGAAGCCCCACTGCGCCGGACACGCTGGCGTGGGATGGTTCGAGTTTACAAGGGCAGCACCCGGGCACTGGTGCGCTTGTATCGCGTCCCCTTGCTTTAGCGCAAATCGGCTACAAATCGCCAGTGATACGATCTTCTCCGCGGCCCGCTGTCTCGCGGCCCATCAGCCTCACTTCCTCCATCCTTTCCCCCATGAACAGCGCGCCCAGCGACATCTCCCAAAGCTCCATAGCCATGCGCACGGAGTGGCCCACTTGGCTCTTGATTGCCGCCATTTACGGCAGCTGGCTGGCCGCACTGGTTTGGTACGCGCACGGCGCTTCGCTTGGGGCCGTAGCGGCCTTGGTGGTGATTGCGGCGTGGTACATGAGCTTGCAGCACGAGCTGGTGCACAACCACCCGACCCGCCACGCCGCGCTCAACCGCGCCTTGGGCCTGCTGCCCATAGCGGTGTGGTACCCGTTTGACATTTACCGGCGCAGCCACCTGGCGCACCACCGCGACGAGCTGCTGACCTACCCCGGCCAGGACCCGGAAAGCAACTACCTCGATCCTGCGGACTTCGCCCAGCGCAGCGCGCTGTTGCGCGTTCTGCTGCTAGTGCAGCGCACAACGCTGGGTCGTTTTTTCGTCACCCCGGCCTTTGGGATTTTTTACCTGTTGTGGCCCTTACGTAAAGCCAGCTACTGGCGCAGCCCGAAACTGCGCTGGACCTGGGTGCAACACCTGGGGCTGCTGGTGCTGATGCTGTGGGCCATCCAAGCGGCAACAGACATGTCGCCCTGGACCTATGTGCTGGGGGTGAGCTACCCCTGCCTGGGACTGGCCTTCATGCGCTCGTTTTACGAACACCGCCCCGCTGCCCTGCCAGCCCATCGCATTGTGGTCAACGAGGCCGCATGGCCATGGCGTCTGCTGTACCTGAACAACAACTACCACGCCGTCCACCACGCCCAGCCGAACCTGCCCTGGTACGCCATTCCCAAAGCCTATTGGGCGCAGCGCGATGCCATCGTGGCGGGAACGGGTGGGTTTTTGGTGCCGGGCTATGGGGACTTGTTTGTACGCCACGCGTTCTCGCCCATCGACCACCCTGCGCAGACCACGCACCTCGCTGCGGGGCCAGCGCCTGCGGCCGTAACGGATACGACCTGAGCGCGCCATGCACGCGCGCATTGCATCTCTGCCGATGTACCTGGCCAACCGCCCTGCCGTGGCTGCGCTGTGGGAACTGCTGCGCCAGGCGCTGGATGCCGCCGGGCTGGAACGCTTACCCACCGAATTGACCTGGCCGCAGGACTACCACGCGCATTGGCTAGAGCCCGACTTGCTCATCAGCCAGACCTGCGGCTACCCCCTAACCCATGCCTTGGCCGGGCAGGTACAACTGGTCGGCTGTTTTGCTTATGACGCGCCGCAGTGTGAGGGCATTTATTGCCGCAGCGTGCTGGTGGCACGTACCAAACATGCGCATTGGACGCTGGAGCAGTTTAGGGGCCTGCGCCTGGCCTTCAACGCACAGGACTCACAGTCGGGCACCAATGCGTTGCGCGCATTGGTGGCGCCCCTGGCGCGCGATGGGCGGTTTTTTGGCAACACCATAGCGACTGGCAGCCACAGCGCATCTATGGCCGCAGTGCAGGAGGGCCAGGCCGATCTGGCCGCCATTGACTGCGTCACCTACGCCGCTTTGCAACGCTGCACGCCGCAGGCGAGCAACGGCTTGTGCGCCGTCGGCGCCACCGAAGCCTATCCCGGACTGCCCTTGGTGACCGCGCTGGCCACCTCGGCTGCCGACCTGGTGCTGCTGCAACAAGCTTTGCGCGCCTTGGTGGTCAACCCCCAAACCGCGACAACCCTAGAAGCGCTA
>Ga0214919_10002264_pt1 | contig 30467 bp, 17 predicted proteins | sample LL1503_MetaG_FD_177994 | JGI IMG/M metagenome (GOLD analysis project Ga0214919, IMG submission 177994) | Freshwater microbial communities from Lake Lanier, Atlanta, Georgia, United States - LL-1503 | ecosystem: Environmental > Aquatic > Freshwater > Lake | place: USA: Georgia | collected... | reverse complement strand
GGTCTGGCCGGCCGGCCCGAGCTTCCTGCTCGATTACCGTGCACCAACCCGTGCCCTGATCGAGGCGATCTGCGAGCTCAAGCCCGACTATGTCTGCACGTTTCCCTCGTTACTCTTGGAGATTCTTCGCCACGCGCGGGACGAGCGGATCACGCTGCCGCCCCTGATGGAGGCGATCGGTGTGGGCGAGGCGAGTCCGCCCGAGCTCGCCGGGCTCTGCCGTGACGTGTGGGGTGCTCCGCTCGTCAGCACGTATACCGCCGCTGAGGCGGGAGCCATCGCATACCAATGCCCAGAGGGCGGTCGCTGGCATCTCCAGTCGGAGAAATCAATCATCGAGGTGCTCGACGACAGTGGCCGCCCCTGCGATCCGGGCGAAACGGGCCGGGTCATCCTGACCCCGCTCCACAACTTCGCCATGCCTCTGCTCCGCTATGAAATCGGCGACGTCGCCACGGTGGGCGCAGGCCCGTGCCCCTGCGGTCGCACCCTGCCCATCCTCGCTGAGATCGTCGGACGGGCGCGGGATCTGCTGATGCTGCCATCGGGTGAGTTGCGGCCGCCCTACTATGGTCATCGAGCCGTGATGGAAGTCCGGTCGATTCGCCAGCACCAGGTCGTGCAGACCGCCCGCGATCAGGTCTGTTTCCGGCTGGTCGTGGCGCGGCCGCTGACCCGTGAGGAAGAGGGGCACGTTATCAGGGCCGCCACCGACGCGCTCGGCGGCGGGTTCAAGGTCGGCATCGAGTATGTGGATGCAATCCTGCGCCGTCCCAACGGCAAGTTTGCCGAGTTCGAGCGACGCATGGATGACTCCGGCCGCTGACATCCGACGAAGTATCGTTGCGGCTCAACGCGCCACTGCAGCGGTCGATCGCGATCAAACCGCATCGACACCATCCGCAACGGCTTACGAAGCCATGTGCCGGACGACGCCAAAGATTCGCCCACGGCATGCCACCAGCAGAACCATGCCAAACGCGAGCAGCAGGGCGGACGACGGCTCGGGAACGGCCGCGAAGGTCAGAGTGGTCGAGGCGGGCAGGCTGTAATTTGGGGCCGCACCATAATAAGAGATAGTCTGGAATCGCAGTCCCACGACATCTTTCGGAACATCAAAGGCTGTGAAGCTGTTGCCGGTAAACTTGCTGAGTGGATCGGTGCTGAAAAATGGGGTAAGTAATTCCGAAAACAGTGACTGCGTTTTATTGTCGGAAAAAATCGCACTGATATCCAAAGTGGCGGCCTCGCCGGTGTAAACCGACCCGGCGCTGATCGAGACCAGTTGCGTGGCATCGGTCACCTTGTCGAAGAGGACATCGAAATTCGCACCCGAGTAAGATATCGCGGTGGTCCTTTCCACGATGATCCCGGCCAGTCCCAGGTTTCCCGACGCTGCCACGAGCAGTCCCACGGAAGCTGCGGCGGCATGACCTTTGGACGTCTCCCAAAGGCTCGCATTCAGGAGACGCGAGTTCAGGAAACACGAATTCAAGAGAGATGAATTCGGGAGAGATGGGATACGATCGTTGGACATCTGACTATTCCTTTTTCGGCCGCTGGCCTCTCCGTCCGGGAGCCCACTGTTTGGAACCCACGGTTTGGAACTCACTTCGTTCGGGCCCCTGCGGCATATTGTCGGGAATCCCAACGAGCGTCAGTGTCAACCCGGCCCGCGACTGTGTCAAATAATTTCCGGGGCAATTGGTATCGAGTGCCCGCAAGCCGAGCCCTGAGCAGCGGGCGCTATCGCAGGAAAATGGGTCCCATGAGACAAAACGTCACCACAGGGCTCCCCTTTCGGTCCCCGACCGCCCGTCGAGCTGTTCTCTCCTCCGCCCTGTGGCTCGGTGGACTCGCCCTTGCCCCGCCGCTGCTGGCCCAGCCGCGAGTGCGGCCCGCTGCATTTCGCAGCGATCCGTTCCTGCTTGGTGTGGCCTCGGGCTACCCCACCACCGAAGGCATGGTGCTCTGGACCCGGCTGATGACCGATCTGCTCGCGCCGGACGGCGGCCTCGGCAACGACGACATCGAGGTCGGCTTCGAGATCGCCTCTGACGCGGCCTTCCTGCACACGGTGCAAAGCGGCCTGACCCGAGCGGAGGCCGCGTATGCGCACAGCGTGCACCTCGAGGTCCGCGGGCTCGCGGCCGGCTGCAGCTATTTCTACCGGTTTCGCGCCGGTGAATTCCTCAGCCCGGTGGGCCGCACCTGGACGAGCCCTGCCGCCGGGCAAACGCAGCCTCCCCTGCGCATCGGCGTGGCGAGCTGCCAGCATTACGAGCAGGGCTACTATCACGCCTACCGGCACATGCTCGATACGGGCGTCGACCTGATCGTGCACCTCGGCGATTACATCTACGAGGCCAACACTGCGGATCCCGTGCGCCGCCATGATCGCGGTGAGTGCCGGACGCTCGCCGAATACCGACTGCGATACGCGTGGTATCGCAGCGATCCACTGCTGCGTGAGGCCCATGCCGCGTGTCCGTGGGTGTTGACCCACGACGATCACGAAGTCGACAACGATTACGCCGGGATGCAATCGGCAAACCAGGCGGAGCAGGCCCTGTTTGCGGCCCGCCGCGCCGCGGCCTACCAGGCCTATTACGAACATCAGCCCCTGCCCCGCGACAGCCTCGTTGCCGGCGGCGGGTTGCAACTCTATCGCACGCAACCGATCGGCGATCTGCTCGCCCTCCACATGCTGGACACGCGGCAGTACCGCAGCCCACAGGCGTGCTCCAAGCCTCCGCGGCAGGGCGGCACCCGGGTGTTCGTCGACGAGTGTCCGTCCTGGAACGATCCGGGCCGCTCGATGCTCGGTGAGCGGCAGGAACAATGGCTGGGGCGGCAATTGCGGGACTCGACGAGCCACTGGAACCTGATCGCCCAGAGCGTGGTGTTCACGCTGGTCGACGAGGACCCCGGCCCGCGTGAACAGCATTGGAATGACAGCTGGGCCGGGTATCCTGCCGCCCGGCAGCGATTGCTCGAGTCCATACGCGGAGGTCACACCGCCAACCCGGTGATCCTCGGCGGCGACATTCACGCCTTCATCGCCGCCGATCAGCGACTCTGCGCCAACGATCCCGCTTCATCCATCATCGCCAGTGAACTGGTGACGACCTCCGTATCCTCGGGGCCACCGCCGCCGCCCGTCATCGATGCGTACAAACGCGACACGCTCAATGTGCACTTCGCCGAGGACAGTCACCGCGGCTATCTCTGGCTGGAGGTCAGCCGGGAACGGCTCGAGGCGCGGATGATCGGTTTCGACAGCGTGCGGGCACCGACGGCCGTGGGCCGCACCCTCGTGACGCTGCAAATCGAAGACGGTCGGCGCGGTCTGCAACGCCGCTGAGGCGATCAGGATGCCGGCTGCTCCTCGGCCCAGGCTGACACCGGCACGCAGCTGCAGAACAGGTTGCGGTCGCCGTGGACGTTGTCCACTCTGGCCACCGCTGGCCAGTATTTGCCACGCTTGAGCGAGGCGACTGGAAACACCGCGATTTCGCGGGAGTAGGGACGGTCCCAGTCATCGCCGGCGATCGCGGCCGCGGTGTGCGGCGCGTGCTTGAGCGGGTTGTTGTCCTGCGGCCAAACCCCCTCCTCCACCTGCCGGATCTCCTCGCGGATCGCGATCATCGCCGCGACGAATCGGTCGAGCTCGGCCAACGGCTCGCTCTCGGTTGGCTCCACCATCAACGTGCCAGGCACCGGAAAGCTGAGCGTGGGGGCATGGAATCCGTAATCGACCAGCCGCTTGGCCACGTCTTCGGAGGTGACGCCGCTGGTTTCTTTCAGAGGCCGCAGGTCGAGGATGCACTCGTGGGCCACGCGGCCGTTGGCGCTCGCGTAGAGCGTCTGATAGTGGCCGCGGAGCCGGAAGCTGACGTAGTTGGCGGCCAGGATAGCGGCCTGGGTGGCGTGCCTGAGCCCGTTGGCCCCCATCATCCGGCAATACATCCAGCTGATCGGCAGCACCGCGGCATTGCCCAGCGGCGCGGCCGACACGGCACCCACATCACTGGCGGGCAGGCCCGCCGTGACGTGCCCGGGAAGGAAAGGCACGAGGTCCGCGACCACACAGACCGGGCCGACGCCGGGGCCGCCACCGCCGTGCGGGATGCAGAAGGTCTTGTGGAGATTCAGGTGGCTGACGTCGCCGCCGAACGCGCCGGGGGCCGCGACACCGACCAGGGCGTTCATGTTCGCACCATCGACATAGACGCGGCCACCGTGGCGATGAACGATTTCGCAGAGCTCCCTGATCTGGGTCTCGAAGACGCCGTGGGTGCTCGGGTAGGTGATCATCACCGCCGACAGTCGGTCGCTGTACTGGTCGCACTTGGCCCGCAGTTCGGCCAGATCGACGTTGCCGTGGGCGTCGCAGCCGGTGACCACGACTTCCATGCCGACCATCTGGGCACTGGCGGGGTTCGTGCCGTGGGCGGACGACGGGATCAGGCAGATCGTGCGATGGCCCTGGCCACGGGCCCGCTGCCAGGCCTGGATCACGAGCAGCCCGGCATACTCCCCCTGGCTGCCGGCATTGGGCTGCAGGCTGATGCCGGCATAGCCGGTGGCCTCACAGAGCCATTCCCGCAGCTGACGTTCGAGGATTGAGTAGCCCTCGAGCTGGTCGGCGGGGGCGAACGGGTGGACGTTCGCGAACTCCGGCCAGGTGATCGGGATCATCTCGCTGGTGGCGTTGAGTTTCATCGTGCAGCTGCCCAGCGGGATCATGCTGCGGTCGAGCGCGAGATCCTTGTCGCTCAAAGAGCGGATGTAGCGGAGCATCGCGGTTTCGCTGTGGTGCGTGTTGAAGACCGGATGCGTGAAGAAGTCGCTCGTCCGCCGCAGTGCGGCCGGGATCAGGGGCTCGATGCCCTGTTCGTAGGTGCTGAGGTCAGGCACCGCCTGCCCCGGCGCCGCGAACACCTGCATGAGCCGCACGAGGTCGTCGCGGGTCGTGGTCTCATCGAGCGAGATCGAGAGCGTGTGGGCATCGAGGGTCCGCAGGTTCATACCGAGTTCGCGGGCCCGCGCGGCCAGTGCCGCGGTACGGTCGCCCGTTTCGAGGCAGAGCGTGTCGAAGGCGTGGACATGTCTGATCCGCACACCCAGCTGCTTGAACGCGTCGGCCAGCACTGCCGTGTAGGCCGCGATGCGTTGGGCGATCCGCGTGAGGCCCGCCGGCCCGTGGTAGACGGCGTACATGCTCGCCACCACGGCGGGCAGCACCTGCGCGGTGCAGATGTTGGAGGTAGCCTTCTCGCGACGGATGTGCTGCTCGCGGGTCTGCAGGGCGAGACGGTAGGCGGGCCGCCCTTCCGCATCGATACTCACGCCCACGAGGCGGCCCGGCATCGACCGCTTGAAGGCGTCGCGGCAGGCGAAAAAGGCGGCGTGCGGGCCGCCGCATCCCATCGGCATGCCGAACCGCTGCGTGGTGCCGGCCACGATGTCGGCCCCCCACTCGCCCGGCGGCATGAGCAGCGTCAGGGCCAAAAGATCGGCTACCACGCAGAGAACGCCCTGTTTCGCGTGGACCCTCTCGGCGAGGCCGCGCCAATCGACCACCTCGCCGTCGGTCGTGGGATATTGGACCAGCACGCCGAAGCAGTCGTGGCGTTCGAGCAGGTCGCCGACGCTGCCGATTTGGATCTCGATGCCCAGCGGCCGGGCCCGCGTCTGGAGCACCTCGAGGGTCTGCGGGTGGCAGCGGCTATCCGCCAGAAACACCTTGCTCGTGCTCGCGGAGGTTCGTCGTGCGAGTGTCATTGCCTCGGCTGCGGCGGTGGCCTCGTCGAGCAGCGACGCATTCGCGATCGGCATGCCGGTGAGTTCGCAGATCATCGTCTGAAAGTTGACGAGGGCCTCCATGCGGCCCTGGCTGATCTCTGCCTGGTAGGGCGTGTAGGCGGTGTACCAGGCGGGGCTCTCCAGAATGTTCCGCAGGATCACGCCGGGGGTGTGGGTGCCGTGGTAGCCCTGGCCGATAAAGCTCTTGAGGAGCCGGTTTCGCGATGCGATGGCCTTGAGTTCCGCGAGGGCGGCTGCCTCCGAGATGGGCAGCGGAAGCTTCATCGCCTCGCGGCGGGCGATGCTCGCGGGCACGATGCCATCCACGAGCGACTGGCATGAGGCCTCGCCAATCGCATCGAGCATGTGCCGCTCATCGGCGGCATCGAGCCCGATGTGCCGGCCCCGAAACTCGGCGGCGTTTTCCAGGGAAGCCAGCGGGATGGCCAGGGATGCAGACATGAAAGAGCTCCTCTTCAGTAAACCAAGGGCGGCGGTCTTGGCCGGTGGAGCGGCATGCCTCCACCGGGAACCCTGTTGTCCTTGGACCTGAGAGATTCGCCGCGGGCCTCTCCCGCGGTTTGCCCCTTCGGTGGACTTTTAGCCCGCACGGGGCCTCGAGTCACTCTCCAACAGTGCGATAGTCAGTACTTTTGCCTGAGCGTTCGGCCTTCGGCGGTCTTACGACTCTCTCCTGACAATGGAAGTCTAGTCAGGGCCAGGAAAACCGACAACGCGGGGGCTTGAAAGGTCTCGTGGCCCGTGCATACTCTTTCATGAACGACAGGTTTTCCCGGCAGCGATTCTGGACGCGGCTGGGGCGACGGTCGGTCGATTGTGCGTCGGTTGCCCGCCGCCTGTTTGCCGTTCGTTGATCCGTCGAATTATCGAACGTTTTCCTCGTTCGATAGCTCTCGCCGTCATCCCTCCTTCCTTCCCTCCAGACATCTTCGGAACACACCGGCTCGTGGCGGCTCAGGCGGAGCGGTCGCGGGCTGACAGCGGGTTTGTCCGTGAAGGCACGCTCCCCCGAGCGTGTTCGTTTCGGTCCGCGTCGCACCCAGCACAAACCAGGATCCACTTCCATGCCTCCACGCCCGCCACGTGTCCGGATCACCCGTGTGGAACTCGTCGCAGCGCTGGCCAGTTGGGCGCTCTCCATCGTGACCACGGCGGCCCTCGCTGCGGTCGGCTGGTTCGGGCACGCCACGCACTGGACGTTTGGGCTGGCTGGTCATGCTGGTCATGCCAACGGGCATGCGCCGGCCGCGCATACCGCCCCCGACCATGGACCGCATGCGGAGGCCGGGCATGGTGAAGCCCCTGCCCGGGAGGCCGGCGCCGTTCACTTCAGGTCGAAGGAGGCGATGGAACGCACCGGCATCGAACTGGTGCCGATCGAGGAACGACCGATGGTCAGTGAATTGGTGGCCAGCGGCGTCGTGCACTACGACCAACGGCACATCGCGCAGCTCTCGGCCCGCGTGCCGGGGAGCGTCTGGCGGGTGGAGAAGCACCTGGGCGACACCGTGAAGAAGGGTGACGTGCTCCTCGTCATCGAGAGCCGCGAGGTGGGAAGTCTGAAGGCCGAGTTTCTCAATGCGCTCGTCGCCCACGAGGCCCGGGTGGAGCAGTTGAAGATCCTGGAAGAGGTGAAAGGCGCGGTGATGGGCCGGCAGCTCCGCGAGGCAAAGTCGGCCCTTCGCGAGGCCAAAAACCATCTCCACAACGCCGAGCAGGCGCTCGTGAACCTGGGGCTGGGGGTGGCGATCACCGATTATGAACCGCTCGACGACGAATCCCGCGCGGCGAAGATCCGCATAGCCGGACTGCCCGAGTCGCTGCTCGTCGCGATCGACCTGGATCAAATCACCTCCAATCTGATGCCCTTGTGCGCCCCCTTCGATGGCATCGTGATCGGCCGCGACGCCGTGGTCGGCGAAGTGACCGATCCGACCGAACCGATCTTCGAGGTGGCCGACGTCTCCACCATGTGGGTCGTGCTCAATATCAGCAAGGAGGATGCCGGTCGTGTGGCGCTTGGCCAGCGGGTCATGTTCCGGCCCGACGGCTCGACTGACGACTACGAGAGTCGCGTCGCCTGGATCAGCACCGAGGTGAACGAGGAGACACGGACGCTGGAGGTCCGGGCGGAGATCTCGCGGGGCCCTGCCGCGACGGTCGCGGCCTCGCCAGACGGTCGTTCGACCCCGACGGCCCTGCGGGCCAATACCTTCGGCAACGGTCGTATCGAGGTCGATCGCCGCGGCACGGCGCTCGTCGTGCCACGCTCAAGCGTGCAGTGGGACGGCAGCCGCTGGGTGGTGTTCGTGCCCACGGGCGAGTCGACCTTCGCGGCCCGGCCGGTCAGCCCGGGCGTGCAACAGGGCGACTCCATCGAGATCGTGGGCGACTTCGCCGGCGGCATCCGGCCGACGCACGTCGTCGGCGCCGGGAGCCACGTGCTCAAGAGTCAGATTCTCCTCGAGCGCATGGAGGCGGGCGAGCTGTAGTCGCTGCGTTGCATGCTTGAAAAAATCATTGGCTGGTCGCTGTCGCACCGGAGCGCGGTGCTGCTAGGGGCGGCGGTCGTCTGCCTGATTGGCTGGGTGGCGGTGAACCGGCTCGTGGTCGACGCCTTTCCTGACACCACGCCCGTGCAGGTGCAGATCAACACCGTCGCGCCCGGCATGGTCGCCGAGGAGATCGAGCGGCAGATCACGTTTCCCGTTGAGCTGGCGATGGGAGGCATGCCCGGCCTCGAGGGGCTGCGCAGTGCCAGCATGTTTGGCCTGTCGGTCGTGATCGTCACCTTTCGCGACGGCACCGACATCTACTTCGCGCGGCAGCTGATCAACGAGCGGCTCACGACGGTGAGCGTGCCAGGTGGCGTCGAACGGCCGGAGATGGGGCCGGTGTCGACGGGGCTCGGCGAGGTGTTTCATTATCTGCTCGTGCCCAAGCCATCGGTCGGCGGGGCCACGCCTGCCGCCGATGGGACTGGCGGCATGAGCCTCACCGACGTGAAGACCCTCCAGGAATGGACGCTCAAGCCGGCCCTGCGGAGCGTGCCGGGCGTGGCCGAAGTGAACGCCTGGGGCGGTCTCAACAAGCAGTACCAGATCCGCATCGACCCCGTCCTGCTGCGAAAATACGCGCTCTCCTTCGACGAGGTCGTGGCGGCCGTCCCGCGGAACAACTTCAACGTCGGTGGCGGTTCGATCGACCGCTCCGGCGACGCCGTGCTGGTCTACGGCGTGGGCCGTACGGTTGACGTCGAACAGATCGGCAAGATCGTGATAGCGTCGCGGGAAGGAACGCCGATCCGGATCCGCGACGTGGGCGAGGTGGTGATCGGCCACGAGATCCGCAAGGGCGCCGTCACCTACGGCGGCGCGGGAGAGGTGGTGCTCGGCCTCGGCTTCATGCTGATGGGGGAAAACAGCTACGCCGTCACGACGCGGCTCCGCGACCGCTTCGAAAAACTGGTGAAGACGCTGCCCGCTGGGGTGGAGGCGAAGATCGTCTACGACCGCACGAAGCTCATTGACCGGGTGATCGCCACGGTGCGGCAGAATCTGCTCGAGGGGGCATTCTTGGTCATCGTGATCCTCTACGTGATGCTCGGCAACCTGCGGGCCGGGCTGGTGGCCGCCACCGCGATCCCGCTCTCGATGATGTGCGGCTTCATCGGCATGTGGCAGACGGGCATCGCGGCGAGCCTCCTCTCGCTCGGCGCGATCGACTTTGGCATCGTGGTCGACTCGTCGGTCGTGGTGATCGAGAGCATCCTCGAGAAGATCGCGCATCATCCTGGCGCCAGTGGTGCGGCGAGGCTGAAGCTCGTGTTCGAGGCGACGAGCGCCGTCAAGAAGCCGGCCTGCTTCGGGCAGCTGATCATCATGATCGTCTACATCCCGATCCTCACGCTCGAGGGTGTCGAGGGGAAGATGTTCCGGCCGATGGCCCTGACCGTGGTCTTTATTCTGATCGGGTCGCTCGTGCTCTCGCTGACGGTGGTGCCGGTGCTCTCGAGCCTGTTTCTGCCGCGGCGGGTCGACTCGCACGACGTGCTGCTCGTGAAGCTCCTGCGGGCGTTGTACCGGCCCGTGCTGCGATTCTGCCTGGCGGCCCGCGGGCCGTTGGCGTGCGCGGCGGTGGCGATCCTCGGCATCACGCTCCTGCGGGCTCTGTCGCTGGGCACCGAGTTCGTGCCGAAGCTCTCTGAGGGCGACATCGTGCTGGGCATCATCCGCGCTCCCGGCACGAGCATCGAGGAATCCTGCCGGATGAACACGCGGATCGAGCAGGCGCTCCTCGCCGAATTCCCCAAGGAGATCGCCCATGTCTGGAGCCGCACCGGCACGCCCGAGGTGGCCACCGATGCCGGCGCGATCGAGGCCACCGACATGTTCATCGCGCTCACGCCCCGGGAGGAATGGGTCCGGGCCCGCACGCAGGCGGGCCTGGTCGAGGTCATGAATAAGGTGGTTGAGGGCGTGCCGGGGCAGATCATCTGGTTCACGCAGCCGATCGAGCAGCGGATCAATGAGATGGTGTCGGGCGTGCGGGCCGACATCGCTGTGAAGGTGTTTGGCACCGAACTCGAGAGCCTCGTGAAGAAGGCGGGCGAGGTGGCGCAGGTGATCAAAAGCGTTCCTGGCGGCGTGGACGTGGCCGTCGAGCAGGTCAGCGGCCAGCCGATCCTGAAGATCGCCGTCAAGCAGGACGAGATCGCCCGCTACGGCATCTCCGCGCAGGCGGTGCTCGACATCGTCGAGAGCGTTGGCGGCAAGGCGGTGGGGCAGATCGTGGAGGGACAGCTGCGGTTTCCGATCGTGGTCCGCCTGCCCGAGCGGATGCGGGACGGGCCGGAATCGATTGGCGATATCGCCGTTCGCAGCCCGGCCGGCGAGACCGTGCCGCTGGAGCGGATTGCCGATATCCAGACGATTCTCGGCCCCAAGTTTGTGACCCGCGAATGGAGCGAGCGGCGGGTTGTGGTGCAGTGCAACGTCCGTGGCCGCGACGTGGGCGGCTTCGTGGCCGAGGCCCAAGGGGCGATCGACCGCTCGGTTGATCTGCCGGCCGATGAGTTTCGTCTGGAGTGGGGCGGCCAGTTCGAGAACATGCAGCGGGCTCAGAAGCGACTGGCGATCGTCGTGCCGCTCGCGCTTGTGCTGATCATCGCCCTGCTCTACCTCACCTACCGCAACGTCGCCGACACCGCTCTGCTGTTCGTGAGCGTGCCGTTCGCCTGCGTGGGGGGCATCTGGGCGCTGGCGGCCCGTGAGATGCCGCTCTCCATCTCGGCGGCGGTCGGCTTCATCACGCTCTCCGGCGTGTCGGTCTTGAGCGGCATGGTGGTGGCCAGCGCCCTGCGCGAACGGCTGGCCCGCGGCACGGCCCGCGACGTGGCGATCGAGGAGACGGCGGCGGCGAGCCTCCGCACGATCATCATGACCGCGCTGGTGGCGAGCCTCGGCTTCATCCCGATGGCCATGAGCGAGGGGACGGGGGCGGAGGTGCAGCGGCCGTTGGCGACGGTGGTGATCGGCGGCGTGCTCACGAGCACGCTCTTCACGCTCTTCGTGCTGCCGGCCCTCTACCGGCTGATCCTCCCCGTGCCGCCGGTGAAGATTCTGCCGGGCGACCGGTAGGTGGGGCCGGGGCAGCCTCTCACGTGATCCTCGATTCCCGAGGTTTTGGCTCAGCCTCGAGAAGCTGTGCCGGCGGCCTGCCTTGGCCAGGCGATCCAGAGCACTGTCGCGGCCGCCAGCGGCAAAAGCCCGGCGGCGGCAAGGGCAGCGTCGTAGTCGCCGGTCCGCTTGACGTATTCGCCGAAGACGACGTGGACGGGCGAGGTTGTCAGCCAGATGATCGTCGCCAGCAGCCCTGTGATCTTTCCCTGATGGGCCCGCGAAATCTCCTGGCTGAACGCCTGGTTGCAGGGAAACACTCCCAGCAGACCGGCACCGACCGTGAGGATCGTGATAAAGAGGAGTGGCCCGCTCGGGATCAAAGGGATCATCGCGGCGAGGCTCGCGAGGATGCCGCAGGCGGTAAAGGTCACGGACCGCGACACGACGGCGGTCAGGCCCCTACGGCACAGGTATGTGGTCAGAAAACCCGCCGCCAGGCAGCCGACATCGGTCGCGAGATGGTACGCGAAGTTGAAGTCGAGCGTCGCCGCCTCGGAATAGCCGCGGCCGTTTCGCAGGAAGAGCGGCAGCCACACGCGGAAGAGATGCCAGGCGACGTTGATCGCGATCCCGGAGAAGACGAGCACGGCAAATCGCCGCGACAGCACCGCGGCAAGGAATGAGTCGTCCTGTGGCGCGTTCGTGGATCGCGGGCCAGGCGGCAGCGGCCGCAGATCATGTTCGCGGACGAGCAAGATCCAGAGCACCACCCACGCGGCCCCCAGCCCGCCGATCCATTGGAACACCGGCCGCCAACTGCCCGCCTCGTCCGTGAGCATCTGCTTGATGATCAATGGCGTGACGATTGCGCCGATCGCCGTGCCGCTCTGCAAGACGGAATTTCCAAGCGTCCGGCTCTCAGGTGGCAAAAGCCGCTGGGTCGTCTTGAGGGCGCAGGGCCAGTGCCCCGCTTCGAAGAAGCCGAGCGCCAGTCGGCAGGCGAGGAGCTCGTGGTAGTCGGTGGCGTATCCGGTGGCAAACCCCACTGCCGACCAGGCCAGCAGCACGGCGGGGTAGAGCCAGCGGATGTCGAGCCGGTCGGCAAGAATGCCGAAAAGAATCGCCCCGGCCGCGAACGCCCAGCCGAACGCGAGTTCGATCATTCCGTACCGCGGCTCGTCCATCGAAAACTCGATCAGGATCCGTGGCGCCACGTTCGCCAGGGTCTGGCGGTCCATGTAGTTCAGTGCGCTCGCGAGAAGCAGCACGCCGCAGATCCACCAGGCCGCCGCGCGCTCACGACCCTCGGCGGCCATCCTATCGCCATCCTTCGAAGGCCTGGTATGGCCGCTTGTCGATCTCCTCGAAGACCGGCTCAATGCCCAGGCCCGGCCCCGTCGGCAGCTTCAGGCAGCCGTCTTCAAACTCGATGGCCGGCTTCGCGACGGCGGCCTGCTCAGCCCGGTCGTCGGCCGACCCGATCGTCTCCAGGATGAGAAAATTCGGTATCGATGCGGCGAGATGCATCGAGGCGGCGGTGGCCAGTGGGCCGTTAGGATTGTGCGGCGCAATCGGCACGTAGTGGGCCTCCGCGAGGGCCGCGATCTTCTTGGCCTGCATGAGTCCGCCGCAGTTGACGACGTCTGGTTGGGCGATGGCCACCGCCCCTGCTTCAAGAAACCGGCGGGCGTCGAAGATCGTAGCCCATCGCTCGCCGGTGGCGATCGGCACCGGGCTCGTCGCAACCACCTCGCGAAGCGATGCGGCGCTTTCCGGCGGCACTGGCTCCTCGATGAAGAGCAGGTCGACATCGGCGAGGGCCTCGCAGAGCCGGCGGGCGTTGGCGGGGCTCAGGCGGCCGTGGGCATCCACCATGAGATGGACCTTCGGCCCGACTGTCTCCCGGGCGGCAATGAAGAATTCGCGGATTTGCTTGAAGAAATCGGCCGGCAGCAGTTCCGTCTCCTTGAGCGATGGCGGGATTGCGCCGCGGGTGCCGTAGTAGCCGAAGTCGTGCCGCGTTCCATGGCCGTTCACTCGGACGCCGGTGTCGCCCCCGTACATGAGCGGGATTCCGGCCTTGATCGCGCGGTGCCCTGCCGCCACGCAGGCGGCGGCAGCGGTTGCGAACGATTCCGGAGTGGGCCCGGTGGCACAGTGGCAGTAGACCGGGATGCGATCGCGGGTCGGCCCCCCCAGCAGCCGGTAGATCGGCACACCGAGACTTTTGCCGAGGATGTCCCAGAGGGCGATCTCGACAGCGCTCAGCGGCGTGGCGTGGGCAGCACCGCCCACCCAGAAGGAGTCGCGGTACATCTGCTCCCACAGGTCCTCGATGCGGGTCGGATCCTGGCCGATGAGAAACCGCGACAGCTCGTGGATGCCAGCCTCCATCATGCGGGTCTTCCGCTTCATGATGGTTTCGGCATAGCCGGTGATGCCCTCGTCGGTCTTCACGACGACGAAGATGCAGTTCTTGGCGCCGACGGCGGCCGAGCGGACGTCCAGGGAGGTGATCTTCATGCCAGGTAGCCCTGTTGCCTCATCAGTGCTTCCAATGCCTTGCGCTGCTCACGATCGAGTGGCTCGAAGGGAAGTCGCGATCGGCCACCATGCTCTCCGAGGAGCTCGAGGCCGGCGCGGTAGATATCGAGGTCGTTCACGGGTCCGAGCATTTGGTGCGTGAAGAGCTGCTTGAAGGGGAGCAGCCGCCCCCAGATCCGCCGCGACTCGGCCACGTCGCCCCGCGCGCACGCGGCATAGAGGGCCGCGCAGTCGGCGGTGAGGAAATTCAGAAAACCACTGATCCAGCCGTGGGCGCCTCCCAAAAGGGCTTCCATCGGCGACTGAAACGACCCGTAGAAGACCCGTAGCCGGTCGCCGCAGCGGTGGACCAGGTCATGCACCGGCACGCAGCTTTCGAACGTGGACTTCACGCTCTGGATGGTCCCTTCCTCAGCGAGCATCGCGACGTCCCGCGAGGAGAGTTCCACGCAGGCGCTGTTGGCCGGATTGTTATAGAGCATGATCGGCAGGCTCGTGGCGGACCGGAGTGACCGGTAGTGGGTGAGCACCGATGGCTTGGGGGGCTTTTGAAAGTAGGGGAGAATGACGATTGCCCCCGAGGCCCCGAGCCGTTCGGCTGCCTGGGTCAGTGCGATCGTGTGCCGGGTGGAGTAGTGCCCTGTGCCAGCATAGACCGGCACGCGGCCGTCCGCCGCCTCCAGGATCACGCGGATCACCCGCAGCCGCTCTTCGTTGTCGAGCGAAATGAACTCGCCGCTCGTGCCGGCGGCGACGAGTCCGTGGGCGCCGCTTCTGATGAGGTAGTCGACATGACGGGCCGTGGCGGCATCATCGATGTCTCCGTCGCCATCGAACATCGTCATGACGGCAGGCCAGATTCCGGCGAGCGGCGGGGCCTGTTCACCGTGGAATCGGCCCATGGCACTGGCCGACCCTGCCACATCGCCGAGCGCAAACGCGTCCTGGCGTTGAGATCGCGGCTGATCGCTCCGTGTATGCTCCGGCATGGGGGCTTCGCCGTGATTCGCTGTTACGTCGCTGTACAAGCTACTGGCACAAGTGTAGTGTTAGGAAAAGGAGCGATACTCCCACTTCTTCCCCGCTTTTGTAGCGTTTCCTAACCTGTGGCACGCGCACCGATCTCGTCCGTCGATTTCGTTAGCCATGGGTTTCACCTCGGCTGTGGCCAGGTGCATCGCATGCCGCGGCCGCACCGGCACAACGAGATCGAAATGACCGTGCTCGAAGTGGGCTCGGTCGACTATCTCTTCGGCGGCCGCATGCTGCGGATCCCGGCCGGACATCTCTGCGTTCGCTGGGCGGCGATCCCGCACCAGAGCCTCGGCTTCGATCCTGGCGGCATGCAGTATTCGCTGAAGATTCCGCTGGCATGGTTTCTCAACTGGCAGCTTCCGGAGAAGCTCGTCAGCCGGCTGCTGGCCGGAGAGCTTCTGCTCGACTGCGAGCCGGATGCGGGTTGCTCGGACCTCGCGATGATCAAGCGGTGGCATGCCTCCATGCAGGCCGCAACGCTCGATCAGCGACGCGTCGTTTTGCTCGAGTCGGAGGCGCGGCTGCTGAGGCTCGGGGTCGGGCTGGCCGACAAGAGCCGGAGATCGCAGCCCCTCTCGGTGCACGCGCAGTTTGGCAAGGTGGAAAAGATGACCGCATTCGTCGCGGCCAACTACACGGCCCACATCGGTGTCGCCGATATCGCCGCCGCGGCACGGATGCACCCCAACGCGGCGATGCGGCTCTTTCGGCAGTCTTGTGGCCTCACCTTGCTCGAATACGTGACGATGCATCGTATCTGGCATGCCCAGTACCTGCTGGCGGCCACCGACACGAAGATCCGTGTGGTCGCCGAACAGTGCGGTTTCGCATCGGCGAGCCGGTTCTACGCGATGTTCGAGCGAATCGTCGGAATGCGGCCTCGCGAGTATCGCCTATCGTTGAACCGGTAGCCCGCCGTGGGAAAGCCTGTCATACCGGTCACGGGATCGCACGACCACAATCGCGTGGCCAGGGCTACGGGCCATTGGATTTGTCAACGTCGTCCGCTTCGCGTGATCTCGGACGCCGCGTGGCCAGCACGGTATCCATGAAGGCGGATACGGCGTTCGTGGCTGGATCGCCAGGCTCACCGAGGCGACTGTTGATCGCCATGTGGGTGGTCTCTGGGGCCGCGAAGACGGTCACGGGGACTGCCGCTTCCCTGAGCACCGTGGCGAGGCGGTGCGCCTGCGCCGCCGTGTCGTGACCGCCGGCGTCGTGGATGAGCAGGAAGGGAGGAGTCTGCTTGTCCCTCCGCACGTGCGAGACGGCTGAAAACGTGACATGCTTCTGCGGATCGTCACCGAATTTCTGACGATGCCCGTACGGAGGCTGTGGTTGGCCATGGACGCGCCGCCGTGTCTCGCCGGTTTCGATGATCGCGGGCACGTCGTAGGTGTCGCCGTCCACGGGAACGCACCCCAGGAGCGAGGAAAAAGGCACACCCACGGCGTTCAAGTAGCGATCGTCCGTGCAGAGGAGAGCGGCCACCTGCGCGCCAGCCGAGTGGCCCATCAGAAAGATGCCGTCGGGATCGCCGCCATAGTCGGCGGCGTGAGCATGCAACCAGCCGACGGCCTCCGCGACGTCCCGAAGCAGGGTCTCCATGTCGACATGCGGGAGCAGCCTGTAGTTCGTAGCAACGAAGACGCAGCCTCGCTCCGTGAAGAAGCGGGGTTTGACGTCCACCTCGCTCTTGTCTCCCCGCTGCCAACCGCCGCCGTGGATCCAGAAGACCACCGGGCGCCGTGCGGTGGCGGGGAGTGGGGAGCCGGCCGGCGTGTAGACGTCGAGCACCTTTCGCTCGACCGGCGGTCGATGATACGGCACATCCCGCTGGACTTTTTCCTGCGCCGACAACACGGCGGTGGACGAGGCGAGCGCGACGACAAAAACTCCGACGACGTACCGCGTCATCATGCCAACTGGAACGGGCTGCATGAAAGGACTCCGCGGCCAATCTGGGGGTCGTGGGTGTTGTCGCGTTGAAACAGGGTGCCAGGAAATCTGTTTCATCGGCTCCATCACCGCCGCCTGCGCTACAATCGCGGATCGATTCGAAGCACGCCGGCGCCGGTCCGCTGCCGGATCTCCTGGCCGGCGGCGTGTAAGCTCACTTCGCAGTTGATTCCCTTCACGCTGCCCAGGAGGGCGTCGTCGGTGGCCTCTATTTCGAACACGACTTCCTTGGAATCCTTGGTGACCACCGGCAGCGGTTCGATGACCTTCACGCCCTTGGGAAGGCCGAGGAGACTCAGGCGGGCCTCACCCTCGAGCGGATGCTTGTGCTCGACCCGCCAGGCATACCGCTTTCTCTCGCCTCGACGCACGCTTTCTGGATCGCTCGCGAGCGTGAAAAAGGGATCCGCGACGGTGATCGAGGCGATCTGAGAAGAGACGCGCGTCCTTCCCGTCCCGAAATACCAGCCCGGCTGAAAACCGCTCGTCGTGTTCGCGGTGACGACCAGCGGCTGGCTTCCCAGTGGGGCGTCCGCCTTCGCCGACACTCGCATGGAAGCCTCGCTCGAGTCCCCCGGAACGGTCGTCTTCTCCTGGACGGAAAGTCCCTTTGGGATGAAGTCGAACTGGATCTCGATCGGCTCGTCGAATCCGGGTTTCCGTTTGATCCGCACCGGCACGGCAAGTTCGCCGGCCCGCAGGAGCGGCGCGGCCAGCGGATCGATGTCGATCGAAAACGGCGCCGGCTCCACGACACCTGCCACGAAGTGGTCGAGCCTCACGGTCTTCCACGCATCACCGCTGAAGAAGTTGCAGAACGGGAGGTTCTGCTGGCAGCGGCTCTCCAGCCGCAGCGCGGGATCGACCGACTTCGCCTCGAACGTGACCAGCGACGCCGCCTCCGGGGCGCTCTCGTCGGCGACGAGTTGCACCGGCCAGGTCGTGTTTCCTGCGGGAACCCTCGCGGGCAGCATCCGCACACCGGACGGGAGTCCGTGTGCGACGATGTCCATATCGCCTTTGAAGGTGCTTCCCTGCCCTGACCGCAGGACGAGATTCACCGTCCACCGGCCGCCCCGTGGCACCGCCAGCGAGGTCGTTCGTCCGGCCTCCTGCCAGTAGTAGACCCGGCTCTCCAGCACGATAGAGACAAGTTCCGGAGGAGTCTGGATCTCGACGCGATACACGTGGGCCTCGCCGCCGTCATCGATGGCGTCGCCCACCTCGAGAAGATAGTCGCCGTCGGACTTCGGCTCCCAGATGACGGATGGATCGAGCGTGTCCGGCACCATGCTGCCGGAATAGGGGGTCGCCCCGAAGATGTCACGATCGACGAGCTTCGAGTCGTCGGCCTCCAGTTCGACCTTGCCGGGCTTTCCATCGGCGTTCACCGGTGAGATGCGGATCGTCGGATCGACCGGCGTGCCGAGCGCGGACGCGTAGACGCGGACACGATAGCGGTCCCCTTTCTTGACCGAGACGCGGAAGGCATCGGTGTCGCCCGGCGTCTCGAGAATGCCGTTGATCGCGACGGGCAGCGTCGGAACCGGCGTCACCGCAGCGGCTGCGTCCTCGAGGACGTTGGGAAAGCCGCTTGATCGGAGTTCGAGAGGCGACGGCGCGTCGCCGAACCAGCCGAAGGTTCCGAATTCACGAGGCACGACGATCGTCTCATCGAAGGCACCCTGTGGATCCCCGAAAAACCTCACCACCAGCGGCGCACCCGCCGGCCCGCCCGCGGGATAGCTCGCCAGCGGGCGTCGGTAGCCGCCCACGTGGAGGCAATACGGATAGTCCGCCGGCAAAAAATAGGACCGGCGCACCTCGACGAACACGAACCCGTCGGTCGGCAGCACGAAGGAGATCACGGGATCCTGGCAGTGCAGGGAACTGTCGTCGTTGGCTGCCAGTTCGTGGCCAGAGGCATCGAGAATCCGTATCGCGGCGTCGTGCTTGGATTGGGACGACCCCCCTCCCCCGAACCGTTGGTCGGTGTTCCGCACCGAGTCGAGTTCGACCGACAGCCTCCGCCCTGCGACCGCGGGCAGCTTGTAGATATCGACGTCGCCCCGTGGGCTGCTACCGAGCCTTCCGCGGATGGTGACGTCGGGCGTCACGCTCATGGCGGTGGCGATCGTGTCGTTTCCATTGGCCGCCTTCTCGTTCTCGTCGACGATCGGAAACGGCGTGACGTTGAAGGTCGATACGTTCGAGAGTTCCTTCGCCGTCCGCACCCGAAACGCATGCTCGCCGAGGGGGCAATCGGCAGCGATCTCGAACCGGCACTTCAGCGTGCTGGCGAAGGTGTCGTTGGTCTCCGACGACAGTTCGACCGCACGGATGCCCGGTCGGTAGAAGATCACCTCCTGCGGCCTCTCGAGGCAGAATCCGGTCATCGTCACTTCCACGGTCGTGCCCCGCTGGCCACACCGTGGCGCCGTCGATTCCACGTGGTAGTGATAGGCGACGTTCTGCGCGACTGCGGCCGTACCGGAACAGCCCGTGCAGATCGCGATCGCGGCGAAGACACGTCGGCCAAGCCGAGAACAGTCTCTCATGCGAAGGATCCCTTGGGAGCGATCGTCCATGCCGATGCCCGCGGTCACGACGTTTCAGTGGGTGAAGAGAAACTCGGTCGAGTTGAGCAGGCTCCAGAACACGTCCTCATAGATGGCCTGATCCTTGACGGCGTCTCCCACCACAGCCCGTATGCGGGTCATCTCCGAGGACGTCGGCCGCCGGCAGAGCACCCGGATGAAAAGTTCATCGACGATGTCTTCCGGCGTCGACTTCGTCTTCACGAGCTTTTTCACGACACCGCCCGAAGACAGCCGATCGCGGAGGCTGTCGCCCACCATCATGTGGAGCGCCTGCGGAAGCGTCGGCTGGAGCTTCGTCGACACGGCCACCGAATTCCGACCCGCCCGACCGAACGTGTGGAAGAACGGGTCGCCATATTCCGGCTGCTGGCCGCTCTGGTAGACATGCATCGGGAAAAAATCCAAGGCTGAGGTGCCCTCAGGGAAGTTGGGGAATCGTCGTGGCGACTCGGTGATCGCGACGATCGAGTCGAGGAGCACGTCGGCCCGCAGGCGTCGCATGTGGAAATGCGAGAAGTGTCGGGTGTCGAGCTTGTTGGTCGAAGTCGGGGTTCCCGAGAGCTGGTACACCCGCGAGTTACAGATATCGCGAGTGAGCCCGCGCAGGTCGAATTTCAGCTCCACGAACCGCTTCGCGAGCGCGTCGAGCAGGGCTGGGTTGGTTGGTGGGTTCGAGACGCGGACGTCGTCCACCGGATCGACGATGCCGCGGCCCAGCAGTTGGGCCCAGATGCGGTTGGCCAGATTCCTGCTGAAGAGCTCGTTGTCGGCGGACGTGAGCCATCGGACCAATTCCTTGCGGGGGTCGACGCCCGGCGGCACCGGCTCGAGTCCTCCGAGCACCTTGGCGGGCATCGGACGACCGTCGACGAGGTGCTTCGCGGGTTGCGCCTTCTTGTTGAAAGAGTAGCGATGGTCGCGGACCTCCTTGCCGTTCTTCCGCTGGATTCCCGTAAAGAAGCTCGTGAAGGAGTAGTAATCGTCCATCGTCCAGCGGTCGAAGGGATGGTTGTGGCACTCGGCGCACTGGATCTGCACTCCCAGGAAGAGCTGCGACAGGTCGGCCGACAGCTTTTTCGGGTCAACTTTCCGGCCGCTGATCAGCATCGTGTACATGTTGACCGGGGGATTGGTGAGAGTGCTGCCGGACGAGCCGACCATCTCGGCCACGAATTCGTCGAGCGGCCTTCCCGAACGCATCTGCCTCCGCACCCACTCGTAGAAAACTGTCGCGGCCTTCTCGTGGTTTCCAAGAAAGGCATGCGGGCCTGCGGCGATCATCAGTTGCTCCGACCAGATCGTGGTCCAGAGGTCGGCGAACGCGTCCTGCGCGAGAAGATGATCGATCTTCTTCGATCGCTTGTCCGGCGCCGCGTCTGCCATGAAGGCGTGGTATTCGGCGACCGTCGGCGGGCGGGCCGCGAGGTCGAGTGTGACCCTGCGGAGAAAGGTTTCGTCCTCGCAGAGCTCCGAAGGGGCGATGCGGAGCTTCTCGAGCCGGTCGAACACGAGGGTGTCGATGAAGTTGTTGGCAGGAGGATTCGGCCAGACGAACGTCCCGCTGGCGGTCGACTCGTCCGGAAGGACGATCACCTCCGCTCCCACGGTGAACCGGCTGTACCGGGCGAACACGTTCGTGTCGCCGGCCGCGACGGCCGCGACCGTGCCATCGGCATCGATCGACGCCACCGCCGGGTTGTTCGAGAAAAAGCGGGCCAGGGACGTGACGTCACGGGATGTGCCATCGCTGAATCGGGCGGTCACCAAGGCCTTCCCATGGCCGCCCCTCTTCTTGAAGACCTCGCTCTCCTTCGGGAGCGAGATGCCGACGACCTCGGGGACCGGTCCGGAGTCGTCGCCGGCACCCGCCTCGATCCACCGCAGGAGCGTCTTGTAGAGATCGCTGTCGCGGTCGAAGAGCTTGCCCCCGGTGTGCGGCACGGCACCGATCGCCTTGAGCAACAGCAGACTATCCTCCGGAACCGCCGTGTTCACGCGGCGACCGGGGATGTCCTCAACGATCCGCGAGTAGTCGCCTTTTGGATCGTAGCCGAAGAGGGACAGCATGAAACCATCCTTCCCACGGGCCGATCCGTGGCAGGCACCACCATTGCACCCCGCCCGGAAGAGAATCGGCATCACGTCCTGGCGGAAGCTGGGAGACTCGGCCGGGCCCTCGGCCCGCGCGTCGACTCCGGCGGCTCCGACCATGAGGAGCGCGAGGATCGCGGCGATCGAAAGGCGGCTGCGTGCGATGGTGATCCTCCCTCGAACCTCGTTCAGGCCAGAATCTTCTTGATCAGATGGCCGTCCTTGATGATGTCGATCGGCCGCGTGCCGAAGGCCAGGAGTCTCTTGTCAGCGTCGATGCCGAGCTGGTGATAGATGGTGAACAAGACGTCCTCGAGCGTGACGCCGTCGTTGGCCGGCTCGGCCGCGGTCGCGTCGCTCCTGCCGTGGATCACGCCCCTCGTGATCCCGCCGCCTGCGAGCAGCATCGAGTAGCACCGCGCCCAGTGGTCGCGGCCGGCCGACGCATTGATCCGCGGCGTGCGGCCGAATTCGCTCGTCACCCAGACCAGCGTCGTGTCGAGCATGCCCCTTCGATCGAGGTCGGTGATGAGGCCGGAGATCGCATGGTCCAGCGGCGCCATCTGGTCGAGGCAGTTCTTGCGGATGTCGGCATGGGCATCCCAGCCGCCGTAGGTGACCGTCACGAACCGCGTGCCCGCCTCGACCAGCCGGCGGGCCAGAATGAGCCGTTCCGCCAGGCCCTTCTTGTGGTATTTCAGATCGGATCCGATCACAGAGCCGGTGGTGTCGCGGCCGTAGAGCTGGAAGGTCTCCTCCGTTTCGCCCTCGAACGTGAAGGCCTTCTGTGCCTGCACCGATGTGAGCAACGTATGGGCCCGTCTGTAGAAGTCATCCATCGTGTCGAGCGTGGCGGGATCGCTCTCAACCTCGCGGATGTGGTCCTGCACGATGCTGCGCAGCGACAGTCGACGATCGAAACGCTCCCGCGACACCCCGCTCGGAATCGAGAAGTCACGCACCGCGAAGCCCGCCGTTCCCGGATCGGCGTTCAGTTCGAAGGCTCCGTACGTGCTGCTGAGGAATCCCGTTCCTGCCCCCGAGCTCTCCTGGGCCGGGATGGCGATGTAGGGGGGCAGTTCGCCGCGGACTCCGAGTTCCTGGGAGACGATCGATCCCATGTTGGGGTAGTCGATCACCGCCGTCGGCGAGTAGCCCTTGAAGAGATGGTAGGTCGCGAGCGCGTGGTCGGGGATCTTGCCGACAACGGTCCGCACGACCGTAAGCTTGTCGGCGATGGCGGCCGTCTTCGGGAAATTATCGCTGAACACCTCGCCGGTATTTGTCTTCACAACCCCGAACGAGCCGCGGCATTCGACCGGCGCCTCGGGCTTGGGGTCGAAGGATTCGTGCTGGGGAACCCCTCCCGGCAAGTTCAGATGGATGACGCTCTTGGCGCGGGCGACCAGAGGGCCCGACGCCACGGCCTGAGAGTCGTTCGATTCGGAGCGGGCCTCCAGCCGGAGGAAATCGGCGAGCGTGAGGCCCAGGGCGCCGAGCGAGCCGACCTGCATCGACTGCCGGCGGGAGAGGAGGGCCCGAAACCCGGCGCATCCCGCCGTCGCGAGTGGCTCAGGCCCGGCACCTGATCGAGGCGTGTGTCGTCGCATCGCTGATCCTCTGAGAGTCGTTCGCGAGAACAAAGTCGATCGGCCGCGGCTCACGCCATAAAGTATCGTCAGCCGGAAGCCTGCTGGAAAGCGCTCTTTCTGCGCTTTTGTGTGTCGTTTCCTAGCAGACAGGCATTTCATTCCCGAAGCAGTGCGAGCTGTCCGCGACCGCTCATGGGCCATGCTGCAGCCATAACTGCGGCCGCCGGCTGACGTCCTTCGCTTCCGTGCCGAAGAATGTGTGGCCGACCTGCGAGGTGTAGTGGCCGATGTATTCCGATCGCACGAGCAGGTCGATGGCGGCGGCCGAGGAGGCGGCTGCGGCGTTGACGGCCGCGGTGACGTCCCACTCGATCCAGGGCCTCCGCTCGATGCTCCGCCGCGGCATGGCGAACGATACGAACTCCCCTCGGGTTGCATGCTCCCCCTGCCAAGGACTCCCGGCACCGGTGTCGAGCCAGGTCACGCCCGGTCGCCACGCGTCCTGCGGCAACAGGTTCACCGAGATCCGATCCTCCATCACGCCGGAGAGCGCCAGAGGCGCGTGGTTGACGCACAGCCGCAGCACGGCCCGCTGCGTCGGCTTCTTTGGCAGCTTCTCGAAACGAATGAGTGCCAGCTTTTCGTCTTTCTTCGGTTCCTTGCCCCAGAAGCCGGTGCAGGTCTTCGCCACGAACCCCTCGCGGCCGTCAAACGACCGCGAGTCCAGCGCCGCGTCGATCGTGGCTGCGGTGCAGCCGGCGTATTCCGGAAAGCAGGCTCCATCAGCCGGGCCGTTGCGGAGGACGGTCAGGATCGCGCTTGGGGCCGCCACCGGCACGCTCGGCGAGACGGCAGACGCGTCGCCTGTCGCGGTGAAGGAGCGGACGGCGATGTGCGGCGTCTTTCCTCCGAGCCCCGTCAGCACGGCCTCCTGGGTCGGACCGCCGTCGGCGGCGTACTCTCCCTGCTGCACGGGGAGCGTCGCCCACTCCTGGTCACCGATTTCCGCACGCTCGCTCCAGCGGATTTCCCAGCGGGTGGGGCGGCCCGCCGGCATGGTCCAGCGGACCCTCAGTCCGCTCGGTTCCGCCGTCACCGGCCGCAGGTCGTCCACCCGCGCCGGACCGCTGACATTCAGCCCGCTGAAGACGACCGGCATTCCCTCGTCGGCGTTGATGACATCCGGTCGGCCGTCGCCGTCCATGTCGGCGACGTCGAAATACCGGTAGCGGCCGGTGAACTCGAACTTCTCGCCCGCCGCCGTCGTCACGACGATCGGCTTCGTGAACCGGGGCGTGAGCGGATCGGGCGACACGTTCCGAAGGAATAAGAGCTCGCTTTTCGGCGTGAATCCCTCGATCACGAGGTCGCGGATGCCGTCGCCGTCGAAGTCGATCGCCCTCACGCCGCAGTGCATCGCAAACTGATCGTACCAGTGGGCGGGCACGGCCAGCGGCGTGCCCGCCTCGTCGGCCAGCGGAATAGCCTCCGCGAACTCCGGGTCGTCGTTCGTGCCGACGTTTCGCAAGAGGCTGAACGTCTTCGCCTGGGGCCAGTTGCAGAAGGCGCGGGTCATGCCGAGCAGGATGTCCCAACGGCCGTCGCCGTCCCAGTCGACCGCCTCCGGAAACACGGAGATGCGGTCGTTGCGGGTATGGTCGCTGACGACGGCCCATTCCTTGCCGTCGGCCGAGACCTCGACCTTGTAGTGGTAGAAGATCTCGTCCTCCTCGAATCCGACCCGCAGCAGGCGGCCCTGCCAGAGAAAGCTGTCGAGCTCGGTGTACCACTGGCTCTGGCGGTCGGAGAGCAGGAATCGGATCCGCTCGATCGATGCGGGCGCCTTCAGGCTGATCACCGCGTTGCCGCGGTAGAAACCGAACGTCGTCGCCTGCGGCTGGTTGTCGGTGTTGGCGTTGTCGGACTGGAACATGTTCATCGGCCGCAGGACCATCGGCTTCTTGTTGGCGTCGTCCCGCGTGCCGGTCACCGATTCGATTGCCTCCGGCGTGGCGACGTTCCGGCCGCCGGCGATGAGCTCCAGCCGGAGCAGGTGCAGGTGGCCGTCATTGAAGTTGCCCATGCCGTTCGAGTCGTTGGAGATCCGCACGTATTGCACCGGCCGTGGCGGCTCGATCGGGATCTCCTGCCAGCCCCTCATGCGGTTGGTCTCGCCCGGCAGCGGGATCGGCCGCATGCGCTGGAACGTGAGGCCGTCCTCGGCCAACTGGTCGAAGAGGAAGAGTCTGGAGCCGGCCGAGGCAAGGATCCGCCTCGGCTCGCCCGGCACCACGGACAGTGCCGAACGGTAGCGGTCATACTGGTGCTCCTCCTCCGTCACCGGCACGAGGTCCTTGTTGCCGCGGTAGTTGAAGAAGCCTTCCATGCGGAACGAGCAGGCACCGTCCTCTGCGCTTGTGTTGCGGAGGATCGCGGCCCGACGCAGGGCGAACTTGCAGTGCGTGTCGGTCTCGCCATAGAGGATGAGGTCGCGGGATCCCTTTCCGAACCAGTCGACGATCACGGGCTGGTACGACCGCTGAAACCGCGGAATGCTGCGGCCCCGCAAGACCGTTGCCGGCTCCAGCCGCAGCGGCTCGCGTCTGCTGCCCGCGAGGTTTCGGTACCACCGCACCGAGCCCTGATCGCCGCCGTCGAGCACGAGGAGGTCGCTGACGCCCGCGGCCCGCATGTCGTGGAAGGCGACCGAGACGCCGGCGGGGATCGGTCGTCCATCGGCATCGCGCACCGGTTCGGCCAGCGCGAGCTGGTCGGCGGCGTCGCCCGGGCGGCGAAACCAGACGACGTCCGGCTGGGTCGGCCAGTCGACCCGGAAGGCGTTGCGGTGGATCGGCGTCTCGCTGGCGACGAGGTCGAGCCGGCCGTCGCCGTCGAGGTCGACGACGACAGGGTTGGGGGCGACGATCGCCGCGCCGCTGGCGTCGCGGAGTGTCAGTCCGGCGTCGAAGTGGGGCTCCTTCCGCGTGCCGACGTTCCGGTAGAAGACGGTCTCCCGCTCAGGCGCAGCCGTCAGTGGGGCGGGCGGTTCGGCAGCGGTGGCCCAGTCGCGCGGGCGGGACGAGGCGGGCATGCCCGGCGGGATCTTCGCCGTCATCCATGGGTTCCATTTCTCGCCCGTGTCGGCGGGATGGACGGCCGCGAGTCCCGGAGCCTCTTTCGTGAATCGGCAGACGATCAGATCCTCGAGGCCGTCGCCGTCCCAGTCGGCCGCTGTCATCGTCAGCACCTGCCGGGGAAACACCCCCTTGTTCCAGAACATGCTCTCGGGGCCGGCGGGAAAGCGGGTGTTGTCCTGGCACATCCGAGGCGAACCGGGAAAAAACCAGGGCTTGTTCGGCCACAGGGTCCACCAGTACGGGGCCAGCGGAGTGCCGATGTCGGGCAGGTATCGGAGGCGTCCCTCGTAGAGCAGCATGTCGGGGCGGCCGTCGTGGTTCAAATCGCAGAACGTCCGCGACATCACATGCTCGATCGTGGTCGGCGCCGTTTCCGTGCTGTTGTAGGGCAGCCAGATGCCGTGGCCGTACCGCGGCTGCGTTGGCGTGCCCTCGTTGAGATGAATGTTCACGCTGCCGATCGAGCCGGTATCGTGGAACAGCAGGTCGGGCAGGCCGTCACGGTTCCAGTCCATCACCGTCAGGCCCGCGTCGGAGTGAAAGTGGTTGCCTGAGACGGGCAGGCCGACGGGAGAGAGCCGCAGAAGCGACTGGGCCGGCGGGCCCGCTTGGGCTGCCGTCGACAGGACCGCGAGACCACAGGCTACCGCCCACGCCAGGCACTTCTTCATTTGTTCGCGGATGGCAATCATGCAAACACCTTGAACGAGGCCTCTTTCAAAAACCGCGCATACCAGAGACCAGCCATGGGCTATTCCGCCACAGGGTTTCGAAAGCAATGCCCGCGGCGGCAGATTCACGCGACGATCATTTTTTTTGAAAGCTGCCCTTCAGTTCGAACGAGACGTCTGGGCCGGTGTTCCGACCTGGCTTGATCGTGGCTGTCAGCCCGGACGTCGCCTTGTCGGCATAGCCGGGCGGCGTGATGTATTCGATCCGGTCCTCGCGAGTGCCGCGTGCGACGCCATCACTCGGCTCCCGGGTCTTGATGATCGAGACGTCGTACTCCCCGACCAATGCCCCTGCCCCATCCTTACCGCGGAGTGGATTGAGCCGGTAGCGGCCGCTCGCATCCGATATGCCGGCGGCCATCATGCCCCCCTCTTCCCTGGGCCGGAACGTGACTGAGGCCCCCTCGATGGGCACGCCGTCGAGCGTGATCACTCCCTCGACAAACTGAAACTCCGACGGCCGGCAGCCGATCAGGATCAACGCTGTCGCCGCCGTCGCGAGTGCCCACGGAGCGATGAACCCGTTGCGTGAGTTCATGCAGGTTATTCCAGTGTGAAAGTTTCACCTTGGGCGGCCGTCCCCAAGGCGCCCAGGACCCCATACTTCGATGGTTCGGTGGCGGTCGGATAGGTCGAGCCCGAGTAATCGGGCAGATCGTTGTTGTCGATCGTGTCGGTGAGGAAGAGCACGGCGCCATCGCACATCGCGACCTGCGCCCCGCCGCTGTGGTAGCTGCTGAGCGGCGACACGACAGCTTCGTGGCCGTAGCTGGAGAGGGTCGCATAGCTGCAGCGAGGGCTGTTTGGCTGCTGAACCGTGTGAAACCACGTATGCCCGCAATGGGGAGTGAACCACTGGCCGCCCGGGTAATGCGACCCGCGGGTCACGGTTCCCGGTGACGTGCTCGCACTGACGCAGAGGCTCGCCCTCTGGGACGAGTTGTAACTGGAGCCTGCGACGACGAAATTCGTCCTCTTGTCAGCGCTGCCATCACCGATGATCGCCTCGCCGAGCATGATCGTCTTGCTGAGGCCGTCGATGATTTTGGCGGGTCTGCCGATACGGTTCGGCGTCCGCGGACAGAGCCTGGAGAGGGCTGAGCCGGCGCAATCGCCATCTCCCCATGATGCCGCGTTATAAAAACCATCCGCTGCCGAGGCCCGATAGCTCGTCGGACCGAATTCCTTCATGCGTATGGAAACCATCTTATCGGAAGGGCATTCGATCTCCGGAATTCGGGGAGGCCCGTTGGCGGGGGCATTTCCCCAGTCGCCGCCACTCTTCGGCGTCGTGCTTTTGAAAGCCGTGATCGCGTTGTCGAAGATTCGGGGCTGTTCAATGAACGGCAGAACCCTGGCGATCCAGCTCCAGCCACGGGCTTTCGCCACCACGTTCACCGTATCGGTGGCGTAGTTGGGATGGCTGGTGGCCCAATCCGTCGCCGCTGGGAAGACGCCTCTGGCGTCAGCGAACGTGAGGCAGGCCAACGCCAGCTGCCGGATGTTGTTGCCACAGGTCGACCGTCGGGCCGACTCACGCGCGGCCTGCACAGCTGGCAACAGCAGGCCGACAAGCGTGCCGATGATGGCGATCACGACCAGCAGTTCGACGAGGGTAAAACCTCCACGACTGCGGTGAACAGCCTGAGACGATGTCGTCGCCATTGGTTCGGCTCCACACGCTGAGCGAAGGACGATGAAGAGGGGCGGTGCGATCTCCCCGCCCAGGTGATCGCCAAACCTCTACGCTTTAAATAGATCGCTGGCCTGTACGAACGGCAAGCGTTCTTTCTGCGCCGTTTTGTCGCGTTTCCTAACATGGCACGGTGCGTGCCGTGGGCCCTTCAATGCATCGCGACCGCACACGACCCGAGGCCGCCGCGAAAGTAGTGAAACTGTACGTTCGGATGATCGGCCAGCAGCGACATCGGCACGGCCACATCGACGATCCGCTTCGAGATCATCAGCGATGTCAGCCGCTGCCCCAGGGGGTTGTCGTGGGTGCCGGCGTGCCAGATCGAGACCTTCTCGGCCCGCCAGGTCTGCACAGGGCCCACCGTGATCGCCTGCATCGGCACCATCGTGATGTTGCCGCCGCCGCTGGTGCGGGCGTTTTGCGCGAGCGTGACGGGGTGCAGGTCGACGACGCGGGTGGAGAGGGACCGGTATTCCGCGGGCGACGGGGGCGCGTCCTGGAAGCGGCCCACTCGGCGCGGCGGATCGTTGAAGGCCCAGTGCTTGATGTCGCCCTGGCCACCCTGCATGACGGCGCATCGCGCCGTGTCCCAGCTGGCGACGTAGGCTGCGGTGTCGGCCTTCGGGAAGTGGAGATTGGCCTCGGGCATCCGCAGCTCGGGCCGGATCCGGTCGAAGCAGAGTTCGCGGTCGGCCCGCTCGAACGAGAGCGGATGACTGACGGGCACCTCGCGGCCGTTTTCATGCCACTCGTCCATGCCCCAGAAGTGGGCGTGCCGCAGATCGAGCCCGAGCTCGTTCACGAGCCGCGCCACGAGCGGCAATTGCTCCGTCGGCCCGATCGGTCCGCAGATGCCGACCGGATCGTCGGCTCGCGCCTGCCGCCAGGCCGTGATGTATTCAAGCGCCTCGGCGAGGTAGAAATCCTCGAGCGTGTCGTGGAAGACGACCTGAAACCCGGGCCGTGACAGCTGCAGAAGATCCTCGGGGCCAAGTGCCGCCGCATCACGGATGATCTCCGCGTCGAGCGTGGTGTAGTCCCACCAGTCGGGGGCGATCCTGCTGAGGGGTCTGGGCATGGTGGGCATGGTCGGATTCCTTGAGTCGGAGCGGGCCTGTCGGGGAGAGGGCTGGTGGGCGGCGAGTCGTCCGCAGGCTCACTTTTCCAGGCCGTCGCCGGGTGGATGAAGTTCGTAGCGGCGCACGAGCATCTCTGCGGCCTCGGTCTGCAGAAGGATGCGGCCCTCGCTGGGCTTGCATTCGAATGCTTCGTTCACCTTCACACCGTTGACGAAGTATTGCAGAGCATCCCCTTTCGCGAGGATCTCGAAACGGGTCCACTCGCCACAGGGAGAGTCGACATCGTCCTTGCCGCGAAAGTCCTTGACGTCCTTCCAGTCGGCGGCCCGATGCTGCCAGTTGAGGCGACCGGCGGTCATCGTGCGGCGAGCCGATCCGGGCGACCAGATCGGCTGCTCATTGGCATCGATGGCGGCTTCGGCAGTCACGGAGCAGGCGAGCGTCGAGCCGTCGGCCAGCCTCGGCGACAGCACCAGGATGTCACCGACGCCTCCCTCGATGATCTGCGCCTCGATTCCGGCCATCCAGGTGCGTCCGGAGGCGCCCTGCGGGC
>Ga0214919_10002263_pt1 | contig 30473 bp, 33 predicted proteins | sample LL1503_MetaG_FD_177994 | JGI IMG/M metagenome (GOLD analysis project Ga0214919, IMG submission 177994) | Freshwater microbial communities from Lake Lanier, Atlanta, Georgia, United States - LL-1503 | ecosystem: Environmental > Aquatic > Freshwater > Lake | place: USA: Georgia | collected... | reverse complement strand
TTGCGTACTGCACGCAATGCCTCTGCACAAGAGCGCGCTGCCGAGCTTTTAGATCGCTTTGAATTATCTGCCCATACGCATCGCACCGTCGGTGAACTACCGGGGGGCGTACGTAAATTACTCGACATTGCGATGGCGCTCACGCGTCAACCCAAAGTACTGCTGCTCGATGAACCGACGTCCGGTGTATCGGCCGATGAAAAGTTTCCAATGATGGATACCGTCATGCGCGCTCTTTCGCAAGAAGCCGTGACCGTACTCTTTGTTGAACATGATATGGATATCGTTGATCGCTATGCCGATCGCGTGATTGCGTTTTATAGCGGACGGGTAATTGCTGACGACAAGCCTTCCATTGCACTAGCCTCAGCCGACGTACAACGCTACGTGACCGGCACGCTATCAGACAGGAAAGAACATGCTGAGGATTGAAAAAATTGATGTATCGATACAGTCAGTGCAGGTACTGCGCGGATTGTCATTAGAAGTCGGTAGCGGCCAAATGGTGGGACTGATTGGTCGCAATGGCGCGGGTAAATCAACCACTCTGCGCTCTATCATGGGCCACCTGCCACTGAGCAGCGGACGCATTACGTGGGATGGTGAAGATCTGGCACGCATGCCACGTCATGCACGCGCTGCTTTAGGTATTGGTTATATGCCGGAAGATCGTGGCTTGGTTCCTGAACTGACCGTTGAAGAAAATATCCTCGTTCCCTTGTGGGCGATGAAAGTCGAAGATACTGCACCACGACTTGAATTTGTTTATCACGTGCTGCCCGAACTCAAAGAGATGAGTCACCGACGTGCACTTCTACTCTCAGGTGGTCAGCAAAAATTGGTGGCCTTAGCGCGCGCGCTAACGATAGGTCGCAAACTACTACTGCTTGATGAGCCGTTCGAAGGTGTCGCACCGGCGTTATCAGCGCGGCTATCTGAAGTGATTAGCGGACTACGCGGGGGTGATCTGTCGGTGCTGATTGCGCAATCCGATTTGAATCACTCTAAAAACTTGCTCGATGCAGAAATTGTGATCGAGCGTGGTGCTAACCGCCGGCCTGCCTAAAATAGCTTAAACAAAATGATAGCCTGGAAAGATCACGTAACACTGCCTGCTATGCGCAGTGAAGTCCACTTTGACGGGCGAGAGATTCACTGTTTTGTAAATCGTCCTCCTTCGTTTTACTGGATGTTTGAGCGTGCCGTCAGCGAGCGTCCGCAGCATGAATGCATCAGCTTTAATGATCAGCACTTAAGCTATGCCGAGGTCAGCGATGAAGTAAACAAACTGGCGAATGGTTTTGCTGCGCGTGGCATGAAACAAGGCGACCGCGTAGTGATGTTCATTTCGAACCGTCCTGAGTTCATTACGGTGCTATTCGCATTACAAAAGCTGGGCGTGATCACCGTACCTGTAGGCACGCGCGAACAAGGGCCTGGCTTGGCGTATATCGTCAATCAATGTGGCGCTGTCGGTATCGTGTTTGATGAAGAACTCACTGACCGAATTCCCGATGCAACCACTTCACCGCAATTGCAATTACGTGTTTCAACCGGTCAGGCCAGCGGCACTATCGAAGCATTGCATGCACTCGATGGCCCTGACGTGAATACCGTGGCAGTCGATGAAGAAGACTGCGCTTGTATTCTCTATACCTCAGGTACCACCGGCAACCCCAAGGGGGCCATGCTCACGCATTTGAATATTGCGCACTCGGTGGTTCATTACGAAGTAACTATGAATCTCACCAAGGATGAACGTGGTGCTCTTGCTGTACCTGCTAGTCATGTCACCGGATTGATCGCATTGATTGCCGAAATGGTGCATGTGATGGGCACGTTGATAGTCATCGCAGAATTTAAGGCCGCTGATTTTGTACCGCTCGCAGCGCGTGAGCGCGTCACGTTTTCAGTGATGGTGCCGGCGATGTATCAACTCTGCTTACTACAACCGACATTTCGTACTGTCGATTTGTCGAACTGGCGTGTCGGTGCTTTTGGCGGCGCGCCTATGCCCGTACCAACAGTACAGGCTCTGGCTGAAGCTGTACCTGGCATGACACTAGTCAACTGCTATGGCTCAACTGAGTCGACCTCACCGGCTACCGTGATGCCATTAGGTTTGTCAGCGATTCATAACGACAGCATTGGCATTACTTTACCGTGCGCGACGATACGCATCATGAACGATCAAGATCAAGAAGTCGCCCCCGGTGAATCCGGTGAACTGTGGATCGGTGGCCCAATGGTAGTGCCTGGATATTGGAATAACCCTGAAGCCACGGCAAAAGGTTTTGCTGAAGGATGCTGGCGCTCCGGTGATCTAGGATCAAAAGATGCCCAAGGTTTGGTGCGTATCTTTGATCGCATTAAGGACATGATCAATCGTGGTGGTTATAAAATTTATTCTGTCGAAGTAGAAAACGCTTTAATGGCCCTGCCCGGCGTAATCGAAGCTGCGGTGGTCGGACATCCCTGCCCGGTACTGGGTGAACGTGTACATGCCTATGTGTACGCGCCGAAAGCAACGGTAGATGCCGCCGCTGTGAAAGCACACTGTGCAGCACGTTTAGCCGATTACAAAGTACCCGAGCAAGTTGTTTTTACAGATAAGCCCCTGCCACGCAATCCGAATGGCAAGCTACTCAAACGATCGTTGCGACAAACTGCTTGATGGCTACATGATGTAGCGCGAATATTACTGGTAAGCTCTCCCTATAGGAGAGCATACCTATCGGATGCTTGATTTTGTTAATCGCCGATGAAATTTCTGATTGCCCGCTTCAACCACGAAACCAATACCTTCTCACCGGTAGCAACGCCGCTGGAGTCGTTTCTGCCTTTGTATGGCGACGATGCACTCAATGATCAGCGTAATGCTCGTACCGCAATGGGCGCATTCATCCGTCTAGTTGAAGCCCAAGCTGACCATCAATTAATCACCCCCCTTTCAGCAACGGCTAACCCGAGTGGGACGGTCGCCGCCGAAGCCTACACAACATTGAGTCAACGCATAGTTGATGCACTGAGTGAGCAGCCCGATGCTATTTTGCTCGACCTGCATGGCGCACTAGTCGCCGAAAATGCTGCAGATGGCGAGGGTGAACTTTTAAAAAATATTCGTGCAATAGCGCCCAACGTGCCGATTGCTGTGGCACTTGATTTGCATGGCAATGTGACGCAAGCGATGGTGGATCATGCCAACATTATCGTCAGCTTCAAAACTTATCCGCATATTGATATGGCGGAGACCGGAGAGCATGCGGGTCGATTAATGATGGATTTGCTATCAGGTCAATCACGCCCTATCACTCGCTGGAAACAACTACCACTGCTATCACATACCCTACGTAGCAATACCAACGAAGGAGCAATGCAACGAGCCGTTGAAGCGGCACACCAAGCCGAACTAGAACAAGGCGTGTTAGCTGTCTCCATCATGGCAGGGTTTTCATTGGCTGATTTTACCGATGCTGGCATGTCCGTTATCGTAGTTACTGACAACGATGAACCGCTCGCAGAATCAGTAGCAAACCGTATAGCGCAACAAATCTGGCAAGAACGTGAAGGTTTTGTTTATCACAGCGTCCCGCTAAAAGAGTCCTTAGAACGTGCCCGCGAATTACACGAGACTGAAGGCGATAGCCCAGTACTACTGCTAGATCATAGCGACAATGTGATGTCAGGCGGCACTTGCGACACCATGGATGTGCTCGCTACAGCGCTCATTAAAAATCTCACACCTATTGTAGTGGGTCCGATTTGCGATCCCAAAGCGGTACAACGTCTGTGGAAGCTGCGCTCAACCGATGTAGTGCGCGTTGACATAGGCAATCACAACCAACTCGCTCACCAAACCAAGAAAAAGAAATCGCTATCTCTGGTGGGAGTCTTACGCGCAAGAAGTGATGGTGAATTTATCGTTACTGGCCCGATCTACACCGGCGCCAAAGTCAGTATGGGGCGCACAGTTTTATTCGACACCATAGATGCCCTGATCGTGATTTGCGAGCAACGCACCGAACCCTTTGATATGGGAATTTTCAGCTGCGTCGGTCTCGATCCTACTAAATATGATTACTTACTGCTGAAATCACGCATGTATTGTCGACCTGTGTTTGGCGCTATCGCGAAAGGCTTGATTGAGTGTGACTCCGATACGGGCGGGCCGACTAGTTCGAACTACGCATTTTTCCCATTCTCTCAGTTACGTCGACCGATGTTTCCACTCGACCCAACCACAGAGTTCGTGAAATAAACATCGTCATGGAATAGAGTTTCAATCAGATCGGCAAAGCAGAACGCCCTGCATAACGAGCTGCACTACCCAAAGCTTCTTCGATACGAAGCAATTCATTCCACTTCGCCATGCGCTCTGAACGCGCAAACGACCCTACTTTCAATTGACCCGCATTCCATCCTACGGATAAATGCGAAATCATCACATCTTCGGATTCACCCGAACGCGCCGAAACAATCGTAGAAAATCCACAGGCTTTAGCTGCTTGCAAAGCAGCGAGTGTTTCTGTGATGGTGCCGGCCTGATTCGGCTTAATCAATACCGCATTGCAGGCTTTTTGCTCAAAGGCCTTCGTTACCCGTGCCGCGTTCGTTACAAGATAATCATCGCCTATCACTTGCACTTTAGCTCCTGCAGCTTGTGTAAAAGCGATCATGCCTTCGGTGTCATCTTCAGCGAGCGGATCTTCAATCGATAAAATCGGATACTTAGTTAACCACTGTAGCAATACCTCTATCCATTCTTCTCGACTATACGAGCGGCCTTCTAAACCGGGTCGGTACACACCACCACTTCCAAACTCCGAAGCAGCGATATCAAGCGAAATCATAATCTCACCATTTCTGTATCCCGCCTTCTCGATGGATTTGGTCAGCATTTGCAGTGCTTCTTCATTGCTTGCAAAATCCGGCCACCAACCACCTTCATCCGCGACACCGGCACGCCGACCGGCGTCACTCATCAAATCACCGGCAGCACGATACACATCCGCCACCATCGCCAATGCTTCATCCATACTGTGCGCGCCGACTGGCATCACTAATAAATCTTGGATATCAATACGACGTCCTGCATGCGCGCCACCGCCGAAGATTTGTATTTCCGGCAGCGGCATCTGCACCGCTTGATCACCAGCCAGATAACGCCACAAAGGTGTGTGGTGCGCATTCGCCGCTGCCTGCAGCACCGCCATGGAGGTAGCGACCAACGCATTACCACCCAAACGAGATTTATTCGGCGTGCCATCCAACTCAACTAACACCCCGTCGATGATTTCCTGGTGCGCAGCATCCTGCCCAACTAACACGGGGGCGATTTCATTTTTTACATTCGCCACCGCCCGACTCACGCCATAACCTGCTTGCGCGCTACCACCATCACGCAACTCAACCGCTTCATGGCTACCTGTCGATGCACCCGCGGGCGCAATACCACGGCCCACAGTACCGTCTTCTAGCGTTACCTCAACTTCGACCGTAGGACGGCCACGTGAATCCCAAATACGACGCGCGTGAATTGTTTGTATATGTGTGTTCATAGTTTTAGTTGATAAAAAATCAGTGCTGCAATTTATCTACGTAATTCAACTCTTTACCTCAATTCTTTAATTCACGCTGCCATTCATCGCGAATAGTTTTTAATTTTGTGCGAGGTGAGATGACCCTGGCTTTAGCAAAGCTTCGCAGGTGTTCACTATCATGCTCATTCAGATATTCGAGCGGCGATTTACCATCGACTCGCGCCAACATAATCGCTGCTAACAAGCGAGCAATTCTCGCCTCAATGTGTTCTAAATTTTCCCAGCGAACTCCTAGTAAATAGGACTCTGCAAACGCATCAAAGCAGGCTAAAAACGCGTCGCTAGAAGTTGGCCGCCATAGACATTTAGCGAGTAAATGACAAAGACAAAAAGCGGCATCGAACGCTGGCTCACCATACCAAGCACATTCGGCATCTAAAAATAGTGGCCCAGTCGAACCTACCAATAAATTTTTAGGGCTGATATCACCGTGCACCAGTGCGCGTTTGTTGTTCGCAGTCGCAGAAATCAAATCATGTAACGATGCGGCGCAATCTGCATGCACTTTGGCCGTAGCGCCGAAGTACGGATCTAATCGCAATTGAAAAAAATTCTCATCATTCGCAAAGCTCTGCGCTAGCGCATCATTATCCGCCGTAGCAGAATGAATGGCAGCCAGTCGACGTCCAACCTCAGCTGCAAAGACACTATCAGCCACACCATCGCGTAACTGTAACTTCCATACCGGATAACTCTCCGGTGGCAGCCAGTTCATCGCAAAGCAAAACGAGGATGGATCGGAACCTAAAATAGTAGGCACGGCCTCGGGCAAATCATTCGATACGTGCGATATCCAGGCTAGTTCAGCATGGCTACGTTCTAAGGGTGCGCTCCAGTGCGTTGCGACCTTTAGTTCAGGTAGCGCCTGCTTCACGCATAAGGGACCGCGTAGTGTATCGACCCGTACGATCAATGAAGACACGCCACCGGTTAGGTGAGTAATTACTGGCTGTTCATCGGCATCGATCAGACCCATGCGCAAAAGCGCGGCCGTGATGATGCGCTCCTCGGTCTGGCTGTTCACAAGCGCTTTCTTGTCGTCGTTTTTGGCCGCATGGCCTTTTTTGCAGTGGAATGCTTACTATAACCGAGCCGGCCAGAGACTAGGATTTTTGCGCAAAGGGCCATGGATGCGAATGGACTGACAACACTATCAAATGATTTTTCTAACTACCCTAACTACCGAGAAACAAAATATAGCGTTAAGACTGATATAGCATCAGCAACATGAGAGTTGTAATCGCCATCGCGGTCCACAATGCCAGTGTTCTAGCAGGGATTTTTAACTTACCGGAAATGGCTGCAGTAGCTACAGGCGGTATCGATGCTTTCAATGATGGCCATGATCGAGCGCGTCGCTCTTTTCCGTTCCATGGTCGTTGTTCTCGCGCTGCGAGAGCCGCTATCGCCTCTCTATCCAAACGTCGCTCTGTGCGTGCTATCCATTCATCATGCTGGCGGCGACGCTGTGGATCTGACAGCACGTCATAAGCTGCTGTAATGAGTTGAAATGTTTTTGTAGAGCGTAAATCACCACCGTGACGATCAGGATGAAATTTTTGACTTAATGTTTTGTATGCCGCGCGTATGACTTCGGGTGGCGCGTTCTGTGCGACTTTTAAGTTGTCGTAGTGTGTGTGTAAACGCTTCATACGCGCCTCGGCTTTAATCTCATCGTTTGGGTAGCGCCAGCGCAGGCTAGTTTGGCACAAGGATTTAAGCTTGCACCCAACCTTGCCGACGCTGGACGTTTATCAGACTAGACCGACCACACAACTAATTATTTGCGCTGAATCAAAACTGATGTCTTGAGGCACTCCTTACTTTTATTATAATTGTCACAAAATTTATACCGTGAAGAAATTATTTCGCTTCGATTTAACTATTTGCTAGCGTTCTTCGAACAACGCGCTACGATCAATCTTTGTGATATCCGGTACACCTAGCAACGCCTGCACAATGTCGATCTCCTGTTGGAGTATTCCTATCGCACGCTCTACCCCAGGCTGCCCACCCGAAGCCAAACCATACAAGCCCGCCCGACCAACTAAACAAGCCCGCGCGCCTATGGCCATCGCTTTAACGATATCGCCACCACGACGAATACCACCATCCATTAACACTTCACTCTTATCACCTACGGCGTCGACTATAGCGGGTAAAGCGGCAATCGCTGAGGGCGAACCATCCAGTTGTCGCCCACCGTGATTCGAGACAATGATTGCATCAGCGCCATGAGCCTGCGCTCTTTTTGCATCATCAGCACGCAGAATCCCTTTGACAGCCAGCTTTCCTTGCCATTCACGTCGGATCCAATCGAGATCTTCCCATGTGACTGAAGGATCAAAGGCAGCACTCACGTACTGCGCCAGAGTCATTAACTTGCGAGAAGGTGCGTCAGGATTATCGATATTACCGAAGGTGAATTTTGGCCCATTCGCTAACCGTAACAACCAACCGAGTTTGCTCGCATAATCAAAAATATTATCTAAGCCTATGCGCGGCGGCACGGTAAAACCATTGCGCTGATCACGTTCACGCGGCCCCGGAAGCGGCAAATCTATTGTCAGCACCAGTACACGCGAGCCCGCATCCCAGGCGCGCTGCATCAATGAACGCGAAAAATCCCGATCTTTTTGTATATAAAGTTGAAACCAAAAATCAGAACGTGCTCGCGTTGCTAGTTGTTCGATACTGCAATTGGAATTAGTTGACTGGCAAAACCCCACGCCCTTGGTCTGAGTGGCGCGGGCAATCGCTAAATCACCATCGGGCCAGAGTATCCCCGCTAAGCCCGTTGGGCCGAGAATCATCGGTGAATTAAAGGTATTACCTAGCACCTCGACTTGCTGGGAGCGCTGGCTAACGTCGACCATAAATCGTGGTGCGAAGCGAATCTTTGATAAATCGGCCTCGTTGTCTCGTAATGTGCGCTCATCATGGGCTGCGCCATCAATGAAACCGAAGACAGATCGTGGAAGTTTTTTGCGTGCGATGTTGCGCAAATCGCCAATGGTAATAGCTTGCTTGTAGTTCATTCCCCTGTCCTTTTATAAGAATTATTGGTTTAAATACGGGTCGTAAATCAATCACTACAACCTATATGATACCGGACATGGATATGGTTACTGAAACAGGTTTAGCTCAGCTGGCGTAGAGTCTTGCAAGTTTTGTAAAGCACGCCGATGGTTGATTTAACCAAGCCCTATAGCTCAATCAACCCATGGCGTACGGCGATCAGCGCTAACTCCGCCTGATTGGCAACGCCCAATTTTTGTTTGACGTTATACAAATGAGTACCCACAGTACGCGGTGAAATATTCAGCATTTCAGCAATTTGATTGACGGAGGATCCTTTGGCAAGTTGAATGAAAACGCCAAATTCTCTCTCGGACAATACTTCGATCGGGCTTTTCTCTCCATTGAATTCTTCCAGCGCCATGCGCTGCGAGAGTTGGCTATCAATGTACATGCGCCCTTCGGCAACTTGACGAATGGCGTGCATGAGTTCATCAGGTGCACTGCGCTTTGACAGATAACCGAGAGCACCGGCCTTCAACATATAACGCACATAGCTAGGATCTTCGTGCGAAGACAAACCTAACACTCGCGCCATCTTGTCGCGTGCCACGATGCGTCGAGTTGCTTCTACGCCCATGGTGCCACCTAGCGATATATCCATCACAATGACATCTGGCTTAGCCGTAGGAATAAGTTGGTAGGCCACCTCAGCAGATTCAGCCTCGGCAACTACACGTATATCCTCCGTTGCATCCAACAGCATGCGGAATCCAAAACGAACCACGGCGTGATCATCTACCAACATCACATTGATCGGAGTTTTCATTCTTTGCCACTCTCTTGACTACTTTGCTTCAACGGAAAAATTACCTGCACTTCTAATCCACCTTCTTTTGAAGGTTTGAACTCAATCATTCCTCCATGCGATTCTGCTCGCTCTTGCATGCCCCGCACACCATAGTGACCATCGCGCTTAAGTGTTTTAGCGCCTATGCCATTGTCCGCAATGGACAAATGAAGCTGCCCTTCTCTCACCTCAATCGTTACATGCGCACGACTAGCCTGAGCATGCCGAATGATGTTCGTTACTGCTTCCTGCACTATACGGTAAGCGGTTAACTCAAGTTCATCATTCATAGCAGTCAACTCGCCACTGACAGCTAAATCTAAACGCAGATTCGGATTATTGTGCTGACTCTGTGTCAACAAATCACGCACAGCATCGACTAAGCCCATACCTTCAAGCTTGATCGGACGCAAGCGTGGAATCATTCTGTGCATAGCATCGGATGTCATGCCTGCGGTATCAAACAACATTTTTGCATGCTGCTCTATCGGGCTGCCCGCCACATTCGGATGCTGCATCAAGGATTTAGCAATACTGCGTATAGCAGTCAGCGATTGACCTAGCTCATCATGCAACTCAAGCGCTAAAGCGGCGCGCTCTTCTTCGATATGTGCATGCAGCAATTTTGTAAAATCACGTTGCGCGTCTAGTCTGGCTTGTGCTTCAGCACTAGCTTGCCGGACTTGGATGTTTTCTTCCACTGCATGTGCCATGCGATTAAACGCACGACCCATTTCTCCCGCCTCTTTACCAGCGAGTGGTGGCAAACGCACTGTGTGATCTCCCTGCCCCAACTCGCGCAAACCGTACTGTACTTTTTCTAAAGGCTCAAGCCAGCGTCCCACTAACCAAAGTATCAGCAAGTCGGCCAATAAAAATAAGGTCAGCTCGGTAAACAATATATCGAGTAAGTTATCCCAACCATCCAGCACCGCACGGGTTGGATTAGTTTGTATAACCAACCGTGCGTTTGGCATTTGAATCACACGCTCATTATCAGGTGGGGCGACTAACGCGGCATACCACACCGGCGCATTACGACCCGCTTTATAAATTGACGGCGGTGATTGATACAGCAAGTGATTGCTCTGATCATAAAGACGAATGTCGTTAGCACGCACACGACCGGTATCACTCAAAAAATTAACCAAGCCAGGCAAATCATTTTGCGAATAAAAACTGCTGACCCGCGTTAACAGCTGCGTAGCAATCCGTCCAGAGGCTTCCATTTCTTCGCTCACGCTATTGCGTGTCGCAACAACCTCTACCACAATCAATATGGCGAACAAAAGAAACGTCAGCAGCGAGAACACGAGGTTGATCTTCAGGCGTAAGCTCATAACACGACTGCCGGATGCAGAAAACTCTGCCTCGGAGGGATAAGCTTCGGGAGTAGAATAAAGAGTCATTTTTTGATGCTGCGCAACATATATCCGGTGGGTGCCTTAAATTTCTTACAGGTATTGAGTGGAATGCATCATAGCAGCAGGCTTTTACCATCCGCTGTCTATGCACTGTCTTTTGGGTAGCATCCTGCGGGTTCATGAAAATCATTAGATACAATTCAGCGATTCACAGATGCCTTAGATGTGACTCACAGGCATTATTCACTTCGCTAGACCAACCCTTGGCTTAGCAAATTAATAATCAACATCAATTAGGAGATGGCTATGAACTGGACTACACCAGCAGCAACCGATCTGCGTTTTGGTTTCGAAATCACAATGTACATCGCCAACCGTTAATTCGGATGGTTAGCAGCCTTACCGCAAGGTTGGCTGCTTCAAGGGTTTTTAGAAAAAGACGACCAATAGGTCGTCTTTTTTTATAATCAGAATTACTTTATTGATAATTTATTTCCTATCGACGTAACGATAGATGCATCCAGACGCAGCCTATAATTCGTGGCACCATCCCTAGCGAATCACTCCATGAGCCCGAACCACGCTGAGCAGATTGCAGACACCTTCGAGCTATCTCACTTACCCAGTGGATTTCACGACAACCCCTACCCCATCTATCGGGCTTTGCGCGAGCATGCGCCAGTAAAACGCTTGGGGGACGGCAGCTACTTTCTCACTCGCTACGATGATTTAGTCGCCATCTATAAAAATCCAAAAAGCTTCAGCTCCGATAAAAAACTGGAATTCAAACCCAAGTACGGCGACTCGCCTCTGTATGAACATCACACCACGAGTTTAGTTTTTTCTGATCCACCGTTACACACGCGCGTTCGAAAATTAATTTCAGGTGCGCTCACCCCACGAGCCATCGCGGGTATGGAGGAAGGACTGATACGCTTGGTGGATACCTTGCTAGACCGCATGGAAGAAAAAGCTGAAATCGATTTGATCGACGATTTTGCATCGGCGATACCGATAGAAGTGATTGGTAATTTGCTGGATGTACCCATCGATGAACGAGGACCCTTACGCGAATGGTCGCTGGCGATATTGGGCGCGCTTGAACCAATTTTAAGTACCGATGTGGCTGAACGCGGCAATCGCGCTGTGACTGAATTTATAGACTATCTCAAGGATCTAATAGCGCGACGCCGTGCTAATCCAGGCAATCCAGAAATCGATGTATTGACCCGACTCATACTTGGTGAAGCCGATGGAGAAAAACTCAGCGCTAAAGAGTTAATTCACAATTGTATTTTTTTGCTAAATGCTGGCCATGAAACCACGACTAATCTTATCGGTAATGGCTTAGTTTGTTTAGCTGAATACACAAGCCAACGCGATCGCTTGCTCAATCAACCCGATTTAATTAAATCAGCTGTTGAAGAAATGCTGCGTTTCGAAAGCTCTAACCAACTCGGCAATCGCATTACCACTGAGACGGTTGATGTCGGCGGCATCACCATGCCAGCGCAGACGCGAGTCACGCTGTGTATCGGTGCTGCGAATCGTGATCCCTCTCAGTTTAATGACCCTGAGATTTTCGATATAGCGCGCACACCAAATCGTCATCTGGCATTTGCGAGTGGCACTCATGCATGCGCCGGCATGAGTCTGGCACGACTGGAAGGGCAAATCGCGATCGGACGCTTCATCAAGCGTTTTCCCAACTACGCTTTAGTAGGCCTACCCTTACGCGGTGGTCGCGTTCGCTTTCGTGGATATCTGCAGTTACCCGCTTTAGTCAAAGCGCCCTGAAGTCACGCTCTAGCTAGCTACACCGTGCGATTAGCAAAACGATTTATGTTCTAAGCGTGCCCTTGCCATTCCATTCACCAGCTCGCAAGAGACAAACTTCGCCAAAAAGCTCGGCGTGTCGTTCAGGTGCGTTAGGCTTGCGAAAGACTTCGAGCAGAGCCGCTCGCAGAAACTCGGCATCATCATCGTCTTGAACGAACCAACGTAATGAAGCCGGAATCGACTTCAGCATCACCAGGTCGTTATCAAAGACTTCCATGAATGAAATTTCAGAAATGCCGCTATCGCGTGAAAACGCAGCATTACGAATAAAGTCAGCTCCCTCAGAACACTCTTGTTTGCTCAGCGCATGCGCGCTGGCAAGTTGAGGGCAAACCAGACAAACTGCCAACAGGATGGGCAACGACCTGAGGCAACGCAACTGCAATGCTCGGACCATATCAACCTCCTCATGTGGGAAGACTCGATATGATTTTAGTCATGTGCCGGAAAAAAAAGCACGCTGCAATGCATCAAGCTTGATTCATAGGCGTGTTGTCAAGCCGCCCTATCTTTATCGTCGCTGCTTAGCTCTTCGGCTGAGGGAAGATAGTCCAATTCCAGCTCGGCCTTATCGACCAATTCTTGCGGCAATTCCTTCTGCACGGCCACGCCCAAACGTTCAAAATCTTTGGCGCGCTTAATCAGATTTCCACGCCCGCTGTAGAGCTGCGAATACGCTGTTGTGTAACTTGCTTTGGCTGAATCCAGCTTACGCCCCAAATCTTCCATGGAACTGATAAAGCCCAGAAATTTTTGATACAGCTGTGATGCACTGTCAGCTAGCTCTGCACTATGCGCGTTCTGATGTTCGAAGCGCCACAGCTGACGCACGATATTTAAACTAGTCAGCAAGGTGGTCGGTGTAGCGACTAATACATTACGCTCCAACGCTTTTTGAAACAGCTGCTCATCAGCGCGCATGGCTTCAACAAATGCTGATTCGATAGGAATAAACATAAACACCATATCCGGCGAATTCAGTTCACCCAGATCAAAGTAACGACGATCTGCTAACTCGGTAATTCGGTCCGATACCGCTTGCACATGTTCACGCAATGCTGCTTTACGATCGAGTTCATCATCGGCATTCACATAGCGGGTATACGCATTCAAGGATACTTTGGCGTCAATGATCAAGTGCTTTTGCTGGGGCAGATAAACGATTACATCCGGTCGCTGTCTACCTGACTCGGTTGTGAAGCTGACTTCGCGCCGATAATCGCGATCGGCTTGCAGGCCAGAGCGAGCGAGTACATTTTCAAGTACTAACTCACCCCAATTACCTTGCATCTTAGATTGCCCTTTTAAAGCAGTGGCAAGGCTGTGGGCTTCCTCTGTCATCTGACGATTCAGTTCTTTTAACTGAGTCAATTCAGTTTTAAGTGAGGCCTGCTGCTGCGCATCTTGATGATGCATTTCTTCGACACGCGTTTTAAATTCTGTCAGACGCTCCCGAAACGGCGTCAGTATCTGACCCAGACCTTCAAGATTTTGTTCGGTAAAGCGCTTCGACTTATCTTCAAAAATACTGTTAGCGAGATTTTTAAATTCATCAGAGAGTGCTTTACGGCTGGTGTCACTCATTTCACGAAGCAGGGATATTTTTTCTTCGGCCTGACGACGTTCCTCTTCGAGTCGAGTCGTTGCTGTTGCAAGCTCGCGCCCCAAACTGGCTAGCTGCTCATGTAACTGTTGATGAGTTCGTTGAGCCTGAACCAGCTCAAGTCGCATGCCATCCTGATTCAGTTCTAGTAGACGTAAGCGTTCGCCACGAGTCGCTAACTCTTGACCGTAACGAGCCTTGACGACTAGCCAGGCGAGCAAGGCTCCCACGATAGCGGATATCACGATCAAGCCAATCGACTCAACATTCATGGACGACTCCGATAGAAACAGGATTCCAGTGTAACAGGTGAAAACCGGCGGTTTTTCTGGCGGCCAAGCTAGTTTTTCTGAAGGGTAATCTCTTAATTAGATGCCAGAAGAACTCCTTGACGACCTAGCATTTAGATAAAATATCCAACAAATTCAATCAGTCAACATTAAAACAGCGCCAGAACAGCTTAAACGATCCCGCGAGGAAAATTAGTTGACAATCTAAATGCGAATTATTATCATTCGTAAAAATCGCAACAACGGAGAACCCCTCATGATGAATATGCGCCTTGTTATTGCTAGTTTGCTGTTTACCCCGCTGATTAGTTTCGCCGCTGACACAGAGTTCACGCTGGTAATTAAAGATCATCATTTCTTGCCGTCTGAAATACGTGTGCCTGCTGGACAAAAAGTAAAACTGATCGTGGAAAACCAAGATGCCACGCCAGAAGAATTTGAAAGCCATGAATTGAATCGCGAAAAAATCGTCGCACCAAAATCCAAAGTCAGCATCTTTATTGGCCCGCTCAAAGCAGGTAAATATCCTTTCTTCGGTGAATTTAATCAGGCGACCGCTCGCGGCCTCGTCATTGCGGAGTAAACCATCATGTTTGGTCCAGCCATTATCATTTTCCGCGAGACGCTCGAAGCCGCATTGGTACTCGGTATCGTTGCAGCAGCCACGCGTGGAGTTGATCGTCGTGGGCTATGGCTAGTGATGGGTGTACTGGCTGGCTTAATCGGATCGGCTGTGATCGCCGGACTAACAGAAACGATCGCTCAGTTAGCCGATGGTAGTGGCCAAGAGTTATTCAATGCCGCTGTACTCGGTGTCGCAGTGCTGATGCTCGCGTGGCACCAGATCTGGATGGCTACACATGGCGCTGAACTAGCGCGCGATGCACGTCAACTCGGATCGGCAGTCAAAGATGGCCAACGTGAACTTTCAGCCATCGCTATATTGGTCGCACTGACTGTGCTGCGCGAAGGAGCTGAAAGCGTACTCTTCTTGCACGGTATGGCCATGGGTGGCAGCAGCAGCCTTACCGATATCATTGCCGGTGGTGCCCTAGGTCTGGCTGGCGGTGCCGTGATTGGCATGATCATGTACTTAGGCTTGATGCGAATTCCATTGCGTTGGTTCTTCTCCGTAACGGGTGCTTTGCTGGTTCTGCTGGCAGCCGGCTTGGCGGGACAAATGGCGCGCCTCCTAATTCAGGCTGATTTGATTCCTTCACTTGCGACACCACTCTGGGATACCACGGCTCTACTGCCAACGAAATCATTACTCGGCTCTATCCTGCATGTACTCATAGGTTATGAATCGGCGCCGAGCGGTATGCAAATTCTTTTCTACGCCGGCACCCTGGCAATCATTGTTACTTGCTCTGCGCTGGTCAAACGTCGTCAGACAGTTCAGCTTTTAAAACCTACTCAAGCGTAAACATCATGAAAAAAATCTTAGTGGCCAGCACACTGGTCTTAGTGGGCTTCTGCGCGCCAGTTTTTGCAGGCCCTAACGAATATATCTATCCCGTTACCGTTACTCAAGGCGAGAGAGAGATCGATTTTAAATTCGGTAGTCGCGATTCCAAGGATCAATCGAATGATGCCTCTGCTGCCAGTATTGGTCTGGGCTACAGCCCAACAGATTACTGGTTCACCGAGGTATATTTCAAATATGCGCGTGGGGCTGGCGGTCCAACCACCTTCGATGCGACCGAATGGGAAAACCGCTTTCAGCTAACCGACACCGGCAAATACCCGGTGGACGTAGGATTCTTGCTTGAGTTTGAACGTCCGCAAAATAGAAGCGAAGGCTATGAAGTGAAATGGGGGCCTCTGTTTCAAACGGATATAGACAAGACCACGTGGAATGCCAATTTCCTGATCAAACGCAGTTACTACGCAGACGAACCTAGCCGAGCAACGGCTTACTACCAAGTTCAGGGAAGGTATCGCTATCGTCGCGAATTCGAATTCGGCTTTCAAGGCTTTGGTGATCTGGGTTACTGGGATAGCTGGTATGCCACCCGTGATCAAGGTCATCGCTTTGGACCCGCCATATTTGGAAAGTTTCCGCTTGGTGGAAGACAAGCATTCAAGTACAACGCGGCGTACCTTGTTGGTAAAAATTCTATTAATAGCGAAGGTGTACGCGGGAATACATTGCGCATGCAACTGGAATACGAATTCTGATTTTTTTTAAAACCCTCCTTGGTTTCAAGCCCTGCTAGTCAGGGCTTTTTTTTCGGCAAATGGTTCAACGTTGAGATAGTCGCATCAGAGTAAAATACCTGCTAACTGCAACTTTGCTTACCGGAGATTCGCATGACTCTGTCGCTCACCCAGCCCAATCGTCGTACATTCCTTAAACAAACCGCAGCACTCACCGGTGCTTTTGTGCTGGGTGTGCAAGGCTCTGCCGCGGCCGCTAATGGCAACACACCAGAAGTTACTCACTGGGTGGTGATACATGCTGACGATACAGTCGTCATACGTATCGCGCGTTCCGAATTAGGTCAGGGCACCTTCACTGGATTGGCACAACTGGTGGCTGAGGAGCTCGAGTGCGATTGGAGTAAGGTGAAACCCGAGTATGCTGATGTGAACATGCACATGCGTCGTAATCGTATATTTAAAGATATGTCGACGGGTGGTAGTCGCGGCATTCGTGATTCAAATGAGTATGTACGAAAAGGGGGTGCTGCTGCGCGTGAAATGTTAATCAGCGCCGCAGCGCAATTGTGGAATGTGCCCGCTGCAGAATGCAGCGCTAAAAATAGTGTCGTAACACACTCTTCAGGAAAACGCGCTAGTTACGGCGAACTCGCTCAACTCGCCAGTACCCTACCCGTTCCAGAAAATCCAAAACTAAAAAATCCAAAAGACTGGACGATTGCAGGTACCTCACCAGCGCGTTTTGATATTCCAGCCAAAGTCAACGGCTCGCAAATTTATGCGGCAGATGTTCGCTTGCCAGGCATGCTGCACGCATCGATTATTCAAAGTCCTGTTTTTGGTGGCTTTGTAAAACGCGTTGATGAGGCTAAAGCTAGAGCGATGCCCGGCGTAAAACACGTCATTGCCAGTGAAGAGTGGGTTGCGGTACTTGCCACGAATTGGTGGCAAGCTAATCAAGCAGTAAAAGCCTTAAAAATTGACTGGGAAAACGGTAACAAAGGCGATGTCTCTAGCGCCAGCATTATGCAAAGCCTCCGAGAGGGCCTCGCAATGACTAATGCACCCGTCGCTCGCAAAGATGGAGATGCAACCCAAGCATTGGCCAATGCGCACACAGTGCTTGAAGCGGAATATCACACGGGCTTCGTGAATCACGCAACAATGGAACCACAAACGGCTACAGCGCTGCTCACTCCAGAAGGCCTTGAAGTTTGGGTGGGAACACAAAATGGTGAAACCTCCATTGCTGCGGCGTCAGAGGTGTCTGGCCTTCCACTCGACAAAGTTCAAATTCATAAAATGCATGCTGGTGGTGCATTTGGACGTCGTGGCCCCCATCAAGATTTCACCAAACAAGCAGTGAAAATTACGATGGCTGTACCTGGCACACCTGTACGACTGCAATGGTCACGCGAAGAAGATATTCGACAAGGACGCTACCGTCCGGTGTCACTCGTCAAGCTGCGCGGAGGATTGGATAAAGACGGCAATTGGCTAGGTTGGGAAGTGAAACAATCGGATCAATCAATTGCACTCAATGTCTTTCCACAATTCGTTAAAGATGGCATTGATCAAATCAACACTCGCGTCTTTCGTGATAACCCCTACACAGTGCCAAACTTTACCAATGAATACGTACTGAAAGAATTTCACGTACCGCCCGGATTTTGGCGCGCGGTTGCGCACACCAATAATCCTTTTTATCGTGAATGTTTTATTGATGAGCTAGCGCATGCAGCAGGTAAAGATCCGTATCAATTCCGCCGCCCTCTGCTGGAAGGAAAAAAAGATCAGGCCGTATTAGATGCCGCTGCCAAAGCCATAGGCTGGGACAAACCCGCTCGCAAAGGCATACACCGAGGTATTGCGGTGGTGGACTCGTATGGAAGCTTTACCGCTGCTGCGGTTGAGCTATCCGTTAGCAAAGGTAATGTTATCGATGTCAAGCGCGTTGCCGTGGCTATTGATTGTGGCCATGTCGTTCATCCTGATGCTGTTAAAGCTCAGATTGAAGGTGGAGTGATTTGGGGATTGTCTGCCTTAATGTTTGAAGACATCACCATTAAAAAAGGCGCCGTCAAACAAAGTAATTTTGGTGACTATCCCTTGGCGCGTATTAGCCATGCACCGCAAGTACTCAGCGTGTTAGTGCCGAGCGGTGGCTTCTGGGGTGGTGTGGGTGAGCCACCCATCGGTGGCGTGATACCGGCCATGATGAATGCCTTGTTCAGCGCAACCGGCAAGCGTATACGTTCGCTACCACTGAAACATCATGGGTTCCGCTACAAGACCTGATTCAGGTCTCTTAAGGCACTAAACAAGTCTAACGGCTAGGTGTGAGATAACGAAAATCATCGGCATAATCGCCGAACTTTTGACTCGCATGAAGCCGTTGACTTGTTGTGGTTCGTTGATGCAAGCCAGCTAAATTGATACATGCCTCATCAATCACCTTGCGTTGCATAGCTGCTTGTTTAGGATCTTCTGGGTTAAGTATTTGCTCGATAATCAGCGTTAACTCAGCTTCGGTATCGGACTGATTCAAACGCTGCTGCCTGATTTTTTCAAGTACCGCGATGATTTTTTGCTGGCGTAACTGGCGCCTTTCCCAGCTAATACGGGGATCCCAGGATGAATGAACTATCGCTTGCTGAATAAATTTCTTTTGATCGTGATTTAAGCGGCCATAAAATGATTCTGCTCTGCGTAACCATTCCTCATACCGAAGATCGTGAATTTTTTCAGAATCAGCATCAAGCCATTTAGCTTTCCAATCTTTATCCTCTTGAGTAAATTTTTTACGCAGATAATGAATTTCTTCAGAGCCCAATTGCTGAGCCAGTCTGGCCCAGACCGGCACACTCTGACGTGACAGAAGGTCAAATTTTTCCCGGAGCACTTGAATGTTGTCGCAGACCTCTGCCGAGCTAGGCTCTGAACTCATGCGAGCACTGAGCCCGCTGGCTAGCCGCGCGTATTCTGGCAGTTGAGTTTGTCTATGCCATGCGTGCAAGGCTTTCAGATCCGTTTTAAACTGACGCGACTTGTCAGAACTCAGATCGAGGTAATGATCAACCCACCAATACCCGAGATGATCTGCTTGATCATAACCAAGACGTACCGCGCTGCAGCCTGTAAACAGGACAGCAATCAATAGACCTTGTAACAAGCGCTGTATAGCTCTCACGAAAATAAGACACCTCTATGGCCATCAATGTTCTCGGAACACCCTTAAAAGCCTGCTCTACCGATCCTATGACGGGATATTTCAGGGATGGTTGCTGCAATACTGATGAATCAGATCGTGGATCGCATGTGGTCTGCGCAGAAATGACTGAAGAATTTCTGCTCTTTTCCAAACAGCGCGGCAATGATCTTTCTACACCGCGACCAGAGTTTCGTTTTCTAGGTTTGGTCCCTGGTAATCGCTGGTGCTTATGTGCTTTGCGCTGGAAAGAAGCCTTCGATGCGGGAGTTGCACCAACGGTGATATTGGAATGCACGCACGTCAACGCATTAAAATATATTGATCTGAAATATCTGATGATTAGTCAAGCAGCCGACTAATATCTTATCCGGCAGTGGGTTCAGAATTCTTTTTACGCTGAACCACGTAGCGGTCGTAAAACTCGCCGAAGATCTCATTCAATACTTTGCGATTCGGAACGAGAACGCGCTCGTTATTGACAAGATTAATATTGATCATGTCCAAAGACGCAAGCGACTCGAGCGATGACCCGATATCAGCCACGGTGGTATCCGTCGCCCTAGAGAGATCTAGGATACTAAGGCCACTCGGCCCCGCCGACATGAGCGCCTTGAGTATGCGAACCCGCTTCTCAGTTGCAAATCCACCAAGTATGTGAGCGGCTTGCTTAGGCTCCATCTATCCTCCGAATTATGCCGTGCTGTGAAAAAGAAAGAAGGCTAGCACACTCAGCCCCTAGCCTCCAGAAAACCGTTTCTCTAACTAGCTAAAGACCTACTATTGCTAGGGTCGACGCAGACCATATAAACTGATTCCTTAGACACTTTAGAGCCCTTGGCCATCTCGGTCACATCGATTGATTATGTCAGCTGCAGCGCAATGCTCCTCCAAGCAAAAAATCCGTGGCATAGGTTGGCAAGTTCTTTTCGTCTGCTGTTTCATGCTCGCGCCACTTTCGATCAGCTTTGCAACGACTAAACCAGCAGCAGCCAAAGCCGGCCATGCGACCTCTGTACGTTATCGCCATCACTCATTCGGAATCGGCGTGTTTGGAATCATGGGATTTCCTCATCCCCCTGCGCGCGCCACCATCTATGCCGCACCTCCCGCGATGGTCTATATAGAAAAAGACACTCCTAAAGACAGTCCATCTGAATATGTTTGGTATTACTGCCGCTCACAGCAAACCTACTACCCCTACATCATCGATTGCCCCGAAGCTTGGGAAGAAATAAAACCTACTACCAACGTAGAAAATAGCCTCCCCAACACCCAGTAGATTACAAGGCTCTTCCTGGCATTAGAGCCTCTTAGATAGGCTGACCTAACATCCTGTTACAAATTTCTGCCTTATCCGTCAGCCATGAGTCAACTTTTATCGCTAAGCTGAGATCATAGAAAGAACGTCATACGGGACTTTATATGAAAAAAATTACCTGCTTGCTATCATTAGTTTTATTAGGGATTTTTCTTCCAGGATTAGCCTCGGCACACCACGGTCGTGTTGGCGTGGGTGTGTATTTTGGACCTGGTTTTTACTACCCTCACTCATACTATTACCCACCTCCGGTTTACTACCCATCGCAACCCATCATCGTTCAGCAGCAAGCGCCGGTCTATATTGAGCAAACTCCACAACAGGCAGCACCGCCTGCGCCTCAGGTAACGAGTGATTGGTACTATTGCGCATCGTCTAAAACATACTACCCTTACACTAAAGATTGCCCAGAACCTTGGCAACGCGTATCACCCGTACCTCCCTCGATTCAGAACCGTTGATCATGAAAAAAATTCTCTTTTTTTTAGTCCTACTCTTAGCCATGGCTGGCTGCACCACTGCACCTGTGGGTCCTAGTGTTTTGGTATTACAGGGGTCGGGTAAAACGTTTGATGAATTTTCACGTGACGATATCGCCTGCCGCGATTACGCCATGCGCCAGTTAGGTGGGAAATCACCCGGCAAGACATCACAAGAATCAACCATCAATAGCGCAGTGATTGGAACCGCTGTTGGTGCGGCCGCAGGAGCTGCATTAGGAGGAAGTAATGGAGCGGCCGTCGGCGCAGGTACAGGCTTATTGTTTGGTAGTGTCGCAGGAGCAGATTCCGGACGTTATGAGCGGGGAACTAGTCAAACCATGTACGACCACGCCTACATACAATGCATGTATGGCGCTGGACATAGAGTGCCGGTACCTGCGGGCATGTTCTCTACCGAACAACGATCTGCACCCAAAGCACCACCACCCGGCGCACCCGTACCCCCTCCACCACCGGCCCCAGCTACGCCACCACCACCTGCGCCACGTTAAATTTTGTTTAGCTAAGCTATTGGCTAGCCAGAATGGCGACTCGATTTAGCTGCGTATTCAACAATTCACAGCGTTCTTAAAACGAGCGCTCAGTGAATTTGAGGGCTCAAAGAGATAAAGCGACTATAATGCGCGTAGGTTCGTTCTCAGAACGAATCGCCCTCCGATCAAGCCGCGTGAAAGCTGACCATCCGCAACGTTCTGCGTAACGGTAACCATCTCCAGCACTCCTTGATAAAAACCCCCTCGGCGGGTTTAACCTATCGCACATTGCTGGAGCACTATGGCCAAAGAAGAAATGTTGGAAATGCAGGGCGTCGTTGATGAGATGCTGCCCGACTCACGTTATCGCGTCACACTACAAAACGGCCACACCTTAATCGCCTATACTGCCGGCAAAATGCGTATGCACCACATTCGTATTTTGGCAGGTGACAAAGTCACTCTTGAATTATCACCCTACGATTTAAGCAAGGGCCGCATTACCTTCCGCCATATTGAAGGACAAGCGAAACGCACTTCTTCGCCAAGAAGATAATTCATTCCCCTAGGCCCACCTGCTACTGCAGTCTATGCAGTTAGCGAGGTTTGTTTCCTTAGTCTGGTTAGTGCAGCTTTACTCGCGGCTTAGTGTTATGCCTAAGCCAATCGACCAATGCGTCGACCGCCATTCTAAAAAATCCATGCAAAGCCATTTGATGGTTTCGGTACAGCGACAAATAAAGCATTCTTGCGAAAAATCCCTGAATCTTTACCGACCGCCCAACCATACGGCCCATCAAATTTCCAACCGCTTCGTAATTACCTAGCGATATCAGCGATCCATAGTCTCGGTAAGTAAAAACTGGCAGTGATTTTTTTGCCAATAAACGATGCATACTCTTCACCAAAGTCGACGCCTGTTGATGAGCTGCCTGTGCGCGTGGTGGAACAATTTTTCCTGAATCACCCCATGCGCACGCCGCACAATCGCCTAAGGCAAAGATATCTTTATCCGACACCGATTGCAGCGTGTTTGAAACAATAATCTGCCCAATACCATTCGTCTCTAAACCCATATCATTCAACATAGCAGGTACCCGGATACCGCCCGCCCATACAGTGAGATCGCTGGGCAAGGATTTACCGCTGGCTGTCAGTACAGCATCAGGTGTCACTTGCGTTACTCGGTCACCCGTCATCACATCGATATTCAAGTAACCGAGTAGTCGCGTCGTTTCTATTGAAATTTTTTCTGGTAAAGGCGGAAGAATTCGCGGCCCCGCCTCCACCAAGGTGATCTGCACATCTTTTTGCGGGTCTAACTTATGAAGGCCATACGCAGCGAGAACTTCAGCGGTGTTGCGTAACTCAGCTGCCAATTCAACGCCCGTTGCACCACCACCGATAATCACCAGATGTACTTTTTTGACTGGCGCATCCGCCGATTGGAAAGCACCACTCTGCGAACGCATGCATGCCGACAAAATACGTCTGCGTATCGTCTCCGCCTGAATGACGGTATCAACGGCCATGGCATGCTTTTCTGCGCCTGGTACGTTGAAAAAATTCGTCACGCTGCCTATAGCAAGCACAAGCGTGTCATAGGGAATGACGCGTTCCGGAAGAATCGGATTCTGATTTTCATCCAACACCGGCGCAACGCGAAGGCTCTTTTCATCGCGACTTACATCCATCAACGAGCCTTGATAGAACTCGAAGTTGTGCCAGCGCGCTTGAGCGACGTATTCCAATTGATGTGCACTGGGATCCATACTGCCCGCCGCCACTTCATGCAGTAGTGGCTTCCAAATATGGGTTGCGGATTTATCGACCAAAATGATTTGGGCTTTTCTCGATTTGCCCAGTGAATCGCCCAGTTGAGTAACCAGCTCTAATCCGCCCGCGCCACCCCCAACCACGACAATTCGGTGAATTTCTTTGCCAGATGGGAGGCGCTCTTTTGGTATGACATAAGCAGAATTGTTCATTATTTCCTAAACATGGATCAGCAAAATTCTTTAGCAAGCGAGATTATATGCCCTGATTATCAAATGGTTTATTAACTATGCATTTAGGGCTTTGAATAAATTTATCGCCGAATTATTACGAATATTTAATTTGATAATTTTTACAGAATTTTATAACTTTTCTTGAGTCACTTAAAGTATTAGAATGCTGTGTATGAATTTCGTTGTTTAAATCCGAATCAACAAACATTAATCCTCATCTCTCTCTGAAATCCAATGAAGCCAAAATCAACCAGTGCTTATCTACGTTTTCTGCATCTAGCTAAAGCAATCAAAGAAGTCCCACTTCTGCCTAGCTTGGAACCTATCGAAGAAAAAATACTAGAAATCGTCGCCGATGCATATGTTTTGAAAGCACGGCTATCCGTCAAAGATCTGATGAACAAATCGGAATTAGGATCTCCCGCCATGCTGCATGGTCGCCTTCAATCAATGCGCGAAAAAGGTTGGATAGCACTGGCCCCAACAGAAGACGCTCGCCGCAAGCAATTAGAGCTCACACCTGCCTCGTTACAGTATTTTGAAAAACTCTCCAAACTAATGAACAAAGCCGTTAAGGCCAGTGAAAAATAAATAACTTCACTAATAAGAAGCTTAATTTTTTACGTGCTTAGTATTCGGTTACGGCACGCTCTTCTTTTGAATGTTGCATTACGAAATACATAGCCTTACCTCGGCGGGACAACATCCAGCATCGCTTTTCCTAGCACCTCATTACCCTGCTCGACCAGCACCTGCCCCGCATTCAGACGATCACGATTTTCACGATTTTGACTTAGCTTAAATTTCCCTATTATTCGTGTAATTTCAATCTCTATACCTACAATGGATTTAACCATCATATCCATATAGTCGCGTGGGGCATCACTCATTTTCCAAGGCTTAGGCTGATTAGCTTCATGCTTTTTCGTTAGACGACCAACCAGTGCGCGCGCATACTTTTCGTCGTCATGAATAGTGATTTTTCCATACGCATGCACGACTCGATAATTCCATGTTGGGACTTGTTGATGCGTTTCGTGTTTACTGGGATACCAGTTAGGTGAAATATACGCATCCTCTGCTTGGAACACGACTAAGACCTCATCGCCATTCGCAGAAAGCTGCCAGACAGGATTGTTGCGCGCGACATGCGCCCTTAGGATGCCGTGAGTCGAGTCACTTGCCTCTAGCTCAAAGGGGATATGGTTAGCATTGAGACCGGATTCACTCTGCGTAATCAGCACACCCAAAGGATGACGCGCGATCAAATGATTCAAGACCTCGGAGTTTGATACTTCGAAGTGTGGCGGGACATACATGTTGAGCCCTTTTATCTAACTGTTTAAACTAAGGATCGATTTTCCGCTAAGACAGAAAACTATGAAAGAATCAAAAGACTCAGTTATTAGTAGCTTTCATATAAACTCAGGTCAAGTTAGGGTTTTAAAGAAGACTTCGGCACCGATGGATTTTTGGCAAGTTCAACCCAGGGGGTTTAAATGAAAAACGTACTAGTCGCTATTATGATTTGTTTTTTCTCCAGCGCTGCGTTCGCAAACCACCATGAGGGCATGCACGGCAAGTCACACTCAAAAGCCAAAGCACACAAAAAACATAAAGCTCACAAAGCACATGCGAAGCACAAAAAGGAGCCCGCCTGAGATCAAAGCACGTAATGCGTTAACTATGAGGCCTTATTTCTGGTCCAATGACCAGCAGAAGCTTTGCTATTCGAACTGCACTTCTCTTTTTTAACCATGCGCTAAAGACCGGAACATTATGCAGATAGCTCCTAGAGAGTTTTTCTAGTGTTATAATTTTGCCCTTAGCGGCCGTAGCTCAGCTGGATAGAGTACTTGGCTACGAACCAAGGGGTCGTGGGTTCAATTCCTGCCGGCCGCACCAGTACAAAAAGTAGCAAAATCAACGGGTTAGCGCCATAAGTGCTAGCCCGTTTTTCTTTTTAACGCCACTTCATTTGGACACTTTTTGGACATTTTTTGCGCGAGATTCAAAAATTAAGGTCTGAAGAGACTTGTTCCAGGTGCTCCCTTAGTCTTTAATTTTCTCCAGAACATACTGAGCAACACAATTACATCATGCCTAACGCCATAATTTTTGATATCGAAGCCACCGACAAAGACAACCCCGTCCTAGTCGAAGCCGCTTGGGTAGCCTTGGACAGCATCAGCCCATTTACCCTGGGTGAAGAATTTCATCAGCGCTACAACCCCGGCAAACCCATCAGTCTCGGCGCGCTAGCAACCCACCATATATTGGACGAAGAGCTCGTCGATTGCCCACCCGCGTCCAGCTTCAAGTTGCCCACCGATGCCACCTACCTTATCGGCCACAACATTGATTTTGATTGGGGCGCTATTGGCCAGCCTGACATTAAACGCGTCTGCACACTCGCACTCAGCAGAAAAGCCTGGCCCACACTCGACTCGCATAGCCAGAGCGCCCTGCTGTATTACTTAGATCGCACCCACGCGCGCGACATACTGCGCAACGCACATTCCGCCCAAGCCGATATACACATCTGCGCCACAATTTTGGATCACCTGTGCCGCGAATTAAAAATCACTAGCCTTGAGGCACTCTGGCAAACATCAGAAAATGCCAGACTCCCCACCCACATGACCTTTGGCAAACATAAAGGCACACCCCTCGCAGAGGTACCCAAGGATTACGTACGCTGGTTACTCGATCAACCCAACGTTGATCCTTACGTGAAGCAAGCTTTTGCAGGAATGAATAGTAAAAAGCAGTAATTGAGCTGCCGTTTTTTTTACTGAGAAGAAAAAAAGAGTGAATACGGGCCAAGTCAGATTGCGCCCATGCCGACAACCTTATTGGTGGCATGCAGGTATTGGTGTATTCGGATCCTGTTGAACTTGATCCACCCATGAATCAAACTCATCCAAGGTAATGTGAAGCCCATTTTCCTTGTAGTGCACAAAAGAAGATTCAGCTACTGCAATAAAGTTTTGCCGAAAATAGACTCCACAAAAAAGTTTTCTCACGCCGACAGACTCTTCACTGCAACTCATCAACTTCTAGCAAACAAAAGCAAATCATTAATTTGCCCTTGGTCAGCAGCTCGTAATGCCGCTAAATACTGATGTCGGACTTCACCTACCGAATCAAGCGTGGCTTTGCCACCGCCCCACGTCAACCGCGGGCGACCAAGACGCATCGCCAATAGATCTGCCATTAATCGAGCATGCCGTCCATTACCATTGGGAAAAGCATGAATCCAAACCAGTTGATGATGAAAACGCACGACCATCTCATCAGCCTCATAAACGTTGTTTTGGATTTGATAGTGGGTGTTGTCTAGTAAGTCGCGCAATTTAACTGCCACCTGCACCCAATCGACTCCAATTTTCTTATTACTCTTTCTAAACGTCCCAGCCCACTGCCATGTCTTATCAAACATCTGGCGATGCAAATCTCTCACAAATCCTTCATCTAACAGATCACGTTTTTTCTGGCGCGTGGCCCATCGATCCCCTTTAACAATATTAATCTGCTCCCACGCATTGAGATCTGCTTGAGTGGTGATGTGCGTCGGCACAAGAGCTGCCGCCTCATCGGGATCGAGAGGCGTTGCCACTGGCGCGTAATACAAGTCCATGGACTGTCTCACCACAGTTCGCGTCGCGAACCCTCAAGCAGTTCTTTGCTCGCAAGTGCTAGTTGCAGTTTGTTCTGTGAACTATTTACCGCTTGATCTTCTAACGCCATGGAATGTGCAATAGGGCGCAATCGTTCCTTCGCAACAAACTCAGCACGATCGTGCAGTTGTTGTTCCAGATTCGTTCGCGGTACCAAGGCATAGTGAAGTTCACAGTCCAGTGCTGCAGCAAGCTTACGCAAGCTTGCCAAGGTAATGGCATCAGATGCCTCTGCGGCTTCTAATTTCCGAACACCCGCATGCGACATACCCAGCCGGCGAGCAAAGGCAGCAGCCGACATTCCCAAGGCCTCACGGATAGCACATACCCAGCCCGATGCAGGCCGTGCGCTTAAATGAGCTTCTTTCCAAGGGGCTAGCTGCGCATCCATTTGCTGGAGCTTTAGATCACGAAATTGGGATTTCATAAAACCTACAGATATCATTTTAAAGTGTTAATTGTAATCTATAGGATTCATTATTTCAATTTTTTGAAACTCTTAGGTTTCATTAATGAATATTCAACAGATACAACAGCTCAGATCCACGGGTCGACTAAGCGTTTCTAATTTGGGCGGCTCAAAGTCGACATCTGCTTGCATACCCAGCAAGTTGACGATACTTCTGTGGCCCATAGCATTTCGTTGGTATTCCTGGAAAGTCATCAGTGCATGGGCTGGCTTACCTCGATCAGTAATGAACACACGGCCGCTACTGGTGGCACGCTTTGCGCCGCTTGTATCTTGATTGAATGCCCTGCTGAAAAAGGACTTTATCGACATGGCACACCTCTGCAAAAAATCTAATGTGAATACGTTGCCACATTAGACATGGCTTTTCCACCTCACCAGAAAAGTTAGTGAAATAGTACAGAATAAATTATTGGAATACTAATGGGGTCAATTACTTAGAATCTCAGAGGAGGTAAAGAACGGAGCATCAAAAGACCGGCTAATTTTTAATAAAAGTCGATCCAGTCAGGTTTATAAATCACATGCTGCCTGACCCAATCATCATTAACGCTTCGCCGGATAAAGATCGTGACCGACCTCGTGAATTTGCTGCCGCAGTGCTTTGCGCTCTTCGGGTGATAACTTAGGCGGGCGATGTTCTGCATCACGCTGACGGGAATCATCCTGCTTGCCCGACTGATCGTTAGCGTTGGATCCTTTCGGCCGCTCTGGGCGCGGGCGGCCATCCCCACTCTGCTCCGGCGCAGCCAAGGCCTGACCCTGACTAACCGCCATAAGAGCAATAAAAACAAGGATGTTGAGGGATTTCATGGGGCTTGCTAGCCATTTATTCGTAGGGTGGAAAACATTTAATACCATGGTCGGCTGGCCGATTTTGTAAAGCTTTGTAATCATGCCACGGTCAAACACGATATTCGCAAGAACGAAGTTACCATACGACCATGGACTCGACAAACACTCCCAAGCTTGTGCCCTCGCGCCGCACGCCTAGCAGTCAGGCAAAAATACTGGTGGTTGATGATGATGCCCGCCTGCGCGATCTGCTCAAGCGTTTTTTGACTGAGCATGGATTTGCAGTGTCGGTTGCCGTTAACGCCATCGAAATGAATCGTCTTTGGATACGCGAGCGCTTTGATCTGCTAGTGCTTGATTTGATGCTGCCCGGTGAAGATGGCCTCTCCATTTGCCGACGCCTGCGTGGTGGTGGTGATGCCACCCCCATCATCATGCTCACCGCCAAAGGTGAAGATGCAGATCGCATCACTGGCCTAGAAATTGGTGCTGATGACTACTTACCTAAGCCCTTCAATCCACGTGAACTAGTCGCACGTATCAGCGCGGTATTGCGGCGTGTAACGCCTACCGATCTGCCGGGTGCACCATCCGATCACAATGAAATTTATAAATTCGGCGACTTCGAATTCGATCTTGCGAAACGATCGCTGACTAAGTCTGGGCAACCTATTGCACTAACTACCGGTGAGTATTCCGTTTTAAAAGTTTTAGCGCGCCATGCTCGTCAGCCGCTCTCACGCGAAAAACTCATGGAGCTAGCGCGAGGACGCGAGTACGAAGTCTTTGACCGCAGCCTTGATGTGCAAATCTCACGACTACGCAAATTAATTGAACCCGATCCCGCACTACCTCGCTACATACAGACCGTTTGGGGATTAGGCTACGTTTTTATACCGGATGAACAGTCCCGCTAATCATTCACCTTCAAAGCTTTTAACGGGTTTGCGCAGCGGCCTGTTTTGGCGCACTTTTTTTCTGCTGGCGTTTTTAATCGCCACCAGCATGGCGGCATGGGTTGCCAGTTTTCGTATCGTAGAACGTGTGCCGCGCGGCGAGCAAGTCGCTGCGCAAGTCGTCTCTATTGTCACCATCACCCGCGCGGCCTTATTGCACTCTGCACCCGCATTGCGACGAGAACTCTTGTTTGATCTGGCTAGCACACAAGGGATACGTGTCTACCCGCGCGAAGAGGACGACGACACCGAGCCCATGCCAGACAGCGATTTGATACAAGTCATCGAAGACAATGTTCAAGCTCGCTTAGGTGAAGACACTCACTTCGCAG
>Ga0214919_10002262_pt1 | contig 30485 bp, 41 predicted proteins | sample LL1503_MetaG_FD_177994 | JGI IMG/M metagenome (GOLD analysis project Ga0214919, IMG submission 177994) | Freshwater microbial communities from Lake Lanier, Atlanta, Georgia, United States - LL-1503 | ecosystem: Environmental > Aquatic > Freshwater > Lake | place: USA: Georgia | collected... | reverse complement strand
ATATTGCCAAGTTTTTGACTTTATCCGAACGTAAAGGTTTTGGAAAATATTTTGAAACCAGTTTATCAAAATGTATAACACAACCAAGAAATAAAAATGGTCATGCAAAAATTATGATTTCCTATTATTCTTTACCAAAAAAAGTAGAAATGCTAAAAAAATTGGTTGGAAATTCTTTTTATTATCGAAATTCAAAACTGGACTTTCAATTTATTCTTAATTTATTTAGAATTGATCATACAATGTATGGTGAATTAATTATGCATCCTCAGTGGCAATCCACTATTAAATTGACAAATATTATAGTAAATCCTGATCTTTTATCCAATTTTCCAAAATTTGAAAATTGTAATCCGTCTATTCATCATGATCATGTAGATCAACTATTCATCAACTGGATGTATCCCTATGAATGCGGATATTTACTGCCTGAAGACAATATGGTGATGAATTTACACAACAAAATAAAATTAGATGCCATTTTAATGATTAAATTTTTAAATCAAAGAGTGAAAAGACTAAAAAATAATTTAAAAACCTTTAGATTATAAAAAAATGAGATTATTTTGGTTCGTCATTATATTTATTATAATAATAAACGGAATTTGCAATTCCTCTAAAAAAATAAAATTACCAAAGCATGTTTCCAATCATTTACAGCTTGTTTATTTTGATAATGGTATAGGAGGATTTTGGTATTCTTCCAAAGAAAAAAATGACCATGTAATTATTTGTTTTCGTGGTTTGGAATCTTTTGAAAGTCAAGAAAAAAATGTAATCCAGTTGGAAAAAATATTTCCAAATTATGATATTATTTATATAGAAACTCCCGGTGTAGGTATTTCCTCGCATGTTCCTGTAACACCAAAAAGTGTCATGGAAGAAATATATCAAGTTTATACTAATATTATAAGATATCAAAAATGGCAAAAAATAGGATTTGTAGGAATTGAATATGGAGCTGTTATTCAGTCTGAGCTATACGCACAATGTAAAAGACAAAAATTTATACTACCTCATTGGATTATTCAAATAAATGGTTTTGCTTCCATGAATACAATTGTATTACATAGAGTTCCTTTTGTATTTCAAATGTTTATACAGTCCAATAAATTCGAGTCGAGTGAAAATTACAAAAATACAAATTTACCTATATTATTATTTCATTCTAAAAATAATAGATTGGCTCCTTTTGTAGATTCGGTTCAACTTTATTTCAAGCTACGTTCCAATAGTAATTGTAAAATGATACCATTATATGGTCATGAACAAATGACCTTGCTTTCTAAAGAAAATTTGAAGATTATTAAAAGTGCTATTTCCACACTAGATTCTACTTGTTTGTAGAGAACCTTGGTCGACGTATGGAAATCTGTTGTAAGCACTAAAAACGCTCAATGGAGTAGAACTAACTCTTGGTCTACCACCACCGTAATAAAATGAATATTTCAAGTCATTCAAAGTATTTATTTTGGGAGGAGCATAGTCTAAAGGAAATCCTCCGGTAATAACGACTCTAGGATATTTATAATCATAGGGACCCAAACGTGGATCAGTTTCAGTAATTAGTCTTGATATATCAATCATTTTTAAGATCTCTATGTATTAACAATAAATTATTATTTTAATATTTTACATAACTATTATAACATAAACCTTCGTGTTCCCAAGAATCGCTCCAATCATCAAATACGTGTTGTAAAAGTTGATGATGAGCCATAGGATGATAATTTATAATGTCTTGAGTTAACGGTATTTCTACCGATTTCAATTCTTGAATGTAAGGATGATCTAAAGAATAATCGACTACAAGTAAGACACCGTTTGGTTTCAACACTTTGTAAATTTCCTTTATATGTTGTTCTTTATTTTTTATTGTCAAGAAAGCTCTTTTCATTTGAATCATGTCAAATTGATTTTTGGGTAAACGCATTCCAGGTAAATTACCATGAATAAAATGTAAATCAGGATATTTTTGTTGAGCCAATTTTATATGTATAGGATTAGGATCCATTCCAACAATAAGATGATCTCCAGTTCTTGGAATTTGACATTCCATATCTTTAGTGCTATCACCAAGACCACAAATATAATCTAAATAAACTTTTTCTCCAAAACGGCTAAATTTTACAGTATTAGGTCTATAATTTATAGAAGACATAAAGGCAATACTTTGAGGAATTTGTAAAAGAACGAAAAACAAGAAAAAATTAAACATTTTTTAAAAATGTGTGAATAAACATTTTTAAATTCAATTTTTAAGATTAAACAAATTTAGATAAAAAAAGAAATCTTACTTGAAAATACAATTAAGCGTAATAAGAATTGATGAATAAAAATAATTAAATTATAATTCTAAAAATGTCTTTTTTTAGAATTTTTCAAAAAACATATCCCAAGCCTCTTGGACGATGGATTTTAGTAAATCCATCCATCGATATTAACAAATTTATTGAATCACGTAAAAGTGTCCGTCAACAAATTAAAGAAAGTGGACTCGATCCTTACTTGCTTTACAAGAAACAGGAAGAAAAAGAAGACACCGAGTATTTAATTCCGTTTATTACTCAATTATAACCTAATACTTGAAAATTTTTAGGCTAATTTTTTAGACATTCCTCAAAGTATTCTTTCAACATTGGATTAGGATTTACAGCATTCATCATTCGATATGCATCTGCATTTTTCTTTACGTCATCTGGATTAGGAATTGCCTTTTTAATGGTTTCATCAGGTAAACTTTTAATTGTAGGATGATTTATAACTTGATAATACATTTTCCATGCATCATTTTTATAAGTGGCCGTTCTTATAGTAGATCGATTTTGAAGTTTACTTTTTAATTTTTGTCTTAATTGTTCACGCTCACTGACATGGTCTTTAGGTTCACTACGGTCACCAACAATAAACTTTAGTTTAATATAATTTTCAGAAACTTTTTCTTCTTCTAAATGGTCATACTTGAAATTTTCCTCTGTATAATGAACTTTGGTTAAAATTTCTGTGACCGATTTTTCATCCTTGTACATTGTTTTAATCTTTTGTTTTTGAGACTTGGAAATTTTATTTAATGGATCGAGAATTTCAATATTCATTTTATAAAGTATTGAAATGTTTAAACCAAATCTAAATCATCAAAAAGGTCGTCTTTTTGTTGTTGTTGTGTTGGTTTGTTGTGTTGTTGTACTTTTTTTGGTTGGGACAAAAACAAATTTTTAGGCTTTCGTCCCGGTTTTCCTGGTGCTTTATAAGCTAGTTTTTGTATCTTTTTAATAATTGGAGGTTTCGTAATTAGTCCTTTGGAAGCAAAAATACGCTGAATAAAATTACAAATTTTAGGTCTATTATTAAATTTATCTTTGAAAAACGCTATAAATCGTTTATCATCTATAGATAATTCTTCTTTACCTATATTTTTCTTAAAATCATCCACAGATACTCCACCTTTAATATATTTATTTATATCGGCAACCGACATGTTTTGTATTTTATCTCTATAAGCAATCAATTCTGCATCATTTTCCAAATCTTCATCAGTCGGTAAAGTTGGTTGTAAATCATATACATAACTATATAGCTCATCCAAATAGTAGTAAGTACAAACTTTTCCTGTTCGTTTTTCTTTATTATCTTTAAATTCTTTGGAAATATCTTTAATTTTAAATTTACCTTCCATAAATCCATAAGCTTTTTTACCACGAATATTAGGATATTTATCCAAAAATAAAGGATTATCGTGATCCTGAGTAGTAGCGTCTGTTGGCACTTTTTGTTGCTGTCCAGTAAATTTTTTCCATTCTCCTTGGTCTAATTCCAAAATATTCGTTTTTGATTTCTTATATAACCATTTTCCTGAAGAATCTAAATATAAAGAAGGAGATAAAACCATTTCTATTAACCACTGGATAAAATTATTAGGATTAGGATGGGTAACCAATTCTTTAATAAATAATAACAATGTTGATTCTGAGAATAATTTAATCATAATTTTTGCATCTTTTATATTTGCCTCTTCAAATAAAGTTTTGAGTCGTGTACAAGTTTTCCCCAAATAATTTTCTTTAAAATTTTCCAAAATATCATCAAAAGAAGAAAATATATCAAACACTGGTGTATTGGAATAACTTGCAGCCCACAATTGATTTTTATCATTAGAATCTCTTTGCATTCTCTCATCACTAGTAAATAATACATCATTCATTTGGTTTAAATATAATTCTCTACCGTCAAAATAAGGTATAGGAATAGGTAAGTCAATCATTGTAAAAATTGCATCCAGAATTTGTCTTTCTGTATATTGCTTTTGTTCTATCCCTAAACGAATAATTTCTTCAACTAAATATGTAGTTTTATGTTGAAACAATTCAATAATAAACATGATGGTTTCCTTTTTGAATTGCTCTACATAATACAAATCATAAGTACTATTATCAATTTTATCTGGAATTACGACTTGTGAGTCAAAACCAGAACAAGTATAATTACATGCTCTGTAATTACATTCTGGAGAAAAATCAACCAAATTGGCTCTAGAATTTTGATTTTTTTGTATTTGACAATCTACAGAAGAAGTTAACAAAGCATATTCAATATTACTTATATTGATGTCTTTACACTCTGACAAGTAATAACGAAAAAAATCAATTGATTGTTTAAGTTGTTCAATAGCAAAATTTTGTTGCTGCTGAAAACCCTTTTTTACATAATAAACCGCAAGAACTTGTTGTTGTCCTTGAGATTGTTGTTGTTGCTGTTTTTGCTTTTGTTGTAACTGTTGAAGCTGTATTTGTTGTTGTTGTTGCTGTTGGTGTTGGTTTATTTGTTGTTGTTGCTGTTGTATTTGTTGCTGTTGTTTTTGTTGGATTTTCTGAGTTTCAACAATATCCATTTGAATTTCAGGTAATTCAGGCATAGCTTTGGGTATTGCACAATGGAAAAAAATATCCACCTTGGTATCAGGAGGCATTCCTAAATGACTTCGTAAACGAATTCCACGTCCTTTTGCTTGCCAAAGTTTTCCAAAATTCCAATCACTAGAACATATATGAATTTGCTCAATTCTTTTCAGTGAAATCCCTTCTTTTGTCATATCAGTTCCAAAAATAACTTGAATGTATTTACCTTCTTTATTTTCAGGATTGTTAAATTGTCGTATTAAACTAGGAATATTAGCTTTGGTTGTTTGATTTGGAGTATAATGAAGAAAAATAACTCTAGGAGTCGGTTCTATATTACTAAATTTTTGAGGACTCGAGAATTGAGAATAACCAAAGAATTGAACTAAAAGTTGTATACAGATTAATATTCCACTTCCATTAATTTTATCACAATACACATAAATTTGCTTTTTACGATTTCTTATAATTTGTTTTATAATTTGATAATAGGTTGAACTGTAAAGTCGTACAATGTTCAAATTATGTTCTAAAGTATCAATATGCTGAGGAGTTAATTTGTCCACTGAAATATTTTTTTCAAAAGGTAAGAGTCCTGTAGCTTGAATAAATTTCTTGTTGAAATATTTCTTGTTCATAAACGGATTTCTGTCTTTTGGTAAAATTCCAAAACTTCCATCTGGAAATACAAACAAGCTTGCTTGCTGAGAATTACTATAAAAAGAAGACTTTTTGCCTACAATTGCAGTAGAAGTATCCAGTTTAAATGCATTTCGATAACCTAACATTTGTTCATTTTTCATGACTGTAGCAAAAAGCTTAAAGTATTTCATTGGCGGATAAATTTTACCAACATAGGTAATTGGAATATCTACTCTTTGTTTCACAACCGAAACAAATCCTTTAATCTTTTCAAGAAATTCTTGTTCTTTCCCCTCTTTCCATCCTAATAGATGAACTTTGGAACATATTTCTAATTTCTCAAAAAAGTAATTAATAAATTTTTTTCCAATAGGAATTTGCTGACTTGGTCGTAAGACTAGATTTATAAGTGGTGCAATTTCCGAGGGGGAATCTCTCATGGCAGTAGCAGTCATGAGTAACATTTTTTTAAAATCTAAACTATGAATAAATTTTAATATATCATCATAAGGTGTCGACACTTCCATTTCCCCTCGTATTAAATCTTTTTTCATTTTTCTTTCTTTGGGAGGAATTTCCACATCATGGCTTACCAAATGATGAATTTCATCCATGATTATAAATTGACGATTCCATTCATTCTTTAAATCTCCTTTTCTCAATTCTTGAGAAAGTTTATAATAAGTTTTAAATGAAAATCCTGCTTTGCTTAAAATTGCATTTCTTTTTCTTGTGTATTCATCCACTGACTCTGAATTATCTTTTAATTCTGGATCATATAATAATGGAGAAAGCATAAATATTTCTTCTTTAAAATTGTTCAATAAGGTATCATTATTGGAAACATATAATGTTTGTAGTCCAGGATTATATTTTTTCAATCCTGTAAAAGTTGCAGCAGCTACACCGCTTTTACCTGTTCCTGTATCATGTAAAACAATTAATGATTCATATAAAGTCCAATTAGATATAAAACGAGCAATCATCCATTGATGACTATAAAATCCATCAAAATAAAGATCTGGATTTCGTAAATCGTAGAATTCTCGTTTTTTATAAATATCCATATAAAACGAGGGAGAATCGATTGACGGATATTCGGGTAATAATTGATCAAGATTCATTAGTTTCTTTTATGCTTTTTTTTTATTTTTTTGACCAATCAAAAGTTGAAAAAATAAAAAATTTTATTGTATAAACTTTATAATGGAATCAATCAAAGAATGGATTATAAATGAATCCGAAGTTTTTATAGACACTAAAGATATTTTGGGAAAAGGCCAATTTGGAATTGTTTATAAAGGAGAGTGGAGAGGATTAACTGTAGCGATTAAACGATTTACTCACCTAGATGAAAACAAGAAAAAATTAGTAGAAAATGAATTCAAAGCCATGACCAAACTTCATCATCCTAATATTATACAGCTCTTGGGTATCATTCAAAAACCTTTTTCAATTGTGATGGAATATTTACCAAAAGGTTCATTGTCCATGTATTTAAAAAAACATCCATGGACAAGTTGGGATAGAAAGCTTTTATTCATGATGGATATTGCAAAAGGTTTGGCGTATTTACATGCCAGAAAACCTAGTTTTATAATTCATCGAGATATAAAACCTACAAATTTTTTAGTAACTAAAGATCTTCAAATTAAAATTGCAGATTTTGGAATTTGTAAAATATTAGAGACAGATATTATACAAAAAAGTCAAGAAAATTTGCAATATATTCAAGATATTCATGCTACTTCTAATGTGGGAACTCTATATTATATGGCTCCTGAACTTGTCGTCAAGCAAAAAATTACACATTATTCAGCAAGTGTAGATATTTATAGTTTTGGTTCGGTCATGTATGAAATTTTTGAAGGTAGAAAAATTTTTCATTTTTGTGAAAATCGAGAAGAATTTATTGGAATCTTAAGTAAACATTATCGACCTCGTATTGAAAAATCATTACCTTTTATTAAAAAAATCATTCTAGATTGTTTAAGCCATAATCCTTTAAAAAGACCAACCGCTCTAGGGGTTTTAAAATATTTTCAATATCATCGAAAAAAAAAATGGTGGTTGAAATATCGGTTTTAACGCAGTATCTTTTTCTGTAAATAGGAAAAACAGAGAGGCAAATGAAAGTTATTGGATCTTGGATTAACATACATGTAAAAATGACCAAAAAATGAATCTTTTTGATTTAAAATATTATCCATAATAGAAAAATTATGGATAATTATGTGGAAATTTGGAAAATGAAAAAACTAGTTCAAAGGTTAAGGGATGCTCGTGGAGCGGGTACTAGTATGATTAGTCTTGTATTACCTCCTGGTTCTCAAATTTCATTAACGAATAGAATGTTAACAGAAGAATACGGAACTGCTACCAATATTAAATCACGTGTTAATCGTTTGTCGGTCTTGGATGCCATTACATCTACTCAACAACGACTCAAACTCTATAATAAATGTCCAACCAATGGATTGTTATTGTATTGTGGAACCATTTTAACTACCGAAGGTAAAGAGAAGCGTGTTACAATTGATATTGAACCTTTCAAACCTATTAATACTTCTCTTTACATGTGTGATTCAAAATTTCATGTTGATTGTTTAAAAGAATTATTGGAGGATGAAGATTCTTTTGGTTTTATCATAATGAATGGAGATGGTTCTCTGTATGGAACTTTACAAGGTAACACACGAAAAACGTTGTATCAATTTAGTGTAGAATTACCAAAGAAACATGGTCGAGGAGGGCAAAGTTCAGTTCGTTTTGCTCGCTTACGTATGGAAGCTCGACACAACTATTTAAGAAAAGTAGCGGAATATGCGACTCAATATTTTATAACGGATAACAAATGTAATGTCAAGGGAATTATTATTGGTGGTTCTGCTGATTTCAAAACCGAACTTTCCAAATCAGACTTGTTTGATGGTCGACTACAAGAAAAAGTATTACAAATTGTCGATGTTGCCTACGGAGGATCAGCAGGATTTAATCAAGCAATTAACTTGTCCATGGAATGTTTGGGAAATATTCGATTTGTAGAAGAAAAAAAGTTGATTCTCCAATTTTTTACAGAAATTCAAATGGATACAGGGAAAACTTGTTTTATGATTCAAGACACAATGAAAGCCTTGGAAATGGGAGCTGTAGAAACGTTGATTGTTTGGGAACAATATCCTGATGAATGTAAAATTATAAAGAATCGTGAAACAAAAGATGAAATTTTATTATTACCAAAAGAAACATTGGATGAATCTAAATTTGATTTTGTAGAAGATATTCCATTTATTGATTGGATTGCTAATAATTATAAAAATTTTGGCTGTAAATTAGAATTTATTACCGATTATTCTCATGAGGGTTCTCAGTTTTGTAAAGGATTTTCTGGTGTAGGTGGTCTTTTACGATGGAAAGTAGACTTTGAAGAATATCAACCCGAAAATGAAGAACCTGATGATCAAAGTGAACAAGACGACTTTGACACGGAGGATTATTTTTAAAATTAGCTTAAAAAGAAACAAATTTTACAAAAAAATGAAATATTTATTGACTCCTCTGTTTGTTTTACCTTTTTTATATGCTTTTCAAGAAAGTTCGTATAATTCTTTTATTGGTCAAGTAGGTTTTTGTCGATTACAATCTTTTGATACAGTTTCAAGATCAACATCCGAGTCCATTCCAATGTTTATGGATTCAAGGATCTCTTTTGGAGTGGGGTTATCCGATGAAAATATGAAACTATCCAATTCTTTTTTATGTGGAGCCTGCTTAAATGTAACTTTTGTTGAAAATTTTTATCAATGGAATGAAGAAATTACTGAGTGGAATGATGTCGCTTCACCAAATAATTCCTTTTTAGTCATTGTTATGGATCAATGTACCGATGCCGTTTGTAAATTAAATTATTTAGATTTTGATATTTATAGTCCTACTCAACCGGTCATGTATGGAAATCCATACCATGTAAAATGGCACTATGTTCCTTGTCCTATTAAAAGTGGTGAAACTTTTGAATATATTATTTGTACTGCAACTACTTGCCATATTCAAGATCCAATCCATCAAACGGTTGGAGACATTATTACTGATGATTTAGTTTATTGGTCTCTTACCATTAGAAATACTCGATTACCTATTTCTAAAGTTATTTTACACCTTTCTCCAACCGTTTCAGTAGATTTACGTTTAGAAAATAGTTGGATTTGGGATATTGGAACCTACAACTTGCAACAAGGAATAAATATAACCATGATGGATCAAGAAAATAAAGTTTTGAATGACTTTATTCAAATGCCTTCCTTGAATCAAGTAGCATCTGTAGGTTATCATGGAGGAATTATTGTCAAGTCATTATTACAAAATTAAACCCATTCGTCATAGTTTCCACCGTTTTCCAAGAATTTTTTAAAACGATTTGGAGACAAGGCTTTACGATACAATTCGTCAAATAATAACCTTTTTTGTCGTTTTACTGTTGTAATTTTAACTTTTCTCAAGAATGGGTAATTAACTTTTCCCATAAATTCAAGAATACTTGGAATAGTATAAAAGTTTACTTTTTGAGTAATTTTAGGAAATTTTTTCAAAGACATCATTCCCATTCCATTGACTTGTTTCCATGGAAATAAAAGTAATGCAAATGGGTCATGACATTGTTTCAATGACAAGTACTCTTTTGTTTCATCTGGACTATGTTCTTTTCGCATGACAATTAAATGTTGACTACTATCTATTACATAAAATGCCTTTAAAGATAAAGATTGATTAATTTCAAAAAAATACTCCCACGGTTGCTTTTCTAAACAATTCATTATTTAGAAACTAAAAATGGAAATCTATAAATAGAATAAAATTAATAACTATAATTTTTTTCAAATAAACTTGCTTCTTTTTCATGACTTGTAGTCGCATCTAATTTACCTAGACAAGCTTGTGAATTTAATTTTACAGTTTCCAGTAATTTTTGCTGTGCTAATTCAATGTTGGAATATTTACCTTGCCATGTTTCTAGACACGAATTTTGTAACGCTCTACCAAAACTAAAAGACAAGTTCCATAAATGACTTGGTTTTTTTTTGTTCAAACAATTAAGAATACGTGAAGCTTTTTGTTCAGAAAGTCCTCCTGACAAAAACATAATTCCTGGAACCTCGTGAGGAACATTATCTTGTAAAGTTTGTAATGTAGCTTGAGCAATCTCCATATCTGTAAACTGACAAGTATTATCAATTCCTGGGCAACTAAAAGAAGGTTTTAAAAGAGTTTTTTCCAAATCAACATGGTTTTCGTATAAACATTTATAAACATTTTTTAAAATACGACTTTGAATACGCATAGTTTTTTCAATACCATGATTTCCATCCATTAAAATTTCAGGTTCAACGATTGGAACTAACCCTGCTTCTTGAACAGTTTTTGCATAGCGGGCAAGAGACCAACAATTTTCAATAATCGCCAAACTAGATGGAGTTTTTCCTGTAATTTTAAATACAGCTCTCCATTTTGCAAATCTGGCTCCTAATTTATAGGATTCTTGGGCTCTTTCTGCCAAAGTGTCCATACCTTTTACCCACAGTTCTTCTGTGCCTGCCAAATTTGTTAAACCTAAATCAAGTTTAATTCCAGGCACTATACCTTTTTCATTTAAAAATGAAACCAATTCTTTATTTTCCAAAGTTTCAGAATGTAGAATCACTCCAGAGATATATTTTTCCAAATCAGGGGTGGTAAATAAAAGTTTACGATAATTGTATCTATTTTTTTCGGTATTTTCAATGTTAATTGCTTCAAATCTTTTCCCAATTGTAGGAATGGATTCATCTGCAGCTAAAATTCCTTTTCCAGATTGAGAAATAAGATGAGCAAGATTTTGAAAAGAATAAACTGTTTGACATAAAAACAAGCCAAGAAAAAGTTGAAATTTCATTTTTACAATTAATTATCAAAAGGTTGTAAAAATCAATTTTCCATTTGTCACTGAAAATTTAAAAAGTCCTTAAACAGGTGTGTTTTTCACATTCCATAACATCTTTTTTTTCTCTTCATACTTTCCCCATTTCATGGGAAACGGTATAAAGAATTGCCAATAATTTTAATGTGAATATAAACAAATAATACAGCAGTTCTGTAAATATATTATCTCGCAATCAAAATCTTTCAAAGATTTTTTGGTTTTTTCATCCAACCATTCAATTGTGTTTTCAAAGTCAATTTCATAATTTATATACCATCCCATCAATGATTTATAAAAAAAAGTCGAATTTAATGTGATATAATTATATATCCATGACCAGACTTTAATGTAGCTCCTTTATTTTTTTGAATATAATAATCACGCACGAATTTAAACATTGGGTTTTTCCAAAGTGTAGAAATGTAATAATCCATTATGGGTTTTTTGGAATTATTTCCAACTCCTGTAATATATTTAATTTTACCTTTGTAATATATAAATAAAAAATCGAGCAACCATATAATATCCTTATGTCTATAATTATGACAATCTACCACAAGAAAGTCATTTTGCATATAAACTTGTTGTTTAAAAAGTTTTAAAAGTTGTTCCGAATGTTCCTTATCTGCATCAGTATTGGAATAAGAATACAAGTATTTTTGGTATTGTAGATACATTTTTTTTTTATTTTATTTATTGCTGTCAAAATAATTTCTAAAAGACAAATTAAGAGTATACAAAGTTTTATTAAAATGAACAAGGCAATTAAACTTTATCGAGATCTCTTGCGAACTATTAAAAAATCCTACACTAAAAATGTTCACCAATTAATAAAAAAAGAAATTCGTCATCATTTTGACGGAAATAAGCTTCATAATTGTGAAACCAAGAAAGATATTGCCAAGGGTTATAAAATTATTGAAATTATAAAAGAAAATACAATCAAAAAAGCTCCATAAACTATATTTTGAACTTGTAATTTGATTTTTTAATTACTAAAAAATGATTTTTAGAAACAAAGCATAAAAAGTTTAATAAAAAAATGCATTGCCAAATTTGTTGTGAAAACAAGCAAAAACTGGAAACTTGTATATTTTGTGATGAATCTTGTTGCTTGGAATGTTTTCAAAATGGATTATTAGCAAATGAAACAGAACCAAATTGTATGTTTTGTAAAAAATTGTATTCCATGGAACATATAATGACAATAAATCCTAGACCATGGATTAAAAAAATGTTTTTACCCCATATGTCAAGAATACGTGTAAAGCAAGAAATGAATCTTTTATTGGTTGACCAGTTGGAAGCCAAAATTATTTTAAAGGTTAGAGCATTACGTGAAGAATATTCAAAGCTCCCATTGATTAAAAAAATTAGAAAAAAATTTAAAGATCCCAAACAATTACAATCTAAACTAGAAGAAATTCGTAAAGAACAATTACGAATACGTAAAGAAATTAGAAAATTTGAGAGCGATGATATACTTTATATTAAACAATGTAAAAAAGTTTCATTCCATGGATTTTGTCCAGCTGATAAGTGTAAAGGAATGTTGGATGAAAATTTTACATGTCCACTATGCGATGTAAACGTTTGTCATGATTGTGGTGAAATAAATTTAATTGATCATAAATGTCTTGAGGAAAATAAAAAAAGTTTTCAATCAGTTCAAAAAGAATCCAAACCCTGTCCTCAATGTGGCGTTCCTATTTTTCAATCTAGCGGTTGTGATCAAATGTGGTGTGTAATGTGTTTTACTCCATTTAGCTGGTCATCAGGAAAAAGAATAGACGGAGTAATACATAATCCTCATTATTATGAATGGTTAAAATCGTCCAATAACTTAGATGTAGAACCAGAATTAAACTGTGAAGAACTACCTACTGCCGTACAATTTTCAAGTTTTTTGAATTATCATTATCCAGATCAAACTAAAAATTGGTGGTATAAAATTCATCAAACTATTATTCATTTACGTGAAATTGTATTTCCTTTGGTAAATCAAAATAGAGTTCCAAATAATAAAAGTCTTCGAATTCAGTATTTGGTAGGTGACATTGATGAAAACAGATGGTGTAATTTGTTACAATATCGAGAAGAACGACGAATGAAATTAAATGCTTTATATTTAATTACGGATTTAACTATTCAACTTTTTACTGATTTGATTAGTAAATTTATAAAAGATCCTAAAAATCCTCCTGCTAGAGAAGAAATTAAAAATGTTTGGAATTTTATAGAAAATAATCTTGAACGAACTTGTAGAATTTATGGTGGAAATTTGCCCAATGAATGGAAACAGGTTTTAGAAAGAATGAAATTATTTTAAGCATCATGTAAAAAACGTATAAAAAATAGCAATTGATGTAAAGGAAATGATGAAAAATACCAAAATACTTGTTTTTTTATGAGAGGTAACTAAAGCAGTCCGGTAAATTATAAAATACAATAAATAGGAAATCGCAAAACAGAATAGAATGAAAAGAATATGGTATAGAAAGTGGAGTAAAATATATAATTTACTCGTAGTGTCTCGATCTTTAAATTTTGGAAAAGTATCAATTATTATTTTTCTAGCTTTAGGAAACGATCTTTGACCGGATATCCTATAAATCAAAATATTACAAGAATTAGTATAAATGGTTTCAAATAATTTAAAATCCGTAAAAAATAAACGAAACATGTTTGGTTCAATGTTCATATCTTTGGCGAGGTCTTTCAAATAATAGCATCCAATCACCAATGTATCGATATTGTCATTACTTAAATTTAAAGGATCAATATTTCTAAAAATAGGTTTACGAATTTTGTATTTCAAAGTATGATTAAAATAATCTTGAACCCACCAGCTTTGCATTTCTGCAATCGTTGCGATACTACCCATAGTTGGACGAGCAAAACCAATAAAAGCAATGTTGGATGTATTGTATGGTATCATTTTTTTGATAAAATCATCTTGATAGACTTTTGGTTCTAAAAATAAAAATAGTTTTTTAAAACCAGAAGCGCATACAATAATATCAACATTTGGAATAATTTCCTTTTTGGTATAAATGGTTTGATTTTCAATTTTTTTGGGATAAAAGATAACTTTTACTTTATTTTCAAACATGTCCAAAACAAAATCGGTTCGTTTGACAACATATTTTTTGAATAAATTTTCTGGAGTTTTGTTGATGGAACACAGCTTTTGATAATTATGAATACAATTTCCGCAATCTCTATTCGGCTTTAACATTCGTCGACCATAATTATGCCATAAATTGGACATGGGTTCCGGTAAAGAATATTCAGGATATATTAACATTGTATCTGTAGGATAATTTCCTTTTTCAAAATCAAGGACTTGAAAGCATTTATTTTTAATTTTTTTGGCTCGCTCTACATTTGTAGGTGTTTCAGCCCCAGTATAAAACCATTCAATATAATTCTTGGAACTATAATATAATTGGTTCGTATATTTTGTTAAAAGATGTCCAATATCAAAAGCCGATTCGCCACCACCTAGCAACAATATTTTCTTGTTTGAAAATTTTTGTTTCCAATCCTTTTTATTCATGTCGGTATATATCTGTTTGGTATGAATAATTTCTCCTGTAAAATTTTTAATAATTTCTGGATATTTGGGTGTTTGATTTAATCCAGTACATACAATCAGCTTTTTACAAATTATTTGTTGATTTGTATTATATATTACAACCCATTCTTGATTCTTATTTTGTCTACATTGTTCGACGAAACTATTGTATTGGATGTACTTTTCCAAATGAAAATGTTTTTTATAAGAATTTAAATAATCCACGTATTGTTGTATTGTAAACCAAACTGGAATATTTTTATTCATGGGAAAGTCACTAAATCCACTCATAAATCTAGAAGTGCTCCAATAAAACAAATTTTTTTCCTTGATGAATGAAAACATTCCATTGGAGGCATCTTTTTCCAAAACAAGGATACTTTGTGTTTTTTCTGAAAAAGTTTTACATGTTACTAAACCACTTTGTCCTGCTCCAATAATACATATATCATAAATCATAATTTATTAATTGGAAATTAAAAATTGACTACAATTTCTAAAATCTGTATAGAAATAAAAAAAATGTCTTTTTTTATTAAAGAAATTCCTGACAATATAACATTACCACAACCTTTTTATGTGTGTGAGGATTGTGGTGGAGGTTCGTGGAAAAAAATTAAAAAAGGTTCTGATATTGAAAAGTATTTGATCTTTTGTCGTTGTGATGATGAAGAAATTCTAGAAAACCAAATTATTGAAGAAAATCAGGATTCCACCGATTCTACAGAAAGTGCAGAGACTGAACAAAGTTCAGAGACTAAACAAAGTTCAGAGACTAAACAAAAATCAGATGATGAAGAATTAGTTGAAGAAAAAAAACCTGAAATTCCAAAACATTTACGTAGTCGTTTCAAACCCAAGCATCATAAAGACCGTAAATGGGTTGCAAATTTAAACATTAGTGATGATTAGTCTTTTTTTACATTAAAATAAATAACTTGATCTTTAATTTCAATCCGTAAACATTTTGACATTTGTACAACTCCCATTGGATTTCGTTTTATTCTTTCTACAAATGTTTGAACAGAGGATATACTTGGTTTTTGAATTTTGAAATGTGTATAACAAACATTTTCAAAAATATAAACCCATCCTTGTGTAGTTAATTCAGTCATCATAACTTTAGATATAGTCAATGTATTATTACAAAAAGTTTCCAAAATTGGTTGATATACAAATTTCTGTAATAAATGGGATTGCTCTTCAAATATTTTTGCGCTTTGAATCAATGTCTTGTCAACTTGTGAGCCATATTGTTTAACTAATTCAGGATAAAATTGATTTCTAAACTTGCCACGGTTACTCCATTCTGGTGTTGTATTTTTCAAATAAGGAACACCAAATAATCTACTCATCTCTATAATATCTTGTTTGGTAACACTTAAAAAAGGACGACAAACGTTGACACCTTGTTGTATTTCTTCTAAACTAAATTTTGCCAAATTATGATAATGTTGTCCTTTTGCCAAGTTGGTGATAATATTTTCCACCACATCATCCTGAATATGACCTAAAAAAACATTAGGTATTTCGTCTCGCAACAAACGGTAAACCATAAATCGTATGTCTCTCGTTAAAGTTTCATAAAAATTTCGGTCCACTTGATCACGCCGTAGCCAAGGAATTGAATAATAAAACAAGTCTACATTTAATACGTGGCAGTAATTTGCCAAAAATTGAAACTCTTGGTCACTAGTATCACGATTATTATACAAGATATGAAGGGCAATAACTTTTATATCTAGCAGATGACATAATCGTAACAAAACCATGGAATCCACTCCTCCACTTAAACTTACGACTACCGATTTGTTTTGATATGGTTTTAACAATTTTTTGATGACACTTGGAATTTTTTCTTGATTTCCAACTAAAAAATTAGATGGATAAAATTCACAAATTTCACTTGTATTAAATTCAAAAGTTTCATGTAAAGATTTTTCAATTGTCAATCGATCAATTGTAAAATATTTCTTACACGTGTCTATATAAAATCGATGGAGTAACGTAAAATCTATAATTTTAAAGTCTTTTGAAAGCCAGTTTTCATGAATTGTTTTAAAAATAAAATCAAACTGATTCAAATGTTTAAAAGGAAACAGAATAAAAACTAATTCTTGCTCAGTCAAATTAGAAATTTTTTCCAAATTGTTTTGTACAATTTGAATCGCTTCTTGACGACATTTAAAAATATATTTTTCTGTAATTTGAGATGTAATTCTTTGAAAATGTCGTTGAAACTGATCCAAATAAATAACTTGACCTATCCAATCTTCTATTTTGTAATCATATCGATAAAATTTTTCATAAATTTGTTGATCCGCTTGTTCCTTATTTGCTACCGTTATCCAAAACTGGGGATTTTCTTTCCAAAAATTTAAAATCATCAACTAGAAAAAAAAAATAAAATTTAGGTTTGTTTCATTTTTTAGTTTGTCATCAAAATAATTGATCCGCAATATTCTTATTATTATAAGATAATAATGGAATTTGAGTATAGTTTTCTTTCAATTTTATTCTCATATTTTCTACAAGATTAGTCCAACTTGTAGAAATAGAGTAAGAATTTAAAAATGCCCAAGTCATGGCTCCACTAAAATTATTATTTATAAATGTATCCGCGCTTGTTTGATCATCACGACATCCACTAATCATGATAATTTTTCCTCGTGGTTGTGGTTTATCATTATTTTGTTGGATTGGTTGTAATGCCGAAAAGTAAGTATATTTGAGATCCAAGACGGTTCCACTAAAACAAGAATCAAAAAGACAAAATAAAAAGACATTGGGTTTTAAATTGGCTAAAATTAAATTATTTAATTCATCATCAGTAATAATATTTAAATCAACAGGAACAATACATTCATCTTGACCATCACTTTCATCATTATTTGTGTCTTTGGTATTGGTTCCATGACCGGAATAATGAAAAATAATAGTATCTAAAGGTTTTGCTTTTATCAATAACATTTTAAATTCTGCAAGAATGTTTTCTTTTGTTGGTTTTTTAACTGTATGATCAGTTAAAAAAGAAGATTGTAAATTTGGAAATTTTCTTTTAAAAAATTTCTCTGTTGAAATTACATCATTTATACATCCTTTTAGTTCAGATGCAGTTCCTAAATAATTAATTCCAATACCTAAAAAATATTTAGTTGGCATTTCTATAAATATTCAATTTTATTTTTAATTACTTACTTTGAAAACAAATAATTTCCATAACTAAAAGTTTGTCGAATTGCAATTTGTTGCATTGGATTAAATTGAGAAAAAATTGACTCAAACCACACCTTGAAATTTGTTTTTTTTTTCAAACAGGCATGTAAATACACTTTTTGAAATACATAATCCCAAGGTATTGTAGAATCATTAAAATCCAAGTTATTATAAAATTGTTTACAACCTTCAAAATCATTCAAGTCAATTTTTTCTTTAATTTCTTGAATCAACAGCTTGTAAATTTGCATTTATAATGATTATAAAGAAAAAAATTTACCACCAATATTTGTTTTTACTTTGTAAAGATTCAATCAAAACTTTTTGAGAATTAACAAGTTCTGTCAACTCTTGAATTTTATTTTCAAGTTCTTTAATTTTTGAATCCATAAAGAAAATATATTGTAATCGTTCAAAAAAGTTCATTTTATTAAAAAATATTTTTTAAAAACAAAAAAATGAATCCACAAGAACTTGAAATGTGTCGCTTTTATGCCATGGACAACTCTTTTTTAATTTATATTGCTGGAATTGTTGTTGCTTATAATCTTTTTACAAACTTATCAAATATATTCTAAATGAACCGGTGCTTTTATTATAATCAGTAACTCTATATTCTCTAGAATTACTAATTTCTTGAATCGTAACTATATGATATTTATTTCTTGTCATGTAGGTAATTTTTTTGGGTTCAAAATGTAGATATTTACAAATAGATTCAATGTTCATTCGTTTAAAAATTTTTCGTGCCAAGGATGTATTTATATAGGCAATACATGTATCATAAATTTTTTTAAAGGTATCATCAAATTCGTAAATGTAGCCCTTTATATCTGAGGGTAGATGTAACATTTTGTTATTTTGGAAATTTTTTATTTTTCAACGGATGGTTTGTAAACATAAGATTCAGAGTATTCATCTATTTTTTCAAAGAGTGTTGGTCTTTTTATAATATATTCTTGTAGCTTTGGACCTACAACTTGTTCTATAATAATAACTGTTCCTGGCATAGCTTCTTTTAGTGCAGTTAAAAATCTAGTTAATACTCCTGACCGTTGATAAAGAGGATTTACAGAAATTTGGACAATATCTATACGAGGTTTGCCATTTTTGAATGGCATTCTAGAACGCCTAAGCATGATGTATAATTTTTTGGTTCTAATCGTAATATAGTTTTCTTTTTTGTATTTGGTAGTAAGAGCGTTTTCAAGCCATTGTTTGGATAATTGTTGTACGTCCGTTTGTGTAGGATCCAGAAATTGAGTAACACTAAAGAAATCTGTTTGATTCAAGGAATCAAGTATTTTTGAGTCTTGTAAATCAAAATATTGAATTATTGATTTTTTTAATTGTTGTTGTTGTTGTCGTACTGTCATTTTTATAAATAATTTTATAAAAATCATGTTGAAATTGTTAATTGATATCTTAATAACAAATTTTTAAATTCATCGGTTGTTAACAAGCTATCATTTGTTCTACTATCATAAATCAATTTAGATTTTCGATTATCATTATCAAAAATTAATAAAACAAAACCTCCTTTACTATTAATTACCCCACATCCACTATCTTTTTTGGGTTGAGATATTCTTAAACATTTATTTCTTAATTTAATTAGATTATTAATGATTGTATCTGTATTTTTCAAAAATATGTCTACTGAAATATCAGGTAATCTTGGAGCTAAATTATCATTATTTTGCATATATTTTTCAATTTTTTCTTTAGCTCGTGCTTTATTTCTTCTAACTAGCTCATTAAAGCTTACTATTGAATACACAAATACAACATTATAATTTTGTAAATTCTCATAGGCGATGAACCAAAAATTTGGCATATTAATCCCAGTTGTTTCTAAACAAATATTTTGATTATGATTAATTGCATTGATTACTTCTGAATCAAATATTTTTTGACAACTTTCTTGTGTATTTCTACTTTTCGAATTACATGGACCCCTTTTTCTTATTTCAAAATAAGCTTCTTCAAAAGCTTTTAAAAGTTGTGTAGAAGGTTCTATTACATTACATGAACCATGTTGTAAAGATTGTCGACAATTAAATTTTGATATGATTTTATCAATTTTGTTTTTATAAGCAATACTCGATTCAATATAATTATCTAGTAAAAATTCATAGAATCGCGGAATGGGTTTTTGATGATATAGTAATTCCAATGTTTTTGCTAATAATACTGATTTACCAGATCCTGTTGGACCCGCTGTAAGTATAATAGTTGATTTATTATAATCAAATTTTTGTATGCTTTGAGGTCGAACATGATGATATTTTGGTAATTGAAAACTAAAGTCCATTTTATATCATTTACAAGATATTTCAAACCAATCCAAAAAATTTTGAAAATCTGTATAATCATTCACATAATCAAAATCAGATAAAAGAAAATACCATTTTGCTCGTTTATTCCACAAATTTTCTCGAGTGTTTGGTAAATTTTTATTACTGGTTTTGTTACCGATAATATGAATAATTACATCTTGATTTGGTTTGTTCAATAAACAGTTAAATAGATATGCATTTTCAATACATCCTCCGCCCGTAGATAAAACTTTTGGAGTGTCATCATTCATCCAATTTTGAATAATTTTAGTTTCTACAGATCGAAACATATTCCAACTTTTTTTGGTTGTTTTGAGAACATTTAAATAAGGATTGGAATCATCAGAATCATAAAAAGGTAATTGTAATTTTTTAGATAACTGTTTACCTAAAAATGTTTTACCGCTATCAGGCATACCTATTAAAATTATATTTCTAAAACAAACAACACTTGTTAAAAAATTTAGAAATATAAACCATCGCATTTATTGAGTCAAAAAGTGATTTTTTAAATTAATGATTTTTAATTCAATAAAAATGATTACTCATTGGATTTCTTATTCTCTTTCAAGTTACGACTTTTCACAATTTAACACAAAAATCAAATCGAATCCAAAATATTTATTGGTAAAACTGGATATGTATGCGTTTTATTATCCAATTATTTTTTTTGAAAAGTTTGATTATATTAAATGCTTGCTACATACCAATGTAAAACTCGAAACTATGGCTATAAAAGATGAAATTGTGAATGTCTTGGATTTAAGTAAAAATTTTTTAGAAACTGTAAATTTTAACCAATTAAATTTTTCAGAATTTATTTTTATATTCCATAGTTTGTTAACTGGAGATACAAAAACTATAAAAATATTTAAAGAATATTATAAACCTCTTTTACCTTTTTTTGAATTTTTGTGTTTGGATGACATGTATTTAAAAATAGTTTCCAATTAATTATATAAACATTGATCTATTTTGGCTGATTTAATAGTTCCGGTTCCCATTTGGCTTATAAATGTGTTTTTAGGGGGAATAAGATATTTTAAACCTATTTCTTTCCAAACATCTTTAAAAATTTCCAAAGAACGATTAAAATCTCCAACTGCAATAAAGTTGGGTAAATTTGCAAATGATGCAAAAAATTCTACAAAATTAACATCGTTGGTTACCCAATTTGCATGCACATTCATTAAATGATAAACTTTGTTGTTGACCTTTACACGAATCATTAATTGAGATTTATAAGACTTTTCACTCGAAATACCTTGCTGTGCTATAATATTTACATTTTGTGGAATTTTGTATTCTACTTTTAATGGAAAACTATGAATAGAATATAATAAAGATGAGGTTGGTATTAAAGTAACTCGATATTCTTGTTTATTTTTCAAATTAAATGTTGTTTTATCTTTAGAGTAAAATCCAACCACATCGGGTTCACTAACAATTTTTGTATACTCATTTAATTTTGGATGATTCATAATGATTTCTAAAATACTTGGACCTATTTCTTGTAAAAAAATTATACAAGGCTTTGATTCTAGAGCTATTGAATTCATCATTTTATTAATTAGCCCGTTAAATCGTCTTTCATTATTCATAATAAACGCCTTGCTTATTAATTTTTTTTGACTTGGACTGGCTTGTTTAAATAGGGGATTAATTGTAAAATTTAAAGCTATTTCGTCTTCTCCATTCAATACATTCCAACTATAAATACAGATTTCTGGAAATTCAACACGAATTAAAGAATGATCTGATAAGTAATCATTTAAAAATGAGTGCTTGTTCAACATTTTTTGTTCAATAACGGACAAAACTGGTTTCATTTTATTTTAAAGAAATTATATTTATTCCACAACCTAATAATATACATCCAATACCTAAATAACTATGCCAACTAATGGAAGAATGTAAAATAAAAATGTCCCAAAAAATACAAAAAACCGTATCCAAATATCGTAAAACTATGACTCCTAAATTTTTTGAATTTTGAATAGAAAGTGTTTTCAAATATTGTGCAATTAAACTGGAAATTCCTGTACTAAATAATTGAATTATTCTAAATTTATCTTGTGAAAAAACGTGGTCAAAATCCAAATTAATAATCATCAAAGGTAAACTTTGTATGCTACACAACCCCATTGAATACATGGTTATTGTAAAAGTATTTTCATCCTTAATACTCGAAATTGTTACATTGACTAGAGCAGAAAATATAGAAGAAAGTAATCCGCAAAAAATTCCAATCCAAAAATTTCTAGATTTTTCATAAAAACTTTCACTACAAATAATGATAATACCTGTAAAACATAATATTACGGATAAAGTATTTTTCCATGTCCATATACCTTTAGAAAAACAAGTAAAAATTCCTGTAAATATAGGTCCAGTCGATGATAAAACCGTTGCTATACTAAGATTTAAATATTTTAAAGATAAGAATGAAAGAATTATAGTCATAGTTCCATACATTCCTCGAATGAATAATAATTTTTTTTGATTTCCAAAAATGTTGTGAGGAGAAATAATTATCAATAAAAATAAACAAATTAGAAAGCTTGTCATTCCTCTTGAAAATATAATCAACCAAATATCAAAAAATGGACTTGCAGTTTTTACATCCAGATATTGTAGAGAATAAAAAAAGGAAGAAATTCCCATGCTCAAATATGGGTTCATAATATATATATATACAAAATGATTTCTTTAGACTTGCTTAATTTAAAAGTAAAAAATTTTAATGGTAAAAAAAAAATTTTAATTTTTTCTTTATTAAAAAACAAAAAAATGACACAAATGACTACTAAAAAAGATGTTAAAGCATCCCTCATTTTGGCTATCATTCACTTGATCGTTTCTACTTTGGTAATTCTTGTTGTATGTTACTTTAAAAACATGGTTCAAGGCAATATTAAGACATATATTGTTTTGGTTGCTGTAGTATCTGTAATTGTAAATCTTTTGATTATTATTTTTACAAGCAAGGCTCTTAAACACTTACATTAAAAAAAATTAACAGTATATTATAGATGACGTATTTATCTTTTACATATAACCCTTATGACACCACTTTTCCAATAGAAAATAATTCCAGGGTTTTTTTAGCTACATCAAACACTTTTAATCAATCTTTTGCTTCCTATGTAATTTTTAATGTTTTCAACATTCAAAATGCTAATAATGTTTATGGAACGATAATAGTGTCCAATCAAGGAACCATTACTTTTAATAATTATACGGGGTCTTTCAATCCCTTGAAAACCTATCAAGGAACAGCTACATTTCACATTAAAGCTTCAACAGGTATATTTAGCTCTTATTTTAATGGTAATATTATTATTGATGCTAGCTGGGGCGAAAAGAATCAAATTTACGTATTTAAAGAATAAGAAATTTTTTGTTTCAACGTGACTAAAATATTTTTCCACCAAAGTTGTAAATTATTTTGAATTTCTTGTAGTTGTTGTGGGTTTTCAAGTAAAGAATTACAACTTTCAACGGCTTGTTGCCAACTATTAAAAAATAATAGAGGAGGTATATTATCATTATAAAAAAATGTATTTTTTATTTCTTTCGGGTCTCCAACTATAACAGGAATAGCTCCTGCACATGTACTTTCATAAATTCTAAAACAATCTAAACTACAATTTCCTCGTCCATTAATGACAAAAATAGAATCATTATATAATTCAAATAATTGATGAGGAGTCCATTTTAGATTTTCAAGATTCCAACTATTGTTTGTAAATTCTATTTTGGTATTGGTCATATTTTTTTTAAATGTATTGTACATTTCTAATCTGTCTGATTTTTGTTCACCAATAAATGAACAATTTATGGATCGTTGATTTATTTTTTTCAATGATTTAGAAGCTAAAAAATTAGAAACATAACCCAAAGGTAATTGTAAATTATTTGAAGCGTAATTGTACTGAGGATGATTATAATTTCGTAAAAAACATGGGGTAAACTTTTCAAGTTCCATTAAATTGTTTTTGGTTCCTGATTCATCGGATAAAAATATTATGACATTGGGTTTTAAAATAGAGGCGACTTGAAACATTTCATTGTCTTGTAAATAACTTGTTAAAATAAGAATACAATTTTTCTCATAATTTGGAAATTTCTCCAATATTTCTAAAAAATTTTGATTCGAATAATAATGAATTTCTTTGGCTGGTACGGTATCCAATACATTATTTAAAATATAATCGTTTTCCCATACACAATATTCTGGATAAAAAATTTTCATTTCGCTCTATAATTAAAAATGAAAATTTTTCTGGTTTCTATTTCTTGTTCTGTTGCTGAAATTATTACCCATCCAATCGATACCATTAAAACTAAATTACAGTTATCCTCGAATAAACGCTTGACAACTGTAATAAAAGAATCATACAAGGAAAATGGTTGGAAAGGATTTTATAAAAGTATATATCCTGCATTGGGTCGTCATTGGATTTATTCTACGGGTAGAGTCACAATTTATGAACAGTTGAAACAAGAGAATGAAAACATTTTAATAAAAATTAGAAATGGTTGTATAGCTGGAGGTTTTTCTCAATTAGTAGCTTCTCCCATGGATTTGGTTAAAATTAGACTCCAAGGAAATCCAGCGTTACAAATTCACAATATTTTAAGAGAAACATACTCTAAAGAAGGACTTTTTGGTTTTTACAAAGGTTGGCAACCGAATATCGCACGTGCAGCACTTGTCAATATTGGAGAATTAGTAGCCTATGATTATTCCAAAAAATTTTTATTGGGTAATGGATTCAAAGATAATGTATATACTCATTTTCTTTCCTCTATCTATTCTGGATTTTGTTCTACCGTATTAAGTACTCCAGCAGATGTAGTAAAATCTAATTACATGAATAATCCACAAAAATATAAAAATAGTTTGTTAAAATGTGTTTCGTCCATATATCAACAAAATGGATTATTTTATTTCTGGAGAGGCTCCTTGTTAAATTGGATACGATTAGGACCATGGCAAATGATTTTTTGGACAACGTATGAGAATTTGGCAATTATGACAAAAAATAAAACCTTTTAATAAAAAATATGAATAATCAATATCAATCTTTTCAAAATTTGTATAATCAAGTTAATGTTACAGGGTTTACGGTGAATTCTCCAGATGGAAAAATATTTTGTCCAACTTTAGAGGCTAACACTATAATATTATCTGGTGGAACCGTTGGATTAGGAGCTACATGAGCACAAGGGGAAACAGGTATGATGGGAACTCCTGGTGGAGAAACAGGGACTCAAGGACCTACGGGAGCAGATGGTTTGACAGGATTACAAGGGCAAACTGGTAATGTAGGAATTACTGGAATGTAGGAGTTACAGGTAGCGCAGGCCCAGCAGGAGGGGCGGACGGATATACCACACAGGAGTTACTGGATCACAGGGAGCTACTGGAGCTGGGGGTATGCTATTTCTATTTCTGCATCAGGACAATATCAAATAGCCCTAATAAATATAAGCGGAGAATCCATTTATTATTCTGTTGATTTTGGATATTCATGGACAGAAAATACATCTATATCTGGGGATTGGTACGCTGCTTCAATGTCTGCATCTGGACAATATATAACAGTAGCATCATTTACAGGTTATATTTATACCTCGAATATAATAATAAATCCTTATTAAAGTGTTACTACTAGTTCTCCATACATTAGTGCATTTGGCTATCAAGCTTTAAACAGTAATACTACTGGAAATAATAGTGCATTTGGTTATCAAGCTTTATACAGTAATACGACAGGGAGTAATAATATGGGATTGGGAACTTGTTCGCTATATAATAATACAACAGGAATTCAAAATTGTGCTGTGGGAGCTAGTGCCTTGTTTAAAAATATTACTGGTGGATATAATACGGCAATTGGAAATTATGCATTGGCTGGAAATACTGCAGGTAGTAATTCATTAGGTGCTGGTGCTTATGCTGGATATAATGATAAAGGATTAACTGGTAATAATACTTATGTTGGTTACCAAGCTGGTTATGCAAATACTATTTATACAAATACAACTTGTATTGGATATAATTCAGTTTCGCAAGGAAACTACACTCTAGTGTTAGGTAATTCAAATGTTACGTCTTACTCTTATGGTGCTGTTCAAAATATATCGGATGAGAGAGACAAGGCAGAAATTAGAAAAACTACTTTAGGTTTAGAATTCATAAATCAGCTTAACCCAGTTGACTTTAAATGGGACCTTCGAGAAGATTATTCTGGTCAAGAAAAAGATGGTTCTAAAATAAGATATAGGTATCATCATGGTTTAATTGCACAAGATGTTGAAAAAGTTGTAAAAACCACAGGAGTTGATTTTGGAGGTCTCCAAGATTTTAAAATAAATGGAGGGAAAGATGCTTACACCATTGGTTATACAGAATTGATTGGACCTTTGATTAAAGCAGTTCAAGAATTATCTGAAAAGGTGGAAGAATTAGAAAATAAATAAATTTTTTACATTTTTATAGAGATGACTCAAAACACAATTTTGTATAGCACAACTAATAGTAATCCTAATCCATTTAATATTGGAAAATATGCGATTTATGAAGCGCCCCAATATCAACAAAATTACTATACAGTGATTAATAATCGTATACAAACTCAATATTCTTCTATTTCATTATCAATTATTGATAGTGTTTATAGTGGAGACAGTCTTGCTTTTTTATTTTCAATGTATATTCCGGTCTTGTCAAAATATCCTATTGATTTTTTAGGTATTTATGATTCTAAAACAAATATTGTAGAATTTGATGGAGATACCTATTATGGGTCAATTTTGTTTTTAAGTAACAAATCTGCCATTCTAAATTTAAAAACCGGAAATGGATTTCAATTATTCAAATCAAAATTAGAAAAATACAATTAACAATCATTTTCAACCATTTCTTTAATTAGTTGATCAAATCCACATTTTGGAATCCAACCTAATTCTGTTCTTGCTTTAGTTGAATCTCCAATTAATAAATCAACTTCTGCCGCTCTAAAATATTTTTCGCTTATAAAAATTAACTCTTTTCCTGTATTCGTATCATAACCAATTTCATCAAGACCTTCTCCTTTCCATTCAATATTAAAACCTTTTAAAGAAAAAGCTTTTTCAACAAATTCTTTTACACTATGAGTTTCATTAGTAGATAAAACATAATCTTCAGGTTTATCTTTTTGTAACATTAACCACATACCTTCAATATAATCACGAGCATGTCCCCAATCTCTTAGGGAATAAATATTACCAAGATACAATTTTTCATTGGGGTCTTTTAATATTTTACCTAAAGCCACTGTAATTTTTCTAGTAACAAATGTTTTTCCTCTGCGTGGAGATTCATGATTAAATAAAATACCGTTACACGCAAAAATATTGTAGGATTCTCTATAATTTTTTGTAATCCAATATCCAAATAATTTTGCAACACCATAGGGAGATCTAGGATAAAATGGTGTCGTTTCTTTTTGAGGAATTTCTTGGACGTATCCAAACATTTCAGAAGTGGATGCTTGATAAAATCTAATCTTGTCTTTAATATCCAATGTAATGATGGCTTCCAATAAATGTAAAACTCCAGATGCATTTGAATCTACACAATATCTAGGCTCATCAAAAGATACTTTTACATGACTCATGGCTCCTAAATTATAAATTTCCAAGACATCCAAATCATCAATATAAGTATTTCTAATTTCATTCAAAATTTTGGTAATATTTCCTTGGTCAATTAAATCTCCATAGCGTAAATGTAAATTAGGATCATTAAATAAATGATCGATACGATCAGTGTTAATATTAGAAGCACGACGTACCATACCCCATACTTGATAGTCTTTTTCTAATAAAAACTCTGTCAAATAAGACCCATCTTGTCCCGTAATACCTGTTATAAATGCAACTTTGACCATTTGTAATATATAAATATTATTTTTATTTGTATTTATATATCTTTATATTCTTACCATTACCATTAATTATTTTTATACTTACAAATTCTTTATTGCACTTTAATAAAATAAAACTTTAATTTAACCATTGTCCTACTAGACGACCATTTTGACCTAGTACTTTATACTTTGTTAATGGTTTAGACCCTCCTAAGAAAACATAATTGGGCACAACTTGGTGGGAATCATTATATATATATTTTATATTAATATATTCACCATTATCATTTTTAGAGAAATAATAGTCTAAACTAGCTCGGTCGTAAATAACCCCATCATCTCCAATAACTGGATTTACAATTTCATTTCCAAATAGATCGCTATTTGAAGATTGTTGTTGAATTTTGGTTTCTCCTGTTCTTTTTTGTTCAAAACGTTTTTGTTTTTGCCTTTGTAACCAATAAACTAGATCTTGTTTTTCTATCTGTGTATTTACACGTTGATCTAAACCATGAATAAATTGAACGAGTGTTTGCTTATTGACTTTATGTAAATCTTGAGTTGTTGCTTGACCATTTAAAAATTTACGTAATACAAATAATTGTTTTTGTTTATAAATTTGTTGAGATGATCTTTTTGGGTAGGGAAAATAACCTGGATTTCCTTCCCAATTTAATTTTGTAAGATATGGTAAATTAGGTAATTCAGTTAAATAGTTATAGGAGCAATTCAAAAACTTACAGCTTGGTAATGATGGTAATTCAATCAATTGATTATCAATGCAAGATAATGTATAGCATTTTGGTAAATCTGGTAGCTCTCTTAATTGATTATATGAGCATTGTAATAATACACAATTAGGTAATTCAGGTAATTGAATTAATTGATTTTTATTACAGGTTAAATATTCACATTGCGGTAATTCAGGTAATTGAATTAATTGATTTTCACTACAATCTAATTCTATGCATTTTTGTAATTCTGGTAATTGAGTTAATACATTGAATGAACAATTTATCTTTTCACATTTTGGAAATTTTGGTAGTTGAGTTAACTTGTTTTTATGACAAGATAATTCTTCACATTTCGGTAATTTTGGTAATTGAGATAATTCATTATTATTACAAGTCAATAATTCACATTTAGGTAAGTCTGGTAGTTGAGTTAATTGATTTTTTTGACAATCTAATTCTTTGCATTTCGGTAAATCTGGTAATTGGGTTAATCTATTGTATGAACAATCTAACCTTTCACATTTTGGTAGCTTTGGTAATTGACTTAATTCATTAAACGGACAATACAAATCTTTGCACATTGGTAAGTCTGGCAAGCTTGTTAATTCGATTCTAGAACATTTTAAATTTTCACACTCTGGTAACAACTTTAGTTTTTTAAAAATTTTAATATCAATATTATCTTTATCTAAAATTTTTTTATTTAATAAGTGCCAAGCAATTTTTTTTTCTTGTAAAGTTAATGGTCCTCTACAGTATTTATCTACGTCTGCTTGTTTTATTTTGGTTTCAAATTTCATTTTTATTTAAAAAAAAATTGAATTTGAAAATATTATATCAAAATATTTTCAAACAATATGAAATTAAAAATATTAGCCTTTACAACTTGGATTCCTTCTGTTTGGAAAAGTTATCCTAGTTTACAAATTCCCAACTATCCAAATCTAGAAAAATTGGATCATGTAAAAAACGAACTTGTAAAGTGCCCTCCTCTCGTTTTCGCTGGAGAAATTAGAAATTTGAAAAACGATTTGAAAGAAGTAGCCAAAGGAAATGCATTTATTTTTCAAGCGGGTCCTTGTGCAGAGTCTTTTGAGCAAAATAATGTGGAAGAAATTAAAAAACTTTTTACCATTATTATCCAATCCTCTCTAATTATTAGTTTTGGTTTGGAAAAAAAGGTGATTCGAATTGGCAGAGTGGC
>Ga0214919_10002261_pt1 | contig 30490 bp, 31 predicted proteins | sample LL1503_MetaG_FD_177994 | JGI IMG/M metagenome (GOLD analysis project Ga0214919, IMG submission 177994) | Freshwater microbial communities from Lake Lanier, Atlanta, Georgia, United States - LL-1503 | ecosystem: Environmental > Aquatic > Freshwater > Lake | place: USA: Georgia | collected... | reverse complement strand
TACGAAATAGCCATCTCATCCGCTGAAAACATGATTTTTATCGCTCACACTATCATCCTTCTTAAACGATTGCAGAACCTGTGAAGACAGGTTCTGAAATTCTTTTTCTATTTCTTGGTTTTGTTGTTCATGTTGTTTTTCTGCTTTCTTTAGTGTCTCTGAACTCGTACTTTGCATTGTGCTGACTTCGGCTTTTAATTGTTCAATCTTCTGGGAGTCCAGACCCAATGGTTTTTTATCTATTGATTGAGTCCTTACAGGCCTTTCATTTTGTGGATTCAGTTCTTCAGGTCTTGAAACTGGTGTTTTATGGGCTGTTTGAGATTCTTCATTGGTTAATCCGGTGGAAGCTCTTTGAACAGGTTCTTGAGAGATTTCTTGTCCAGAAGGGCTAGTTCTATTATTGCTTAAGACTTTTTCTGGTTCGCTTGCTAAGAACATACTCTTACTAAGACTCGCACTTTCTGTTCTGGATTCTGTTTGATTATTGCTTCTTCCGTCTATAAAAGTTGGCCCCTGATTTTGAGTTACTGTTCTAAGAGGATAATTGCCGGAATCATTCAATGGTGTTTGCCCCATGGCAGATCCATTTTCGTCATTATAAGTTTTTGAGTAAGCAAGACTTTCCTCACCCAAAGACAGACTGGATTGTTCTTGTAAGGAAGAAGGCCTTCTAATGGTATCAAGATTTGCTCCTCTTTCCCCTTTTAATAAGGGTTCTTTAATTTCTGGATAAGATATTCCTGTTTTATAAGAAATTGAGCTTTCCTGTCTTGTTTCTGCAGCAAGACTTGTCTCTTGTACTTCTGAAGGTGTTTGAAGCTGATAACTGCTAAACTCAGGAGATGGGGTTGGTTCTCTTAAATGACGTCTTTCTGTCGTATAGGATCTTTCTAAATCAGGTGCACTTTCTATACGTTTAAGATCTGGCGATGCAGGCACATTCATTCTATGCTGAGATGCCCAGTGCCCCACATACTTTTGCAAAAGTTCAGGATTGTGGGCTGCCATATGCGCAACACCTTGCATACCAATCCGCCCTCTTGCATTATCAGCTGGCATATTGGCAACACCCTCAATAGCTTGTTGAGTAAAGTTAGTGTTGATTGTAGAAGCATTGCTTTGGATCCAAGCCGCTTGTTTTTGAAGATCTTCAGATTCCCTAAAACTCTTAGAGGCCTCTGCTCTAAGACTTTGAGCATTCTCCCAAGAGTTACTAACACTCTCGCTCCTCCTTCTTGAGTCTTCATCATTTTGTGTATAACTTTGGTTTTGCACTGCTTGCACAGCCTCTCGTGTTGATTTTTGAAAATCTTCGTTACTGGCAATCTTATAAGCTTCATTCATTGTTTTTTGATCCGTCGCTTTTCCGTCAATAGAAGCTGTCATCATTCCACCAATACCAAAGGCTTTACCGCCAATAGAAGCTTGCCCTATAAGACTTGCCGCTTGTTCTTCCGATATATTATGATTTCTTGCAAAATCTCTTACAATTTGACCAACCTTGGAGACAGAACTGCTTTGCTCTATAGATTTTCCATGGCTGGTTTGATCGGATAAATTTTCGCTATGTCCAGTTTGGCAGGAGATTTCTTCGATGCCTCGTAAAGTCTCTCCAAAATGCACGGCTGAACTTTCAGATTGTTGTAAGGCTTTTTGATAAGATCGACCGGATTGGTCTGTTAAGACAGCGCTTTCTGTTTCTGCTTTATTGATTGAGACAGGAACGCTTGAACTGCCAACATTAACGATCTGCCCTCCATCAGCCGTTGTAACCATATCTATGCGCCCGTCACTTTGACTAAACATCCCTGCTCTGTAACTGGCTGCTGTACTGTGACTCAGCATATTGGTATTGGCAATTTGCCGATTCCCTTCTGATATATTGCCAAAACTATAATTGCCAGAAACCGCTTCTCCCGCTGCCATACTGGCAGCCCCTTGACTCACAGCTCCTAAGTGGGAGGCCATATGCACAAAAGACCCGACTCCTTTAACAAGGGCGACTGCTAAAAAAGGAATACTGATGGCAAGATATCCAGCCATAGCTGCAAGATCAGCATTAGCATTCACTAATCCAACAGAACTTGCAAGGGTAACACCTGCCTCACTGGAGATAGAAAGAGCTGCTAAAGATTTTGATCTTGCTGTCATCAATATTAGGTAATGTAATATGGCATAAAGGGGCGCCCACATTTGCAGCCATAGAAGAGTTTGTCCCCAGGAACTTAAGAATCGCCATCCAAACGGTAAAACAGACAAAGGAACGATAAATAAAAAGGCAGAGTAAACAATAGCTTCTAAGACTGCTTTCATGGTGGGTAAGGTTTCTCCGGCCATAGCGCCTAAAGTTTCATAAGTGGAGCGTTGTTGGAGGTATGCTCTTCTGGCGGCAAAGTTCGGAGCATTGCCCAGAGCAACGGATTTCTGTTCAATTCCATCCACAACGGCATAAATCATCATTTGCTGCTTTAAAATCTCAAGAGCTGATTTTGAACTATTGATCAAAAAGCTATACGAACTCTGCATATGCTGGAGAAGTGCTACCTTTGGATTGATAAGGGCATTTTTACCAAAGATCTTTTGCCCAAACAGAGTGGCTGTTCGATCAAGCTCCAGTCCCCAGAGACGATTAAAGCGAGCAACGCCTTCTCGGCAGGTAATAATCTCTGGTCGTGCACTGGGCTCCCCAACATTGTGAGGGTCTTTCCAAACAAAAGAACGAATCGGAGAGGCTTGAGACGACACTAAGGTCCAAATATCATCACTGTTCCTTAAATCTTCTACGGTATATTTACGACCCAGCATCGCATCATAAACCACACAATGCCCGACAAATTCCCGCATATTGGAAGCTAGATCTTCATTGGTAATATGAAATGTTTTAGCTTGCTGGACTAAATTTGAAGCAAAGAGAAAACCTGTTTTGTGGTATTTTAAATCATCCACAGTTGTAAAGATCATTTCTATGTTTTCTGTTATGCTATGACCAATCCGACTAATTAAACTGGCTGACATCGCTAAACCAAAAGGCACATGATCCACTTGATGGGAAGTGACAAAAGCTGGGTTTTTAATAAACACTCGTGTTTGGGGAACTAATAAAAGGCAGGTAATCATAAATAAAGGAATAAGCCACCCCGATAGAGCTTTCATATAATCACCCCAAATGGAATAAGCCAGAGCCCAAAGGCTGCCAAAACCCAGACCTAACCGTAGTAAAGGTTTAAAGAGACTTCCGGTATGAGAATTCAAACACATGGCAATGGCATCAAACACTCCTTTGAGGATCTCTGGATCGCCATATGTAATCACTTGATAAGTCATCCTTTGCCTCCTTATATCTTTACTTTTTATCTACTTCTATTTCTGCCTTTACCTCTATTTCTCTTTCTGCTCATACCCAATTTGACTTCTCCCTACATCCAATTCGTTTCATTAGCAACATTGCCCAACATGACAAGGAGTTGTTTTTCAATAAGTTGTGTGGCTTGAATAAAGGAGAGAATACTATCCATATGTTGAAACGCACTGTTGCGCCGCACGGTTATCCTCTCTCTGGCTAATCTTAAATAATTTAAGAAACGCTCAAGATGACTATCATCAACTTGAACCGCTTTGAGTTGAGCCACACTGTCATGAACAATATCAATCACTTCGAGGATGTATTTATAAAGGATATCAAGCGCAATCAAATCCGCATATTGATGCACATCAATGGGAGCATAGCCTTTTCGATAAGCAGTCGTTACATTGAGGATTTTATAAACAGGCAATCTTGTTGAATTCAGAAAATCCTTTTCTTCTGCTGTTGGTTCACTATCTTCATAAATTTTTTGAATTAAGGATTCTAATACTTTATGCACTTTCTTTAAAAAAGCATGGGCCTCAGGTAGGGCAACTTTTCGAAGAATAGGATTAAGACAATGTTCGCTATCACAAGCATAAATAGGGGTATCCCCTCCATTTAAAAGCCCATTGATCACATCATCTCTATCAGCATGCCCAGGAAGGGTAAGAACCTCATAGGCATCTCCAGTGCGGCGAGCAATAATAGAGCCGACAAGGGTTAAAAACAGTTGGGCCAGATCGCGTTCTGAACTTAAGAAAGCATTCGATTGAATAGCCTTCCAAGCTAAATTAAACTCTCCCACAAACATATCTTTATACCTTGGATCCGATCCTTTTGAACCTAAGATCCGTTCGCGATCCCCTTTTGCTCCACATCCTTGTCTTGCGGCTGCCCAATCAGAAAATGATCCTAAGTTAGAGCCCATGGCTTGACATAAGTGTTTACTTGCTTGATCACTTTTAGGCCATAACCCTCCGAGCATCGTTGCTGCGGTTTCACAACTGTTAATATTGGTTTGATTGATTTTGGTAGCCAAGGCATTGAGTTCATTTAAGATATTATAAATCTGAGGACTTACGGTTTGGAGAGCGAGCATAAAGGCATAAGAGGAAGCACTGGAGCCTATGTTTCGAAGCATGTCAATAAGTTGACTGGCACCAATATGAGAAAACCCTCCCATCCAAAGATCAATGCCGCCACACCCCGCTCTAAATCCAGGCATTTGCACCGTTGCCGGTTGAGCGTTTCTCACAGCATTTCTTGTCACAAGACTTCCTCCTGAATAATATCCAGCCGTTTGATCTTTATAATAAGCCGGAGTTGTGACATTACTGGCCATACCTGCTTCTTTAAAAAACCGCATCATGTCTTCGCCAATACCAGCAACACAAGAAAAAGAAGAGATCACTAAAGAAATAAGAACAAAGATAAAAATAAAAAGCTTCACTGATTCCCTCCTGAATTTTTTTGAACTAAAGTCATAATCCTCTCTTCCATTTGATCCAGGGAAGTCAGACCAAAGGCAATCGGCAAGACATGACCTGTATTTGGGTTAACAGCATAAAGAGAAGGCAAAACCTCAATCTTCCATGCAGTAAATAGTCCATTATCCGGTTGCACATCCGGAAACTCTTTTAAAGACTCCCCATCTTGACTAATCGCGATCACTTCCCAGCCATAAGTTTTTGAAAACGTCTTTACAATCGGAGCAAACTGGTGACAGTAATGACAATCGCCTCTAAAGAAGAAAAATAACCCATACGTTTCTGACAAAGCCTTTATCGTTTCAAATGTGTGCTTTTTGTCTTCATCAAGGTAAACATGACGAGCTTTTTGATTAACAGGAGCAACAGTTGTGTGATCCAGAGAAGGGTTTTCATAAACCACTTGCATCCACGTATTGGAAAACCTCTCTGACCTTGTCATCATATCTTTTTGCATCTCTTGATACGCTTTTAGGTTTTGCGGCGTCGGATTCATCCAAGCTTGATGTAATCTTTTTTCAAGTTCTTGCTTGTAAGCTTTCACAAGTTCGCTAGAGGTTTTAAGCTTTGCAGGAGTTGTATTAGGGACTGTTGTTTTTTCCTCTAGTTTGTTATCTTCTAAAACGCCTTCTAGAGGTAAAGTTTCGTACCAATGCCAGCCTTCAGCATGATGGTCAAAGAAACCAGCTTGAACGGTTGTGCTGATAAATACCAAGAGAATTAACTTGTTAAACATGTTTAACATGATATACTTCTTTTTAAGATGAATGAGACAAAAAGGAGTTTTCAATGGCTGGTGTTCGTCTCCCTGAAGATCTAGAAAACCGCTTGACGGCTTTAGCAACCAAGACCCATAGGCCCAAAAGCTATTATTTAAAAGAAGCGCTCCAAGCTTACTTAGATGAGTACGAAGAGGATTTAAAAACGGTTGCAGACTATGAAGAGCAACTGAAGAAAGGGACTTTAAAGACTTATTCTTTTGAAGAAGTAATGAAAAAACATGGTCTCGAATAAAGGTTGGCAGTTTAAATTGACAGCTGATACCGAAAAGCAGTTTAGCAAATTGGATAAATCTGTTCAAAAACGCATGGTTGAGTTTTTTAAAAACCGCCTTCTGACTCTTGAGCACCCTAGGCTTTTGGGTAAACCCTTGTCGGGTCAGTTGAGTTGTTACTGGTCGTATAGAGTCGGTGACTATAGAATCCTTGCCGATATTCAAGATGAGACACTGACGATCATTGCTGTGAGTATCGGTCACAGACGAGAGATTTACCATTAAAGGGTCTCTGTCTTTAAAGCTTTGACTTAAAGAAGCTGACTCTAACACCTTATTTATAGTTAACCCGACTTTATAACCCACCGGCTTCTCCTGTATTAAGAGGTTGTTTTCTGGTACCAGCTTGAATATGTCTTAAGTTGTCTTTCAGTCTTTCCGCTGTAACGCTTTGAAGGGTTGCAGCATTAGGAGCTTTATAAGAGGCAATAATCTCTTCAAACACCTCGCTGAGATCAAGACGGCTAAAATCAATACGGCTCAATTCTTCTGGCCGTAATCCCCTACAAGAGGGTGTCTCTGCTGTGCCCCAACCGATTCCAAGCTGTGCTCTTCCCTGTTGGTGGATGAGCCGCAAGAGCTTATTGCCAAAACAACAATAACTTGTCTTTTTAGAAACACAGATCCCTAAGACTTTTTTGGCACAATAGGTACCAACTTGATGACATAGGTTTTTATCCTTTAATTGGGCTAAGAGTCTTTCTTCTTCACTACAAGAAGCTAAATGCATGGACGTTCCCCATCCTTTCATATTCTGGCAGCAATCTTTAAAATCAATGCAATTGCGACTACATCTTTTGTCATGCCCTTTGAAGATTTCGAAGTTTCCGCTTCGAATGTCCTTTTGCATCTCTTTAAAGACAGAGAGTTTGGCCATCACTTCCAGCATTTCACCATTGGCTTCATAGCTTGTATTCGTACAGTTACCGGTAATACAAAAAGGAGATCCAACGCCGGATTTTATGTTTTTTAAAGATCTCTTCGAAGAAGGGCATTCATAGGTTTGCTCCCAAACCACACACACGCCACCAGTTGATTCTTTACACCGTGAGGCTTTTTGCAGACATCCTTTGGCTCGAAGAGCAGAACAAGTGTTTTTACTGGATCTTTTGCATCGGTAGGTTTGTCTTAACTGCCAGCAATCTCTTGTAATAGGACGATCTTGAATCATTTTGGTAGACGGCCCATCAGAACAAATCTTATCCACATACTGGCAAATGCCTTTATCGGTTAGATCTTCAAGAGCTGCACAATCATCACTCCATTCTTCTCTTGTAATGGTAATAATTTCAGGATGTTCATGACGTTGATGGTTTCTAACACAAGGAGTCCATCCCCTAAAACAAGCTGGATTATTAGCGCCGTGGGAGTGTCTATCGTATCTTGAAGGTTTTGTATAACTAGGATTTGCAGACCCTCCACGATCTGGATACCAAGGAACAAGATACCCTCCACACTCCCAAGATTCTGTGGCATAACCAGGGGTTATGCTGATTTCTAAGTTAAGGTTATGATGACAGGCTTGTTCTATGGTTCCTCCGGCTTCTTCACACAAAACAAGCGTTCCTCCTTCTCTTCTTTCTTCAGTTTCCGATTCCATTTTAACATCTAAGACTGTATACGGATCTTTTAGAACTTCATCAGCATTTCTAAGCAGAGGATCTGTATCAGGATCCAAAACAAATCTTTTCCTTGTCGCTGTTGCTGTTCTTAAAAATTCTCCTGCTTCTGAGGTGTGCGTTTCTGCAAGAGCAGCATCGCCAAGGGTAGCTGCATTTAAAGAAACTTCTTTTGGCCGATCGGTTGCAAAGCCTGGAACTGAAGAAAGGTCTGGTGATTTAGCGGCCCCTTGTACAGCACCTTGAAGAGATCCTGCTACCTGTTGCCCCAAAGAATGAGAACTTTCCATAGCAACGCAAACAGGTGTTATCAAAATACAAACCATGAAAGGATAAAATAAAGCGGCATAAGACCAAACAGAATAGGAAAGAGGCTTCATTCATCACCCTCCTTAAACTTAGAAAGCGCATAAGCAAGAGTGATATTGCCACTGATCTTTTTATAGCCAGCTTGCTGTTCTTCTATAAAGGTTGGCACCGCTACAATGTTATATTTTCTAAATAATAGAGGGTCTAAAACAACGCTTTCCTCCAACTCTTTTACAAAGGTTGCTGTTTTCAAAAAGCTGCTGTCAATCAGTCCTCGAATCAGAAGTACAGCGCCATATTTTTTAGCATCAACCGCTAAAGCCTTTAAGGCTTCTTTAGGCATACCAAACGACACAAAGATGTAGACTTTTGAATCAGAGTTTTCTTGCCTTGATTCTGTCAGTTGTTTTGGATCTTGCGGCTTTGGACAACTTAGATTGCTATGCTGTGAACATCCTTTGCCTTTCAAAGTAGCAGGTGCTTTGTTTTTAAGGTTTAAGACTTCCGTCTCATAACGCTTCATTAACTCTTGGCTTTGCTCTTGCTGTTGTAGTGCCCAAGCTTGATGGTCTTGTGCCAAACACAAAGCAGCTTGAAATAAGAGAAGAACAGTTAAAATCACATCACGCAGCAATTTCTTTTCCTCCAAATCAGATAGCCAAAATCTTCCCCTTGATAAGGAAACTCCTTACTCGATGCCCATAAGGTTTCACTGCGCCCTAAAGGATGGCATCCCCCCCTCCCCGTTGATGGAATGGGATAGACCATTTGGGTTTTGTATTGCGTCTTTTTGATGATGGGCATGGGGTACTTTTGACACTGGCCCTCTTTACCCATATAGCCGTGTAACAAGAGTTCTCGATGCAACTTGGCCATCATTCGTTGAACAGCTAAAAGACTGGCTTGAACCCCACCAACATGCGCTGAGATCGTTCCTGAAAAAGGATATAAAGACCCCTGACATCCTCCACACCAAAACAAAGCATCATTCGGAAATCCAGCTGAAGCTAACCCACAATCAGCGGCACAAGCGCCTTGCGCAATAGGATTGCCAAACAGAACAGCTTCAGGATTTAAAATAAAGCCGGTTTCTTCATCATTCCATAAAGGATCAAGTTCAGTCAGGTACGCAACATCAAAGCTGGCCCTTTCTAGACAAGCAAAATCTGTTAAGAGTTCAAGCCAATAAATAACAGGATACACATACCAATGAACTTGATAAAAACTTTTTCTTAAGCCTCCAGAATGCCCCTTACCCGCCACACTACCTCTTCCTTGCATACGGTTACCCCCTGCGAGTTGAATGCCACCCATATTAATCAGGCAATAAGGCGTTCTTGTGACATCTACCAAACGAGCTGGTTCCCAAAAAGAAATCGGCACTCCTGGAGTTGGAAGGTTTAAAGGCGGTTTTGGACACATGCAAATAAACCCTGAAGGGTTGGGTGTGTCCTCAAAGCCTCCTCCACTCACATTGGCCCCTCCTATGGTCATCGGAAACAAACAAGACCAACAAATATCGGTTAAAGGATTTACAAACCGTCCTTGACAGTTTGCCCTTAAGCCCTCTAGAGAAAACAAAAATAGAGTGCTATAAAAGACAGAAAGCCTTATAAAAGATAATCCTTTAACAAATAAAGAGGATCTTATGACTTTTTGTTCTGTTGATTTTGTATGTGTTGCGCTGCTTGTTTCTCTTATTGTCTTTCTTTTAAGCATATGTATTCCACAGGTGTGGATATGGGCTTCTTCTAAATTTTTGCAAAATTCCCCTTGGGATGGGGAAGATCGCTTTTTTGAACTTTTTAGATTTCTTATGGTTGCTTCGGAAACAACAGCTCTGATTCTCATTGGTATCTTATTTTCAAGGTGGGTTCTCTCTTTCTTCGGATAAAAACAATTCTGTAAAAAGCAAAAAACACTTCGCAAGAATTGAACTCCAAAAGAAAGAGCTTTAACGTCCTTAATCATGTCAAGATCCTTCCTTTTGAAGGTTTATCTCTTCAATTAACAGATGCTTTCCTTGCTGGGTAACTTTGGCTGGGACCTGAAGGATGCCAAGCTTTTTGGTAAGAGCTCCTTCTTGATCGAAATAGATTGGACGATCTATCTTTTCTATCAATTCAAACGGAGCCCCCTTGACAAGAATAATGAGCGCTTGAGGACTCTGAGAGTTTTGCGTAGTGACCCACTCAACCTGTGGTTGATCCTCCCCATCGATAAAAAGCAGCGGCTTGCTTAAAGATTTATAGTCGAGAGGATTAACTTTTGTGCCTTTTGCATGAAAGGTTTGCCTCTTGTGGTCTTTTAAATCGTAAGGAACCATTATACTCGGATCATAAATAAATGATCTGGCTTTGGTTGTATGCTGGACACATTCAACAGGTTTAGGTCTTTTGATTTTTTCTTGGTCTTGCTTTGCAATTTTCTGTTGGTATTGTTCGAGACTTCCCTCTGCTTCTAACGTTTTAAGCCTCTTTTCAACAACCTCTAATAAATCCTCTTCCAGTATCTTAAAAGTCGTGCCAACAACACCATAATCTTTCAAAAGCTCAGCCTGTGCCGTTGGCAAGAAGGCTACATTTATTATGATGAAGAGATAAGAGAAGCGTTGCGTCATGGTCTGCACATCCCTCCTCAAAATTCTTGCTCTAAGGGGGAAATATTTAAGAGGCGAAGAACTTTTTCTGTATAATCAGGAAGAGTTCCTCCCCAAATCGCTCCCTTTACGATAATCACAAGGTTATTCTCTTTGGCAAAGGTTGCAACTTTCTCTTTGATCTGGTCAGCTCCTTGCTGCAGAATATGGTGACTGACTTTTCCTTGGGAATGGGGATAGCTCTTGGCTAACAGTTGCGATTGTTTAGCAATTAAAGCATTGGTGTCCACTATACCAAAGGCGTATTTAGGTCTTAAAAAGAGAAAGAGGCTTAAAACCGTCAACTCAAAGAGAATCAATATAATCGTTGTCGTTTGGATAATCGTTTTCTTCATACAGTTTTTCTCCATTCCTGTTTTCTCCATTCTTATTCCTTCTCTTTTTGGTTTTTGAGTAACCGTTCAATGGCATCGGAAACACTTAAACCTTGGGCACGCAACGCTTGTACAGCGGCATATTCTTCAGCTTTGGTTGAATAAAGAAGTCCTGAATAAGGATCCAAGATCAGCCTTCCCACAGCATAACCATTGGAGCTGTAAATCATAATTTCTGCATAAGACCCATGTTTGGTTTTAACAGAACTAAGTTGGGCTTCCATAAGGGGTGTCAAGGCAATCCTCCCACTTTTTTTAAGCTGTTCAATCGATTCTTTCTTCTGCGACAGAAGGCACATCCAATCGGAGTTATCAAAGGCGGCTTGAGCAGCAGGGTTTACAAAAAAATCATTAATACTTTGCGTACCAACGATTAAGGAGCCATAGTATTTCCGAAGGCGTCTGGCTAAGGTTTCAATAAAGACACCACTTTGATTCGAGCGGAGCATATCCCAAGCTTCATCAAAGACAATATGAAAGGGTGTTTTGCGATCTCCTAAAAACATACGGTTTGTTATATTGATAATCATCATTTGCACAACAACGGCTTGGAGATCTTGACGCTCTTTCAGTTCTTCTAATTCAACCACAACCAAAGGGTTATCTAAATTCACCGTGGCTGGGCCATTAAAAAACCGCCCATAAACCCCATTTTGAGTATAAGGAGAGAGCATCGTTCCTAAATCTTGCGCTTTTTTATGAGAATGTCCTAATAACCAATCGGCTATATGGGTAATGGTGCATTGTTGTCCATAAACTTTCCACGTTTCACGCATCGCTTGTTCAATTAACGCAGCCCCGACATCATCCACCCCTTGGGTGGGAGCTGCCATCAGCATAATGACAGACTTAAGCATAGCAAGAGCATCTTGAGCGGCTTCTTCATCATGGGGCGATATCGTTGAAAAGGGATTTAAACAAAGCGCATTGGTGGATAAAGGGCTTTTGGGTTTAAACTCAATAAACTGCCCTTCAAGCAAAGAACAAGTCTTTTCAAAACTACGCCCGACATCCATCACAAACACTTTACCACCAAGACCTAAGGTTGAAGTCATCAGCTCTTGCATAAAGACAGATTTGCCAGAACCCGATCTTCCTACAACAGAAACGTTATAGTTCCCAGCATTGTTATCAAATGGACAGAAGGTAAAGATCTGGCCTTTTCTGCCACTTAAGATCATTCCAGGGCTTTTTGTTCCTTGCCATTCTCCTTGAAGCGGGAGTAAATTTGCTGATTCTGTTGATAGCGTTGTTTTAAGACGTCCTAACCTCAGTAAGCTTTTAATACCTTTTTCTCCCCACATCATGGGTAGACAGCTTAAGAACGTTGGAAGATGCAAGAATGTTGTGGGTTCTAACCGCCATTCTTTACTTTGATACAAGTTAAAGAGAATTTGCTCTGCGGTGGGTAAAAGGTTTTCATGGGCAAAGAGGATGACATTCATTTGGGTTTGAACAATCCTCTCACCCTTTCCCAATTGAGTTCTAACAAACCCCAGTTCATCGGCTTCTCTTTGAATGGAGGGTAAATACTTTCCTATAGGAGAATACGCTTGTCTTTCCACATAAGTTGATTTGGCTAAAACCTTGGTTTTGGGTTTGTCTTGTTTGGGAGTGTGAATACCATAATGAATCAAAAAAGGGCAAGGAATTTGGGCAAAATCCCGGTCTTCATCACCAATCAATTGCCCCATAGCATGCAAAGACCAAACATCAGGATAATGACGGACTTGGTAAGCTCTGACTTGCACCTGATGAGAGCTCAGAGACAACCCATCGCTCCTTACCATCAGATGGGTGGCTGGGCTTGTGATTTGTTCCTTTAAATATTGCAGTTTGTTCCAACGCACCTTTTCTAAATTGACTCTAGAAGGATCAAGATTAAACAACCCATTTAGCGTTTGGAGAAGATGCTCTGGTTTCCAGATACAAACCGGAAGCCCGAGCATTTCTAAGGTTGTTTGGATTTGGTTTTTGATTCTATTAACATCAGCCAAAATGACAGAATTCAAGCTCTTACCCTTACTCGCTTGCGTATAACTTAAGAAACATCGAAAGGTCCGTAAGTTATAAGGCCTTTGCTTGGAATAAAACGCTTGCTGTTTTAAAAACGAAGAGCGTTTTTGAGCGAGGCTTTCGATTACAGGATTTCGCCCCAACCGAGCATTTTGCCAAGTATCACAAAACTCCCCAATATGAGGATCAGCCCATAAAATAATTTGAAGACTGCTTTCTTCAGGAAGGACATGTTGAAAGAGTCCACTGGCCTCGCGTTGCATTTCTTCTGAAGCCCCAACCAAAGGAAGCGTTTCAATAACAAAACCAAGGCTATCTTGATTAAAAAAGAGCTGCGTTGTTTCATCATAGCTCTCATAAGGTAAAAACGCTGATAGGTTATAAAACTGAGACAACCCTTTTAAGGCTTCATTGTAATAAGAAGAGCTCCCGCCAGAACTTTGTTCTGAGTCTCCAAAAAAAGAGAGAATCTTTTTTCCGAAATCACTCAGCATGGTTAACCCCCTCAATAGTCGGTGTTAATTGCCAATAACCAGGACGGATCACCGTGTGAACTACACTCCCTTCATGCAAGCTTCCTTGTTCATCCTGAAAAGGGGCTATCCAAACTCTTAAATGCTCTTCACGTACCCTGTTAACCAAGGTTTGGTCTGATAAGGCAACCTCATTTAAACCAACTTCTCTTGCTTCTGCTCTTCTTGTATTTTTTTCAAAGACGGGAGCAACAGTATTAAGGAAGTCAGGTTCTTCGTTATTTGCTAATTTCCCAGTGTCGACCATCTTGTTCACCTCGCTAATGGATTTACAGCCAATGCCTTTGCCAGCTTCACACTCAAACACTTCAGAAGTGGTAGAACAGCCAGTAAGCAGAATTAAGACCGATAAAAAGGGGAGAGAAGTTTTAACAATACATCCAAAGAATCTTGCGTTAAACCTTGCTTTTTGGTGTTTAGGAAACATCAAAACGCGCATAAACAAAAAGTTTGTTAATTTATTCCCATTCTGTATTTTAGATTGATTGGATATATAATTTTTGTTTACGAATTGATTACCAATTTGTTCCCTTGCAAATGGTTTCATTGGGAGCCTCCCTGAGAAAGATTTTGAGATGAGGTTGATTCAGGCGGGATCCAAGCCTGAACAGAACTAGGGTTTTCTTCTATAGTTTGAATTTTTTGCTGATGACGTTTTTGATCATTGATTTTGCCAACAGCTTGACGAATTGCACTATCTCCAAAAGCAAGGCCTTGACTAAAGACAATATCAACTGGTCTTCCAGCGGCAACTTGTATCACCGGTTGCAGTTGTTCAGCACGCTTTATATAAAAATCTGCGTATTTTTCAAGCGCGTTACTGGTTCCTTTAGCTGCCCCACTTTTAAGAATCGCTTCATTAGTTAGTGGATTGGTTTGTGCCAAACCATTTAGAGGAGAAAAGGTCACAGGGTTATGCGCTTGGCTTAAAAAGCTACCCATGCCGCTAAAAAACCCACCCACCAGAGCATTTCTCATACTCTCGCCAGCTCTATCCACAACGGATCCCCTGAGACCAGCTCTTCCATCTTCTCCTGCAACGTAGCCTTGGACATTCATCTCAACCACTTCACCTGTTTTTCTCTCTATACAAGTGAGTTTTTCAAGGCGCATAAACACCCGTTCACTGGAAATATCACCATAACTAGCCGCCAAGACATGACATCCTTTAAGATCTGATTTAAACTTGCGAGGAAGAGTTCCTGGATCGGTGACTCTTAACAGAACAGGTCTTGGATCATTGGCCGAGTGAATCGAAGTACTGGCATCCACACCTCCTAAGAGAATGGCTTTGGCAAAGGCACCGGCTGGAATGGTGTTATCGGTGGTTTTAAGAAGAGTATTCGCTTTTGAGTTATGAAGCCGAATACTCACCTTTTGTACCGCTTTTGATTGAAATTGAGAATGGGACGCAAGGCTGCCTCCCTTTTTCTCAGAAACCAAAGAAGCAGAGGATTCTGCCATGGGAGACTGAGGGAAAGACTGATCTTTCTGATAAGGAGTGACTTCTGAAGAGCTGACTTCATCTTTTTTTACTTGATCGAGTTCTGATCTTAAGGTTTCAGTCTCTGTTTGAAAGGGTTTTTGAGTTTCACCCTCTACGTGACTCCCTAAATCTTTATAAGGGGATCCTGGATGAACGGATGCTTGATGAGTGGATGTTTGACGGATTGGTAAAGCATTATTCATTTTTAAAAGCTTATCAAGCATCTGTTCTACTGCTTCTAAGCGTTTCTTCGTCAGGTCCGCTTCATTGGTAAATTTATGGACCCAAACCTCTTGGGGATTCACACGGCCAGTCCCAGTTGTCAGAGAAGTTTTGTGATCAAGTTTTGCTTCAGATGGGGATTTTCTTGACTCTCCTTTTATAAGCCAGATTAAAACAACAATAATAACAACCAGAACTCCGATAACACTTAAGAGCAAAACTTGTTGGCGGCGTTTGAAAAGATCAATCATCGTCTTCATAGACTTCTCACCACAAAGAGTTGTGTTTTTTCTCCTGGTAGAAGAACACGCTTTTTAAAGCTTAAGGCTAAATCACCAGCGCAATAGAAAGATTTTTCTAACAGTTCAATGGCTGTTGAAGTAGTGTTTTGAACAGAAAATACTGTCGCGCTATAAGGGCCCGCTTGATAAGATTTTATAAGCTCAAGCTTGTAACCTTCTGGGCTTGAGCGGTCATGATTCCCTTCTCCTTCGCTTTCCACCAACTGCCCACCAACAAGCTGTACCATAATCAATAAAAGATGTTCTTGAAACGGCAAGGATTTTTGAAGCGTTTCACCCATTGGGTTTATGGTTCCGTTAAAGGCACTTGGCTTTGAAGCGTTTTTGAAAACACCCGTGTTGAAAATACTAGTATTAAAAGCACGCGTGCTGAAAACCGTTGTGGTTGCATTTTTGGCTGTTGGTTTGAGAATCAAATCTTGAGTGATGCCATTTTCTGTAATGAGAGTGATTGAAAGAGGTTTGGTGCCATTTTCTGGGCTGGGTTTAATAAAAAGTTGTCCTGTATGCTCATCGGCTTGGTTGACAAAAGTCCCTTCATCGCCAAAGACCTGAGCAATGCGATCGTTGGTAACAGCGATTCGATTCATAGAATCGGCTGAGATGACAATTTCCAGTCTTTGGTTTTCAGAAAGGGTTAAAACTTGGCTTGCCTGGGAAGATCCTAGAGAAAGTACTAAAACTATCCCCATCCATTGCAAATAAGAAAGAACTTTATGGTTAGGCAGTCTCATGAGGTTTCTCCGATTTCAGTAAGGAAAAGGATTCAATCAACAAGCGACCGGAACGGTTTTGAAGCTTTAGCTGATAGGTTTCTCTCACCTGAGCAATCTTTTTAGAACCAACATAACTGATCAAATCGCCAGTGATTTCAGCCAATAATTGGCTGGCATCCAACTTAAAGGTGGTGGCTTTAAAATGAAGGCTTAGTTGTTCTTTTTTAAGACGTTTTTCATCTTCAAGAATTTTGGCTTTAACAGCACCATAACTTTCTGGAATGACATAGCGCAAAATCACAGATCCCTGCCAACCAATGCTGGATTCGGTAACATCCAGCAACAGATGCGCAAAGAAAAGGCTCATTTCTTCGATATAAGAGGGAGAGAATTGATTCCCTTCCACCCAGTAACTGTTTTTAAGTTCAGGGGGAGAGATAATGATCCGTTCTTTTTTAAAAAACAAGGCAACAGAGAGTACAAAACAAGTTCCCAAAAGAATACAGCTTAATCCGGATAGAAAGTTTCTTTGAAATTGGGCTTGAGCTAATCGTTTTGTTTGCAGTTGGAATTTCATCTCTCTATGACCCCCTATCCTATAAATTCGCGAATGTATGAGGGTGGAAAACTGGAAAGACGATTTGGATTTACTGGAAAAAACCAATAGCGAACGGCTTGCAATTGGCCTTTGCCAAAATATCGCTTATAAAGACGAATGAGATAAAAGTTGGTAAGGCTTGCACTGAACCCTAACAGAATAAAATCGAGGGTACTCCCTAACATAAAAGGCGCTAAGATAAGGAGAGCTTCTTCTTTGGTCCAGAATAAGAATCGAACTGGGGTATCAACATGATTTAAAATGACGTGCTGTTGAAGACTCATAAGTTTCTTTCCTCTTTTTCTATAAAGGGAACCATTCAGGTCTGGCTTTATGAATCAGGTAGTACCCAATCGCTGCTCCTCCATAAATCCCTAAAGGAGCAAACCCACCTGCATGAAAAGTTCGAGCAAGACTCCACACCCCTCCACCACCCAATATAAGACGAGCAATGCCTGATTCATGCTTATCGTATTCTTCAACCGTGGGTTTCATATCGATATCCGCTAAGGCAAGATTGAGTCCCGTTCCAACCAGAAACCCTAATCCTATTTTTTTAAACCTGCTCAATCGTCTTGTTGGTGGTTGCATTCGTTTCATTGTTTGGTTCATTAGCCTCATAAACTGTTCCTTTACAGAAATCTTTTGAATCGGTTTAGGGTTTATTAGGGATTTCATTGTTTTTGTTACTCCCCCTTTTGAAAATGTTTTGCCAGGCGAGGAACAAGAACGTCTTTTAACGGCCCTATCGATAAGATGGACAAAACATGGGTGGAATAATCAATTACAGAAAGCACGTAACACGAGTCTTTTTGGATTTCAAAGGTCACCTCTCTCCCAGCCTTCAAAGCAAAAGCTTTTGGAAAATAATTGAAAACGTCCGTAAACGTATTCCATTCATATCGTTCAACCTCATGCAACCAAGCTAAAAGACCGTTTCTTATTTCGGGTTGTTGTTGAATATGTTTGTCTAAAACAAATTTATTAATGATTTGCATAGCTGGCGACATCCTAGAGAATAAAGCTGTGGATAGAAATGAAAGGATTTGTTGATGATGGCTTAGAAACATCTCTGGGATTAACAAAAGTATTTTTTGGGTTTTTTGGGTTCATGGTATTCTCCTCAAATTTAGAGTATTGATCCCTTCAACGTTGCTATGGTCAGTGGCGTTAGGGTCAATGTTGTTATGAGGTTATTATTCAGAAATAAAATGAACTCTTCTACGTAAGCATGATCTTTTTGACCACAAGCATGCATTTTAAAATTGAGGTTTTTTGCGGTTCTAACGCCTTAAAACCGTAAGCATAAAAAATTTTCCGTAAACACAAACCAGCATCCCCTTTCATTAAGAAGGATTAAAGAATGCTGCTCTCTTTTTGATTCATTTTTAACAAGGTTCATAAACAACAATTTCGTCATTTATCGCGGTCAATGCTGATTTTTCTCTTTTTATTCGCAAAAATATCAATTTTTCAACTTGTTAACTTGGAAATCATTTAACTATATATTTTATATATCTAATGATTTTTTACTATCTTATGAATAGTTAAAAAATGCTGACACATGATCAAAAATGAAAAATAAAACGAAAGGTTTTTAATGGACAAAGGTCAAGTCCCTCTTCCTCAATCAGACAGATACTCCCTAACACTTAAGTTTGTTAACAAGGAGGTCTTTTTTGGAAACAAAAAAGTCCTGCCGCGACAAGCGTATAAAAGGCGTCAAATCCTCCATATCTTAATCACACAAGCTTTAAAAGATCGACTCATGGGAAGTCGTTATCCGACACTGCTTTCCATTGAAGAACTGGCGGAAATTTTAAACTTACCTAACAATCATGATATAGAGATTCATTTACTCCGACCCATTCGATCTTTATCTCAGCAGCTGGGTGGAGCGCTTGTTTCCCAAAAGGTCAGGTACACAACCTTATTTTTTCTGGATTTAGGAAACATAAAAATTGAAATTGATTGATGCGGTTAAGAGGCGCGTTGTAGGGGTATTACTAGAGAACATTGCAGAGGTGTTCCAAAAGGATGGTAAAAATATGAGAGAATCCCAAAGTTTTAAAAATCGCACTAGAGAAATTTAACCTCTATCTAGTACATTTAAGGAGGAGAAAGAGTAAAATTGCTCTTTAAAGCCCACTTCTTATTAGATGTAAACATATAAAAATTATAGGAAAGGACTTTTAAGAAAAATGATGCACCAATTAGACTTGTTATTTGGAGTCAGTTTATGAGCTTTGAGTATAACTTTCTTGTTAAACCCACAGATTGGAGATGCTTACGGTCCTTAGCTATTGAAATGTAATATTTTCAATATCAGATTCGCTTAGAGGCATGGGACAATCTCCACCTTGGAAGCTCTTCTTTGATAAATAAGCAAAGTTGAATATTTAAAATGTCGCGCGGTTTGTTTTCCCAATCGTATGCTCTATCTTCGTAAAAGGTTATATCTTTTATGGATGATACATCTAAAGAAGAATCCAAATAATTACAAAACTCTTCAAGTTCATTTTGATTCTTAAAAATTACCAATGGAATAATATCACCTCGCCGTGGGTTAATGATTTCGCTAGTGTGATTGAGGTTAGTATAGTGCAAAAATTGCAGTATATTAAATTTCAAAATATCGTTCTCTAAATAATAATAAAAGGGGCTGTCGTAGATAACGAAAGTTATTTAGGATGGTCAGATGATAAAAAGGTGTCGATTAAGTAAACCAATACAAGCTCAGTTGCTTGAGTATTTTATCTTGCAGGTAACAGCACGTTCAGCTGCAGACATGCTGGGCATTCAAGCCAATAGTGCCGCTTTGTTCTATCACAAACTCCGCTTAATTATTCATGGATTTCTGGCAAGAGAAGCAGACAGTATTTTCTGTGGTGAGATTGAAGCAGATGAGAGTTATTTTGGAGGGATTCGAAAGGGAAAAAGAGGACGAGGAGCGGCAGGAAAGGTTCCTGTCTTTGGTCTTTTGAAAAGAGGAGGCAAAGTTTATACGCAAGTCCTTGCCGACACAAAATCAGATACCTTAATGCCTATTATTGTTAAGAAGATAAAACCTGATAGTATTGTTTATACGGATTGCTATCGGTCTTATAATGCTTTGGATATTTCAGAGTTTAAGCATTATCGCATTAATCATTCAGAGCTTTTTGCAAACAAACATAACCACATTAATGGAATTGAAAACTTCTGGAATCAAGCGAAACGCGTTTTACGCAAATACAATGGAATTCCTAAAAAACACTTTCCTTTATTTTTGAAAGAATGTGAGTTTAGGTTTAATTATGGAAGTTCAAAGGAGCAATTAACAACTTTAAAAAGGTGGATAAAAAAGGCCTAAAAGACAGAGTAATAAATAGCTGAAAAATTACTCTTTTTTGAAAGGTCAGAAAACCAAGTAATTTAAACGCTTTTAAGGATTCATTTTAATCTTATCTACGACAGCCCCTAATAAAATAGAGCATTGTCAAAACTTTTTAGCTTACTGTATGTTTTTGGATTATTAAAAAGTGTACTACCATCGTAGGTTAAGGCTTCTTCGGTATGTAAAACAGTTTGGTGATAGACTAATTCCAATTTATACATGCTAGAAATAGGGTCAAGGGCCTTTCGTACCCAGCTTTCCCCATGTTGCACTTCATCTCCTAAGCCAGAATCGTCGTACCCATACAAGGGAGATTTTCTAATCGTGAATTCAGGCGCTTGTCTATAGTACATAAACCCACTTTCGCTGAGCAAATGTGAAGGAGTTGAGCAACTATTCCATTCTATATTTACTAAGGGCTGACACCAACCTTTAAAATCTAAAAGATATTGGGTCATTCGCTCAAGAGGAGTAAGGTCGAGACCAAATCTTTGACGCCAAATTTTTTCAATAGCTACTGTTGAAGCGACTCTATCTATTGGAGTGTTGCCATCACGTGTACGGATGTAGGTAGTACCTGCTCTCACTATACAGCCAGTAGGTTTTCCTTTGGAATCTTTCAGCTTATGGTCGTAATATTCTTTTTCTAGATAATAAGGGCGCTCATTAGGTTTATCCTTAATAATGAGTACTTCGATGTTTTTGTTGCTTAATTGGATTGTTTCCAACTGAATATCGGGAAAAACACCTCCTGCAAATCTTGCATTTCGCAAAGTATCAATGATATGTATCTGGGTTTGTTTGTCCTTTGGCGGTATCCCGACCGGAGTGTAGTTGTTTTTAACGCCAAAAACCAAAAAACGGTCTCCTATATAATAAGGAGAATTTGCTAAACAAATGATATCGTGAACAAACTCTGCCTTGTCTTTATGTTTCTCTCTTTTAAAATCCCAATAGTCCCCCTCTTTACGGGTGTTAATGAGAGTTTCAATAATTTTTTCTAGAGTCATCGCTTGCAACCTAATCTTTAACTCTTCTGAATTTTTATTTGTATTTAATCACTGTTTATGACATTATTCAAGAATGAAAGATAAACTTAGACTTATTGATTACCTTCAAGACCTAAGAAAAAAAGGCCGGTATCTTTTTCTAAAGGAAGAAGCTGCCCAGGCTCTTGGATTAACGGACACTGCTGTTTTAAATAGCATTCATCGCCTTGCTAAGAAAGGGAAACTTGCTCATTTAAAAAAGGGGCTTTATCAAATCATAACAGAAGAATACGTCAATGATGGTTCATTGCCCCCAGAATGGTTTATTGATGAGCTGATGATTTATCTACAGGTACCCTATTATGTTAGTTTACTGTCAGCAGCTTCATTGCATGGATCATCCCATCAAGCTCCTCAAATTTTTCAAGTGATTTGTGGTAAGGTTATTCCTCCCTTAATAGTTGGTTCTGTAAAGATAGTTTTTTACTATAGTAAGAATATGATGAATATCCCGACACAAAAGATAAAAGTTCCTTCGGGCTACATGAATGTATCAACTCCAGAAGGAACAGCCTTTGATCTAATGCGCTATTTGCATCAATCAGGCCATTTAAATCACGTTGCAACTATTTTATCTGAACTTGCAGAAGTTATAGATGGAGATAAATTAGCTATAATAGGAAATCAGTTGTCTGTGCGTTATGGTCAACGTCTTGGATACATTCTTGATGCGTTAGGGTTTGAGGAGCTAACAACCCCTCTTTATGAAGTTATATCGAAAAAAGCACCAATTTACATACCTTTGCGATCCGATACAGATAACGAAATCATCGATAAAAACCCAAAATGGCATATTAATGTGAATGAAACTCTGGAAATAGACATATGATTCCTCAAAACTATATCATTGAATGGAAAAACTCAGTTCCTTGGAAAGATAATGCCCAGGTAGAACAGGATTTAATTTTATCTCGTGCTATTGTCGCTATCTATTCCAATCCAATCTTGAAAGAAGGATTAGCTTTTAGAGGAGGAACAGCTCTTCATAAACTGTATTCTCCTACTCAAGAACGTTATTCAGAAGATTTAGATTTTGTGCAAAAGACTGCAGAGCCTATTGGTAACCTTTTGAACCATTTGCATGAGGTTTTAAATCCTTGGCTTGGTGAGCCAAAATGGAAACAAACACAAGGAAGAGTGACGTTTTATTATTCTTATGAATCTGAAATTTCACCTATTCGAAAAATGAAGATAAAAATCGAAATTAATACACGAGAACACCATGCTTATAGCAAGTTAGTGTATCTTCCTTTTTCTATTAAAAGTTCTTGGTTTAGGGGTGAGGCAGAAGTTTTATCATATGAGCTTGAAGAATTAATGGGTACAAAATTACGAGCCTTATATCAACGTAAAAAAGGCCGCGACTTATTTGATTTATGGGTCATGATACAGCACTATCCTAGTCTAGATAGAAAAAAAGTGATTGATTGCTTTTTATTTTACTTAGAAAAGGAAGGTAATTCTATATCGAGAGCTGAATTTGAAAAAAATATGGATAATAAGCTTCAGGACAAAATTTTTTTGGATGATATTGTTCCTCTTCTATCACCAAGCAAGACATACTCTCATGTTGATGCTTATGCTAGTGTGCAAGAAAGTTTGATTGCCTTGCTTCCTGGTGATCCATGGAAGAAAAAATAATTGAAATGGGTGCCATGTACGAGTAACCATAAAAATTTCATGCTCTCACACGTACAAGCTGAAAATCCTTTGATTACATATGCTTTAGACCCTTTTGCACGAGAACATCTCGCTTACTTACAAAATTTTTATACTTCTGAAGGTATGGTTTCTTTTCCTGACCGCTTTAAGACTCTTGCAATTACAGAGTAAAAATATCGAGATTTCTTGATATCAAGTGAAAAAAGACATTACTTTTCTCTGGCTAGAGAAAAGATTGATAATACGGTTTAAATTATTTTGATGGGAACGAATTAATGTTCCTGTACATATACCTCCTATATTTTAGAAATAAAGTGTGTTAATTTACCAAGACATTAAGTTTTATGGCAGGGTTACTATGAAAATATCGAAAACTTTACTATATGCTGCGACTTTTACTTTGGGCATACAACTGTATAATCCGGTACATGGTATGGATCCTGACGAAGCATTTAGGTCCCCACCACCGAAAGCGGCTCCTTCAACTACAGCCTTTCCTACACCAGGAGAAATAGTATCGAAGATGCAAGCTGAAGTCCTTAGAAAAGAACGTTTTGTCTCAGTCCTAGGTGTTGAAGTTGTTGATTCTTGGGGATTCGATTGGGATATGTTAGAAAATCCTGCGGTCTCATTTGGTGATCCCCATCGGATTTCTGTTATGAGCAGTTTACATACAAAACTGCAAAACCTTGCCAGAAAAAGATATGATGCAGAATTTGATAAACTTCATACTGAATTTTTAAAGTTACGAGAACGTGTTTTTATCGTCCATATAGACAGACTTGAAACAATTGTTGAACAGTATTTTAGCTCTTGTTTTCCAGGTTCAAAGATAGAGTACGACGATAAAGCCGGCGGCGTTCAGTTGGGCACCAAAGTAAATGTAGGTTTACTGACAGGAGAAAAGAAAAAATATCATGTCAAAACTCATTCTGCAGGGCGTCTTGCTTCTAAAAGCTCCGCTGCTAAACCTGTTAATCCTCAAGAGTTAATGGTCTATAAAGTTCTAGAACATTTAGGTTTTGGTTGTGAAACACACTTTTTGCAAAGAAGTCTTGAAGATGTTTATATTGCCACACTGGATGCAGGTTATGGTGGAAGTTTTAATATATTTGAAAAAGCAACAGGTGCTCTAGGAAAAGTTGGAGATGAAGCTTATGGCCAAACCATTTGGGGGGCTCTTCAAAGAATTAATCCAACCTCTAGTCTTAACGATTGGAATGCGATTGAAACTGTTGTTCAAAGTGATGGAGTGGCGCAAAACTTTTTGCTGCAAGTCGCTTCCTTAGATATGCTATCGCGTATTCTTAGACTGCACGATTTACTTAACAATCCCGATAATTTTGGATTTTTAGAAACAGCAACGACAATGCCGCTTTTAAAAGTTATTGATTTTCGAGTAGCAGATGATACCTTTTTCACTGTAGGTCCTGATAATTTTGGAGGATTTTTGATTGGAAACGGTTTGTATAATTATATTGGGTCCCATCGAACAATGCGTTATGGGTTGCATGATAGACCGACAGAAGAGAGAGTCAAAACGGCTCTTCATATATTAACAGCAGGTCCTTTAGCTCGATCCCATGAATGCGTAGATTTAGCTTATCAAGATATTCATAAATATATAACCTCAACGGAAACATTTGCTGGTCATGTTTCTGATATGCTGGCGCAGTTAGATCCGTTCCGTGCTGCTTTACATCATAATATCTCCTTTTTTACGGAAAGTTTACAATCTTGGAAACCTGAGGAAGATAAGAAGGATTAAAGAGTGTTCTGTGACAGATACAGAAATTAGTGGCATTAATCACAAGAGAAGTGCTTAGTAGCTTCAATTGTGTTTTAAAAAGTCTATTATAAATAGAGACAAGTAAAATGTTAAAAAAATACTTTGGAGCACTTGTAATAGGTCTTATTCTTGCGGATGTTGCCTTATGCCAAGATTACAATGCAAGATTGCTTGACAGCAATGCTGATCAGCTAAGTCAAAAACTGTACTCTCATACCCCCATAAGGGTAGAGGAGATTCAAGAGAATCTGAATTTTGTGTATAAACCTGACACCTTAAAATCTATAGTCAGCAGTTTTGAAATGCTACAAGAAGAAGCTACCTCTCTTTTTGAAGACCGTTCATTTGTCATATTTTTTCAAACCTGTAAGAGCATTGATGAAAGTGGAGATGAAGAAACACAAGTTTCCGTTAGAATGCTCTTAAATGCTGTCGTTAAAAAATACTCTGTTCATTTCAAACGCCTCCAAAAACTAAAAAAGACTAAAGATGAACCAAGGGAAGTTACTGCAACCCCGCAACTTCTTGGTAAAGCTGATAAAACAGCACCCTTAGATTATCTAGATGCGCTTTTCGGGGTAAAAGTTTACTAAAATCTTGAAGCTTACCATAAAAATTTATGGGATCCCTTACTTTATACGCTCATTGTGGTAAACATGGTCAGTAATACCATTTCTCTTTATATGATTGATTTAAAGGTAATGTTTTAATCACCATAAGAGATGCCTATGGGTATCAATGACTATAATTTAGATTTCGCCATTTAGTTTTATAAATAAAAGACAAAATGATGCGCCTTTGCAGGAGAAGTACTAATCTTTTTAAGACTTAGTCCTCGACGCAATCTAAGAGTAATTATTCATTTAAATAGACTTCACCATGTAATCTCCTGTCGATAATAAATGCTAAAAACTGATTTGAATAGCCTTCTCTCAGACTCGTTAGCCTAGTTAACTTGGACTCAATTGTTTTTTGAAATTGACACAAGCTTTTTAGAATGAGTCTTGCGTAGAAGACAGCAAAAACAACGAAAAATTCCCCAATTTATGATAGTATGCCAACTACGTTAGGTTTATGTCATGAGTGTTAAAAATGGGAAATTATATCCTTACAGGGGCTGGTTTTAGTAAAAATTGGGGTGGATGGTTATCAAATGAGCTGTGGTCATACTTGTTTAGTCATCCTGACATTCAAAAGAATGTTGAACTAAGGGGGTTATTATGGAAAAACCCTCAGCAAGGATTTGAAAATGCGTTAGAGGAAGCAAGGCAAATTGCTTTAACAGACAAAGAGTGGGTGATGCACTACAAAATTTTGGAAAAGATAGTGATCGAAGCTTTTGAGGAAATGGATAGTTTGTTTAAAGAAACCTATAATGAATATGGCCAAACTGCGTATATAATGCCAAAATTTATAGCTAAATTTGATGCTTTCTTTACCACAAATCAAGATTTGTTAGTTGAAAGGCAATTTAAGAATTTAGAAGGAGGTATTTCCTTTAAACTTGTGGGAAGAGATTATATATCGAGCTTTGGTATGCCAGGAATAAAATACAATAACATCCCTACTTACTCACCAATAGATAACATCCCCGCATGGACACCTGATGAAAAACAAATAGGTAAATTAGATTTAAATGTAATGCCTTACATTAAACTTCATGGTTGTATGAAAGGAAAAACATCATCCGGACATTTAATGATTATGGGCGGTCAAAAAGATGATCAAATTGAAAAAGAACCTCTCATTAAATGGTACTTTGAAATTTTTAAAGGTAAATTGTCAGAACCAGAAAGCAAATTATTGGTTCTTGGGCATAGTTTTTTAGATGCTCATATCAACAAAATTATATTTGATGCTGTCGAGTCAGGGAGTCTTATGTTTTATATTTGGAATACTTCTGGTTTAGACAAAATTTTTGAAAACCTTAAACACCTTAATCAAGGACATTATATAGGTCTTTTTGAGAAAGGACTTATTAGCATAATCGTAAAGCCTTTGAAAGAATTATTTCTACAAGAATCTTTATTGATGGATGAGCTTAATATTGTGGGGAAAAGCATTTTTAATCAATGGAGAGATCTACAATAAAGTATAAGATATATAATTGGTAAATATACCAACCGGAGTGATTTAAACAAAACGTGACATTTTTTCATAAATTGTTGTAAATTCTTCCTTTGTCCTATCAAGTATGCATCATAGCCACTTTTGGAATCATGAATATTGCCAGATGAATTTTCATATGAAGAAGACGACCTTCTATGCCTTTCTCCGGCTTGACATGAGCAACAATATAGCTGACAAAGAAAGATTTTAAAAAAAATCAAATAGTATGCCTGCCTAAAAAAATGTCCAGATCTGATTTTCGGTACCTGATTAGCCGTCCAACCTTGATGAAGGAGATATGATATCGTTTAGTACAGCGCCAAACTTCAAGAGTTCCTGGAGCAACACCGATGTAGGCTGCTGCCTGGTCGGTGGTTAATAATTCAGCGCATTTAAAGGAAGTAAGGTTGGTTATGTTTGCTGACATGTTATAAATCCTTTTATGGTTTCGTTAAACATACCACAACTCTTAATGATTTTTTTGTAGAGAAAATACCTATAATGGTTATACCTATTGGCAATTGAATGGGTAACATCCATCGCTGAATGTTTTAATTTTGCTGGTTAAAATGGATATTACTCATTGGTAAAAAATAAATTCTTAACGGATTATGGGCGATACTCATTATACAGTTCAAAAAAGCTATATTCGTTTTTTTTACTGTTTATTGTGTATTCAATTTTTGTTGCTTTTGTTTTGCATGATATTTTTTTCCATCTTTTTGTTCCGCAAGGCGAATGAATTTTGCTAGCAAGGGAATATCAGATGGCGAAATATCGAGTTTATATTTTTTGATGTAATCATTAATAAAATACTCAACACTCTTTTTTGAAATGTGTGCTAACTTTTCTTGCCCATGCTCTTCATAAATTGCAGACAAGACTTGCAACCAAGGGGTCGTATAAAGATCAAGATTAATCAAAGAATGAGAGCCATTAAACACCTTTGTTTCTTCATCAAAATGAGAAGGTAAGAAAAGTTTGGAAGAGATGCATTGATTGACATCCTTCTTTTTAAAATAAACACTCCCGAAAAAATCTCCTATGATGGGCACCTTCCCATACGTGCAACCATCTATGAGTAAACGGTACCAGTTCTCGTCATAGTCCCAGTATTCTGAAGGCAATTCATAATAAGCATAATTATTTAAAACATGAGCTTTTAAGTGTTTTCCAGATAATAACGCTCGACACCGATGCATTGTTATAAAAGCCAGAGTATCTTTTAATAAAGAATCATCATCAAGGTACTTCTTAGTACAAATACCGGTTTGCAATAACTGTTGCTGCTTATTAGCGTGAATTGAAAAACGGATGTGAGCTAAATTTATGTTAACGGGGTACTTTTTTTCATTCAGAAAGTGTTCCAATACTTTAATATCACAAGTATCAACTATTGTATGAATTATACTATAATCGTCTCCTTTATAATCAGAACACATCTTATCAACTTCAACAGAAATCTCTAATGAAACGGGTCCTATCCCAACTTTGTTTAAAACCTCAAATATATTTAATAATCCAGAAGGTGATTGAACATTCGCCATACATATTAACCAATTTTCTTATGCTGCAGTTTTTTGTCGCAATTATTAACAAAACCTATATCTCTATCCTAATTCTTCTCAAAAACATCTACAGAGTAGATAAATCTTGAACAAAGTTAGATATACAAAAATGATATTAATTAAATATCCTGTATCAATCAAGAAAAAAGATACCTATACTGAAAAGCCAGTGCGGATAGAAATACTGCGCGCCTAAGCTTTAGGATTTGGTGACTTATCTATAGGCCTTTAGAGCTGAATCCCTTAATCTTCGTAAATGATGTTGATAGGATAGGCTTCAGAGGCAATACAAACTGCGGCTACTCCAACTTGGGTTAGATAAGGAATTATTCTTGTATCTCAACTGCTGTTGCTGCTGCAAAGATTGCACTGTCCACATCTTGGCCTATCAATAAAGTACTTGCCGCTATAGTTAATCTTAATTTTGCCCAATCTTCCGTTTTTATGTCTCCACTGTCTCCGCTTGCAATTATATGGGTGGAGACATTTTTTAGTCGCATCAAAGCCGCAGAATTGTTAGGTTTGTATGCTTGTCTCCGGTGTCGCTACTGTCTCTTGATGTTTTTATAATAATATCTGCAAAATATCCTTTCATTCATGAGCTCCTGTTAAAATAGCAGGAGGGAAGTGATATATTTTTTTCTTTCCAATAGGAAGCCGTTGATCTTTGGTACCAGGAACAGACAAAAACCCTTTGATAACCAGTTCTTGGATGACTCCCCGATAATCAAATCCCTTACAGATCTCGTTACGAAACGTCTCAGGAAAAACAAAAAATTCCCATGATTCTTCTTCTGTTGCATCTTCTGCTATATCATTTATTCCATCCTTTAACGGTACCTTAACTTTTCGTTTAAAGCCGGCTTGATTATGAATCATTCTTTGATCTTCCGTGTTATCTTTCTCCATCGTTGCAAATCGACTTGAATGATTGGTTTCAAAAAAAGCTTGCACTTGTTTAAGGGCCTCTTCACTCTCAAAACTTTTAATACTTCCTCTTTCTTTTAACCAAGCTTTAAAACACTCACCAACAGCTTCTAATGCTTCTTTTGATTCATAAGGTAAAATACCTCTGTTGATGGCAAGTTCTCCGCCTGCTGCCACAATGACAAAGCGTTCTGCAACCCTTAAGACTTGACCATCTGCACCCTCAGGACAGTATGTTGAGAAAAAGTCTTTTTTTGTTTTTTCTAATATTTCTCTAAGCTCTTCTTTTTTTATTGAGGAAAGTTCTGCAAGGTATTTTCGTATCGGTGTTCCATAAACCTTATTAACACTATGTTTTAGATGATGAGCCAAAGCATTTCCGTCTTTAAACCCATGAACCGTATCAAAAAGACGATGCCCTTTTCCTGCATCAGCAGAAATATCAGCCATACGAGTTATGATACCGGCTTGGACTTTTTTTCCTGTTTCCTTAATTTTGTCAGCAATAGAGAGTTCTCCAGTGCTTAAAAATAGTAAGTTCCATTCATACTTCTTTCTTAAGCTTCCGTTTTTGCTCATTCTGTTTTTCCCCGAACCATTAGCGAGCATATAGGCAATTTCACCGGCTTCTTTACCATCTACTTGACTCAGCTCATCAAGACAAAGCAAAGAATGATTACGGGCTTCTGCAACAGCTTCCAAAGCATTACCGGTTGATTTCCATTGATGAATAAACTTCGGGCTGCCCCATACAGAAGCAGCGACAGAAAGTGCTGTACTCTTTCCTATAGAACTAGCCCCTTTTAGATTAAAGCCACCGCTTTCAGCATGAAGTAACGGTAACAAAGATGCTGCAAAAGCGCAGGATAAAGAAAAGATTAATCGACTATTCTCTCGACAAGGTTTTGCTATATGATCTTGCCATTCTTTAAGAGTGCCGGCTGTTCGTACACCAACAAAATTTGTGTTTTCACTTTGTAAATAAACTTCATCAGTTTCAGGAATACTACAATCCGGAAGAATAAACGAATTTCCGTGCCAACCGATTCTTGGTGTACAAAGAGCTCTTTTTTTAACTTGTACGCTTTGTATAAACTCCGCCAATTTATTGCGATCACTTTTTTTGGGTGAGATATAGAGTCCTTGGTTTAAGAGAAGACTGCGTATTCCAACGAATTCGATCAGTCATTCCGATTTTATCCGATCACCGATTCCAATAATAATCGATCGGCAATTCCAGTTTAATTCGATCGCTGATTCCAGTTTTAACCGATCAGGAATTCCAG